>Ga0068859_100001126_pt1 | contig 27328 bp, 22 predicted proteins | sample KBSSwiS22_FD_66585 | JGI IMG/M metagenome (GOLD analysis project Ga0068859, IMG submission 66585) | Switchgrass rhizosphere microbial communities from Kellogg Biological Station, Michigan, USA - KBS Switchgrass S2-2 | ecosystem: Host-associated > Plants > Roots > Rhizosphere > Soil ...
CCTGCCTTATCTACTTTCATCCCATCTAACGCCTCATCATCTTCTGTAAAACTAAAATCGAAAAACACTTTACCATTTTTTAAAGTGCCGTCAACATTTACCTCGTAACGCCATAATGTTTTGGTATGATGGATATCCCGAATATCCCAATTAGTAACATAAAAATATTTTTCATCAGGAGAAAAAGCCAGCCCGTTTGGCCCGCCCAGGTCTTTCGATACTACTGTAACTTTCCCTTCCTTAACCATGAAAACTCCGGAATAATCCAATTCTTTTTTTGCGTCACTAAAAAACCCGGGCAGGCCATAAGGCGGATCTGTAAAGTAAATAGTGCCGTCACTCTTCAGTACTATATCATTGGGGCTATTGAATCTTTTCCCATCAACATTATCTGCTATAATCGTAACCGGGCCTTTCTTTTCATGCCTTATCACTCTTCTGTTGCCATGCTGATCAACAATTAATCTTCCTTCTTTGTCAATAGTTAATCCATTGCTACCTGGTTGCCCGTAATCACCAATATCTGCACCAGTGTAACCCGAGTGCGACATATAAATAGTTACGTTGTGATTCGCAGGATTGTAACGATAGATAGTATTTGTATTGGGGTCGCTAAATAATAAATATCCATCGGGATGCCATACAGGTCCCTCAGTAAAAGAAAACCCGTCAGCAACTTTTTCTACATTACTGCCGGGTGTAATTACGCTGTTTAATTTTTCATCGATAGTGAAGATCTTTCCAATATTTTTCCATGCGGCATTTGTTGGTAAACCGTCTTTATAAAAATCAACAACTGCATTGCGTACCCAAATATAGTTTTCAGGAATTTTTCCTATTGGTCCATTAATGCCCAGTATAGCAATAGAAAAATGATCGCCTGCTTTTGCGTTATTGGTTAAGATAACCCTGTTTCGTGTATTGTATCCCGATATTAACCCGTTTCCTGTTTGTCCAAATCCCTGCATCTGTTTTCCATTCACCCATATTTCGCTATAATCATCAACAGTAATTTCAAACACAGCAGTTGTGCCGTTGGTATTTAGCTTACCAATTGTTTCAGGAATGTTCAATTCTACTTTATACCAAACAAAAGAAACCAAACCTTCGCCTTCTCTTAATTCAAGATCTGTTGGAGAGATCATTTTAAATGCAGCATCAAAATCTGTTGCCCCAACTTGCGGGTGAACCGTATGTGTTTTAATCGCATCGCCAGTTGGATATAACGGTAACTTGTCACCATTTGTTCCAGGGCCGGGTGCTTTAAAATCTGCATCATGTACATGCGCAAGTTGCACAAACCATTTTGCGTTCACTAATGCAGCGCCTGCAGTCGTTTTTAAATCGGCAATAGCTTGCGGCTTATCTAATGCAAGTTGCCTTGTTTCCTGTGCAAATAATTTAAATGATATCAATGAAAGCAAAATAACAATCAAGGCGATCATGTAAATTTTTAAAATGGAATATATTTTTATCATACCAGTTGTTTTGTAATGTTTCGACAAGCTCAACATGACAAAAAACTTGTCGTTTGTCAGGCTGAGCACGTCGAACCCCTGTTTAAATGCTTTAATTTTTTATTTCTGCTTTAGTACCAGCAACAGCAATATCTTCATCCTGCTGTGCGCTTGCACTGCCGCTTACACCAATGGCACCAACCACCTGTCCGTCAATTATGATAGGAATACCCCCTTGTAAAAAAGTATGGCCTACTGTAATTAATGCTTGTCTGCCACCGTTTATAGAGTTTTCCAATTTTGCAGATGGCGCTTTAAACAAAGCCGAAGTGTTTGCTTTTTTGATCGCAACTTCTGATGCTGCTGCAAATGTTCCATCCAGGCGTTCCAAATAAATTAAATTACCTCCATTATCTACTACTGCAATTGCTCCGCCTGGTGCGTTTTTTTCTTTCGCATAAACTACTGCTGCCGCTACAATTTTTTTGGATGCTTCAAGAGATAAGGTTTTTTGTGTTATCAATTGGGCTTTTGCTGGTATTGAAAAAATAACAGCGGCAATTAATAAAAGGGAAAAATGTTGTTTTAAAAATTTCATGGCTATACTTTAAATGTTTGAGATAATTATTGTTGATTAATCCATTGTTTTTGCAGGCTCATCAAACTCTACAGATTTACCTGCTTTTTTAGCCATCACTTTTGGCCAGTATTCGTCAGCTTTCTGAATACTTCCCTGTAGATCTTTATTAAATCTTTTGTATGCATCTTGTGAATGCTGTAAATACAGTTTACCATTTTCGATTTGGAATATAGTGGGATCGATGGGTCTTAATTTACCAAGGCTCATAGCATATCCGCAAAAAGCGCCGTATTGTGGGGCAAACATTTCAGGATGGTCTTTAAACATATTGGCATTGGCTTCGGTAGAAAACCAGTAAGTAGCTCCATTGTAACGGGCAAAATATTTTTCGTTACCCATTACGGCTTTGTTGTCGGTGAAATAGGCTACTGCATCGTAACCCTGCAATATCACGCCATCTTTATCAACATTATTCAGGAAATTCTTTTCTTCATCAGTAGTAATTTGTTTACCATGTTTGCCTGAAACTTTTGGCCAGTATTTATCTGCTTTAGCTAAATTGCCTGCCACATCTTTATTCCATCCTTTTACTGCACGTTCATTGTGTTGTATCACTAATCTTCCGTCAACTATGGAAAATGTGCTGATAATGATTGGTGCTGTACGGCCAAGAGAAACTGCATAAGCACACCATCCGCCAAACTGTGGTTTGTATTTTTCGGGATTAGCTTTAAACAAATCCAAATGTTGTTGCGAAGCGAAATAATAAATTGCGTCCTGGTAAGAATATTGAAATTTCTCATCTCCTAATACCGGCTTGTTGTCTGTAAAAAATGCAACGGGGTCATAGCCATCCAATATTACTCCTTTATCATTGAGATTATTGAAGTATTTAGCTGAGGTACCTTGACCACTTACATTGGCAAAGGCGGTAAATACAAGACAAAGGACAAAGCAAACTTTCAAAATGATAGTAAGTTTATTAGTTTTTGCATTCCGGTAATACGAAATAGCTTTCAATGTTTTGGGTGTTTTTATTAATTCTTTCATGACTATATTTTTTTGATTACAAAGAAACAACCGATTAAAAGCCTTGCCTGTCGTGTATTTTACATTATTGAGGTTTGTATAATAAAAATGCCCGGCATTTGTCGGGCATTTTACAAACATTGCTTTATTGACAAGGTTTAATAATTATTGTATGTATTGTAAAAGATATAGTCGTTATAGCATTGGATTGTTCTTAATATAATTCCATCAATACTTTTTTTATTATATCGTATTTAGTCCTGGGTATAAAATGATTAGCATCGGGTATTAATGTGAGGTTAACCGATGCTGCATTAATTAATTTCTTTTTAGCGTAAATGGAATTACCCACTGGTACTAAAGGATCTTTTGTCCCGTGAACAATAAACACTTTACATTTTACCATGGTGAATTTATCTTGCAAAGCATACACGTCCTTTTTAAAGTACTTCAATTCTGTATTGCTTGGTCGCATGGCACCGGGTACAAAATATCTGAATACACCGGCATCAAGTATATAACGCCATACTTCCTTTTTTTCTTCAGCAGGATCTACCGAACCCGCTAATAAAACAAGTCCATTAAAAAGGCCCGGATTATCTGCATTTAATTGTATTATCATTGGACCGCCCAAGGAATGCCCCACCAGGTACATTGGTTTGTGGTTTTGCCAGAGTTTAAATAAAGGACTAATCAACGCTGATTGTTCTTCTAAATGTCTGGCTTCTCCAAAATCGCTGTATCCAAAGCCCGGACGATCAATAGAAATCATCCGGTACTTCTGTAGTAAATCTTTATCCTGCATGTATTGAGCGAACGCATTCCAACTTCCTGGTGACCCGTGCACAAAAATGATAGTCGGCAAAGTATCGTTGCCTGTTTTTGCATAATGCAAATTGGCACGGTCAATTTTAACCGTTGCCGTAGTCAAACTCACCCCTGCTTTTTTGAAGTTTTCTTTTGCTTCAGTATCACTTATTCTAAATTTCATGCAACCCTGTGCTGTGATTAACCATACAACCAAAAATGCACCGATTATTAAAAATGAACGCCTCATAATTTTTGTCCGTTTCATTTTTAAAACTACACAACAGGGTTCTTAAATTTGTCGTGCACTTTACAATCACGGCTATATCAGATTAATTCTTAGCAGCAATTGGTTTTGCGGCCTGATCGTATTGAACAGGTTTACCTAAATGTGCCGCTACCAATCCCGGCCATTTGCTATCGGCTTTAATGACATTTGCTCTCAGGTCTTCATTGAAAAGATCATAAGCTTCTTTAGTGTGTTGCAAAATAAGTTTGCCATTTTCAATTTGAAAAATTGTTGGATCAACCGGCCTTAATTTCCCAATGCTTACTGCATAACCGCAAAATGCTCCATATTGCGGCGCATATTTTTCAGGTTCATTTTTAAACATCGCTGCATGAGCTGCAGATGCAAACCAATAGGTTGCCCCATTGTATTTTGTAGAAAATTGTGCATTGCCCATTACCGGTTTGTTATCCGTAAAATAGGCAACAGCATCATAGCCTTCAATAATCACCGATTGATTATTTACGTTTACTAAAAAACCATCAGTTGTTTTAAAAGAAGGTTCTTTAATAAATAAGAAATAAACGGCAGTTAATGCACCAAGTGCAATTACTGCTGATACAATAATTTTTTTCATATACTTTTTCTGCAAAGAAAACGGGAAACATACGAGCAGGATGTCGGCGCATTTACAAAACAGGAAGATTACTGGCATTGCATTCCAGGCAAAATAAAAGCCCCCTTAAAAAGGGGGCTGGTGCCCAGAACAGGAACGTTAATATATGGTTAAATGCAGCATGGTAGCGATTTTCAGTTTTTGTGAGGTACAAGAGGGGTACAAAAAAAGCATTATCCTATAACTCGGAATATCATTTTCATTCCAATTCGTTTTCATAACCTTTTACATAAAAATAATAGCCGTCACAATACACTGTTTCAATTCCCCTGACAATGTCCTCCTCAGAAGCTGTAAAATTTAAACAACCTTCTGTCCATTCCATTAATTGCTTTAAATATTTTGATGGTGCATCAAACATAGTGAAAATAATAATTTTCATTTTTGGGCATTCCCTTTTTATTAAAGGCAGCACATCCATAATGTCGCCGTATGGCGTAATGTTATCCAGCAATAGAACGTCAGCTGGTAATTTAATTAAAGATGATAGCACTTCATCAAAACTGCCTGCCTCTCCTTTAATTTTTATCATCGGACCCAATTATAAAGAAGCATTTCATAAAATTATTGGGTTGTGAGATTTCGTTTAATCTGTTAAGTAGGGAATAAGCTTATTTAGGTATTAGCGAGTTTATTTTTTTATCTGTTGCACCAGTGCTTTATAAGTATCCCCAACTGGAATCTGTATTTTTCCCAACTCAACATCATTGGCAGTAAATGCGGTGATATGCCGTTTATTTACAATAAAGCTACGGTGTATGCGTACAAAACCCCTGTCTTTTAAAACAAGTTCCAGTTCACTTATCTTGTACTTTGAAGTAATTGTTCTTTCTCTCGTGTACACGTTCACATAATCCTTTAAACTCTCTACATACAAAATATCACTGGTATCAATTTTAAAATACTTGTACCCCGATTTCAAATAAATATGCTGGGCCTCTGTAGAATTTATTGCACCTGGAAAATGATGGTTATGCACTTTAAGAAATTTTTCAACAGATTTAAAGAACCTGCCAAAAGTAATTGGCTTTAATAAATAATCTACTACGCCCAATTCAAACCCATCCAGCGCATGTTCTCTATAAGCTGTTGTTAAAATAGTTGGCGGCGGCTTATGCAAAGTTTTTAAAAGATCCAGTCCGGAGAGCTGTGGCATGCGTATATCGAGAAATAAAAGATCAATATGCTGCTGATTTAATATTTCCAGTGCTTTGATTGCGGTATTACAAATACCTGCAACCTCAAAAAAATCAAGTTGTGTAATATGCGTTTGTAAAAGCTGAATAGCCAACGGTTCGTCATCAACCAGTAAACAACGTATTTTCATTCGGGATTAATATTAAGGTTTACTTTAAAAAATAATTCATCCTGTTCAATTAACAAATTGTGTTTGCCAGGATAAATCAACTCAAGCTGGTGCCGGAGATTTACCAATCCAATACTGTTAGCTTTTTGTTTTGGGATCATCGGCGTAAATGTATTGGACACCACAAAATTAAAATAATTTTCCCTGGCAGTTAATTCAATATTAATTACCGGGCTACCCGTTTCATTGGCGGCGCCATGCTTAAAAGCATTCTCTACCAGTGATAATAATATAAGTGGTGCAATTTGGATATCCTTTTCCAGACTGTTAATAAAATTCACTGTCAACCTTTCATCATATCTTAATTTTTCAAGGTCAATATAATTATTCAATAAAGCAACTTCGCCTGAAACAGGGACATATATACTATTGCATTGGTATAAAATATAATCCAGTATTTCCGCAAGGCGTCCAATAGCTGCGGACGTAACAGGTGAATGATTTAAAGAAAGAGAATAAATATTATTAAGGGTATTAAAAAGAAAATGGGGATTTAACTGCGCCTTCAGCATCTTTAGCTCCGTTTCCACTTTTCCCTTTTCTAAAGAAAGCGTATGTTGTTGTATGGTAAGCTGATCTTTTAAAAGCTTTATAAACGTAAAAACAAACGCCACAGAAAAAATGCGAAAGAAATAAACATAAGCCAGCTTTGAAACGTCGGTTATGATCTCTGTTATTGTTTCATTCGGGTTACGGGCCTTACCATAAATCGGCTCTTCTATGAAAATTACTTCCAGGCGTGAAAGCAGGCAAATAAGATAACTGCCAATTATAAAGTAAATAAAAGCGGCTGCATATTTTTGTTTTAGAAAGAAACGGGGAACAATAAAGTAAGCCAAAAAATAAGCTGCCGGTATTTGTGCCAGCAAGTTGGTTCCATCCCCTATTAAATTATTTTTAAACGGCGCCTGGTCAGCATTGAAATAGCTACTTGAGCTGATCTGAACCAGCAGCAATACAATCCAGAATATGATATGGCTTATAACCCTGTGTTTTTTATGATAGGCAAAAAGCTTTTCTGATAAACTCATTGTATAAAAGTAAGCAATCCAAAAGTTCGAAGGGCAACAGTCGACCAACAGTGCAAACTGACCCCTGAATAATTAATAACAAGGGCCAAAAAACGGTTCATCGATCAATTTGACTATATGACGATTATTGATTGGCTTATAACGTAAATGATTTTTATGTGTGTATGTTTTAGCGAATATTGGATATGAAAATAAAATACATTCTCATTTCGATACTGCTATTAAATATTGCAGTTCACACTTACGCACAAAAAAGCAATAGTAAAATTTTAACAGGTAATATATTAAATGAAAGCCGGCTGCCAGTACCATTTGCAACTGCAGTTTTAAAAAACGCAGGAGATTCTTCTGTTTACAAAACTGTGTTTTGCGATACAGGTGGTCATTTTATTTTTGATGCATTAAAAGCCGGTAGTTACTTTTTAAAAGTAGCTGCTGTTGGTTATGATACACTGGTAAAAGAAAATATCGTATTTGCGCAAACCGATACTTTAATCAGGATGGAAACTTTGTTCCTCAAAAGATCAGTTACTGTTCTTTCGGGAGTAACAGTAAGATCTGCAACACCCCTGATAGAAAGAACAATTGATAAAACAGTTGTGAATGTAAACAACAGTATCACCACCGAAGGTGCAACTGTACTGGAAGTAATGAAAAAACTTCCGGGTGTACGGGTAAGTACAGATGGGCAGGTAACAATGAATGGCAGACAGGGAGTAAATATTTATATTGATGGTAAACCGTCTTATTTATCGGCAGAAGACCTTCTGAATTTGTTAAGCAGTATGTCTGCCTCCAACGTTCAAAAAATTGAACTCATCACTAACCCTTCATCAAAATATGATGCAGCCGGAACAGCCGGTATAATCAATATTGTAAAAAAGAAAAACCGTAAGGAAGGATTAAACGGGAGTATTACTGAGAATATCGGGAAAGGATATTTCGGAAGATATAGCAGCGGTTTAACGCTAAGCTATAAAAATAAACGCTACAACTTTTTTTTCAATAACACTTACGGTTATAATAAAAGTTTCAGCAGCCGGTCTGTTACAAGCGATATATCGGGGGTAACCGGCAAACTGATTACCGAACAAAGATCTGATAATACAGGCATAGGTGCTGGTAAGAATTACAGGCCAACAATTGGCATCGATCTTTATTTATCCAATAGAACTACTATTAGCTTATCAGGTACATCGGGAATTGGATCGTCTAACAACCGCCTCAAATCCAACATGGATATATCAGATAGTAACAGAAAAAAGATAAACCAGTCCGATTTTACAAGCAGTCTTCTTGACAAATCTTTTAACTACAGCATTGGAGCATCATTATTGCAATTGCTCGATACTTCGGGAAAAACGCTTACCATCGATCTTGATTATTCCAGTTATAATAACCGGCCGCTACAAAAAAATTTAAACAGTCTTACTGATGCCAATGGCAATTTTATAAGCGAAACAGATGCGCTAATGCAACAACACCGCAGACTAAATATCTATTCTGCAAAGGCAGATATTATTTTACCGATAAAAAATAAACAACGATTAGAAATGGGTTTCAAAACCAGTTATGTAAAGGCAAACAATAGCAATGATTTTTTTGACGTAACGGGCACGCAAAATTTATTTGATAGTGCTAATAGTAGTTATTCCATTAATTCAGAAAACATCAATGCCGCGTATATTAATTTTTATAGCCCCCATAAAAAAATGAATCTGCAAGCAGGACTTAGAGCAGAGCAGACTATTGCAAGCGGAAAACAACTCATCACAGAAGAATCCGTATATCAAAATTATCTTCAACTGTTCCCTTCCGTATTTCTAGAGTACAAACCCAATGAAAAACATTTATTCAATGCAAGGCTGGGCAGAAGAACTGAACGTGCGGCGTATAATGAATTAGTTCCTTTCAGGCGTCCGCAAACTGCTACGCTTTTTTTCCAGGGTAATCCAAACCTGCGCCCGCAAACATCATGGCATGGTGAGTTCGCATGGACTTATCAAAACAAACTTACCATCGCTTTAAACTATGATATTATAAGGGACTATGTTCGTACACTCCCCTTTTCAGACAGTAATAAAGTTACGATCACCCGTATCCCAATTAATATCAGGCAGGCGCATTCATGGGATGCCGATATTGTTTATTCAAAAAAAGTTACCGGCTGGTGGACCACAAACAATACTGTTTCATTTTATCAGAATTCTTTTAAAGGGCAGGCAAATGGGTTCAGTTTAAACAACCCAGGAATGATTTCAGTCGATTTAAGCATTACTAATAGTTTCCAGATCAATAATAAATTGTTAGCTGAGTGCAATTTTGAATACAGTTCAAAACGCAAATATGTCACCTCTACATTCGGTGCTTACTCCAATTTGAGTTTTGGTATTAAAAGACAGGTATTGAAAAACAAAGGCTCCATTTCACTTAACGTAAATAATATTTTACAAAGCGAAAACCATAATGCAATAGACCGTAATAGCGGGTTGTACCAGTATTCCTATTTTTATTCTTATTCAAGGTATGCCAGCGTTAACTTTGTTTACCGTTTTGGAAAAAACAAAATCGTTAAAGCGCATATCAGTTCTGGCTCTAATGATGAACAAAAAAGAGCAGGTAATTAAATTTTACATCAAGGGTTAATCTACCTATTTAAGAACTACACACAATCTTTTTAAAAATTGTGGCAAAAAATATTACAATCGCCTCTACAATAAAATATGGAAGATTTATGATACACTACCCTGCCTGAGAAAACCTGGTATAATAATCGGTATCAATAATCATTTGCTGTAAGGATTGTAAAAACTTTGCCCTATAAACAATGCTCAATAGAGTAAGTGGCGGAGGTATTACCAATGATGACACCCGAAAGAAAGGTAAAAAATAAAACAGACCGGTTTTGTGTCCGGTAGTTATGGTTTTACTTTTAATTATACTTGTTCTTATATTCGATTGGTGACATACCGGTAATTTTTTTAAACACCTCACGAAACGCCCTCACATCGGAGTAGCCAACTTCATACATTACTTCATTGACAGTTTTACGGCCTTTCTCCAGGTATTTTTTTGCAGCTTCTACTTTCAGTCTCTGCATATATTCAAGCGGAGTATTTCCAGTTGCTTTTTTAAATCGCCTGTCAAAGTTTCTTCTTTCAATTGAAAATTTGGAAGATAGGTTCTCAATAATAATCTTATCGCCTAAGTTATTCTCCATAAATAGCTGCGCTGTCTTAATTTGCTCGTCTTCATGCTTTTTTTGCCCGGAGAAAATAATAAATTGTGATTGATTGTTCCTCTCTATTTCAATTTCAAAGACTTTGGCACAATATATTGCAGTTTCCTGGCTGTAATACTTTCCTATCAGGTACAACACTAAATTCAATGAAGATAAAGCCCCGCCTGAAGTGTAAATACCACGTTCATCAGTAATTATTTTTTCAATAGTTAAATTCACATCCGGGAACATGCTTCTGAACGTGTCAGCAAAACCCCAGTGAGTTGAGCATGATTTTCCGTGTAACAAACCTGCTGCACCAAGAATAAATGCCCCGGTACATAAACTGGCCACCTCTGCCCCCTTCTTGTATTGATCCATCACCCATTCAATATTTTTTTTATTATTTTTTATTGCGGACTCGATATCATTACCTAATGCGGGAACAATGATCAAATCTACCGTATCAAGATCACCGGTACTTTTTTCCTGCTGAATTGCAAACGAACCATTTATAGTTTTTGCTTTTTCATTTCCAACTAAGGTGGTGTTAAATACTGGAGCCTTCCCGTTTTGGATGAAATATTCATTTGCTGCTTCGATTACTTCAATTGTCAATATCAGGCTGCTTAAAGTTGAAGGACCATCAGGAAGCAGGATGGCTAATTGTTTCATTTTTTTAACAAAGGTAATTCATCCGGTTGTCTAGAACAACCCCCTAAAATGTCGAAATCACAGCATATTGTGGTGTAATATCGGACTTACCTTTGTCTCATGACATTTAATTGAACAAGATATGAATAAGGTATTCACCAGCATTTTCGCCTGCTTTGTTGTCTTTCCAGCCTTCGCCCAGGATCATTTATCGCGATATGTCGATTCCGGCCTGGCTAACAACCAGGTACTTAAGGAAAAGAACATTTCGCTGGACCAAAGTATACTTGCACTCAAAAATTCAAAAAGCTACATCCTGCCTGCCCTGGCCTTTACCGCCAACTATCTGTCTGCCCGGGGAGGCAGATCAATCGCGTTACCCATGGGTGATTTATTAAATAATGTTTACTCAACCCTTAACCAGCTTACCTCCTCTCAAAGATTTGCGCCGACAAAGAACTTGGAAGAACAATTTTTGCCTGATAATTTTTATGACGCTCATTTTCATATCACCTATCCTTTATTCAACGCTGATCTTTATTATAATAAGGAGATCAGCAGGCAGGGCGTGGTAATGAAAGAATATGAGGCAGACATCTATCGCGAGGAACTCATCAAACAAATTAAATCTGCTTATTTTAACTACTGTTCTGCGCTCGATGCGGTAAGTATTTATCGCAACGATTCACTGCTGGTTAGCCAGAATTTAAAAATAAACCGGTCATTATTAACAAATGGCAAGGGTTTGCCGGCAAACGTTATTAGAGCAGAAAGTGAATTGCTCAAGGTATGCGCCAATATAATTGAAGCGGAAAACATCCGCATCAATGCCAGGAATTATCTGAATTTCCTGGTCAACAGGCCATTGACTGATTCGGTAATTTTTGAAGAACATCGCATTCCGGATTCGTTACTCAGTGTTTTAGACGCTGCAGCGGATTGGCATAATCGCAGTGAGTTAAAACTAATAAATACCCGAATTGAACTGTCCGGCATGGTAATCAAATTAAATCAAAGTGTTTATATCCCGAAGCTGAACACCTATCTCGATTTGGGTTCACAGGCTTCAGATTTTGAATATAATGCCCACAGCCGTTATTATTTCTTCGGCGCACAGTTGGAAATCCCGATTTTCAGCGGAGGCCGAAACAAGAACAATGTTAAACTGGCAAAACTTGACCAATCGTCATTGCATTTACAAAAAGACCTTTTAACAACACAATTGCAGCTTGCCGCTTCCGTTGCCCGGAATAATTTACTCTCAGCATTGGCGGTGAGTTACGCCGCAGAAAAAAACCTGGCTGCCGCAAAGGCCTACTTTAATTTGATAGACAAAGGATTTAGGGAAGGCTCAAACACACTTATTGAATTTATTGACGCCAGGGGCCAGCTAACAGATGCGTCACTAAAATTAAATATTGCCCGCTATAATGTATTAATCCAATTAGCCGAATACGAACGGCAAACTGCTACATCAAAAGTTAAATAGAAATGAAAAAAATAATGATCATCCTGGTGCTACCTGTACTCTTTATCTCATGTGCACGAAAAGAAAACAAAGTTGCAGCCCTTGACAGGGAGAGTTTCACAACTGTTAAAGTAGCTAATGTTATCGCCGAAGCGGTGAGTGATTCGCTGCACGTTGCAGGCTTGCTGGCTACCGAAAATGAAGCAACGCTCTCTTTTAAAATGGGCGGCGTAATTGATCGCATTTACGTAAGTGAAGGAGCATTTGTAAAGAGAGGGCAATTGCTGGCCTCACTTAAAATCACGGAGATCAATTCCCAGCTTGACCAGGCAAAACTATCTTTCGAAAAAGCGCAAAGGGACTATGTTCGTGCAAGCAATTTATATAAAGATAGCGTGGCCACCCTGGAGCAAATGCAAAATGCTAAAACGGCTTTAGAAGTTGCTCAAAGATCAGTTGATGCCATTACGTTCAACCGGCAATATGCTTTTATTAAGGCAGAAGCTGATGGGTTTATTACCAGTAAACCAGGTAACGAAGGTGAAGTGACTGCACCGGGTACGCCGGTGATCACCATAGATGAGGCGACCGACAACAGGGATTTTTTATTAAGGGTGGGGATTACCGATGAAGAATGGACTTCCGTATATACCGGGCAAAAGGCATTTATTCAACTTGATGCGTATGCCAATAAAACATTTACCGGGTCGGTGTACCGTAAATCCCGGTCTGCAGATATGGCCGGTGGTTCATTCCAGGTAGATATAAAAGTGAGCTTTGATGGTGAAACGCCAGCTGTAGGCATGTTCGGAAAAGCCACGCTTGTTCCCGGCAAGCCAATAAAAGAATATACTATTCCATATGAAGCATTAATACAGGTTAGTGGGAATAAAGCGTCTGTTTATGTTCCGGCCGAAAATAATTCATTAAAAAAGATTGATGTAATAATCAGATCCTTTAATGAAAAAAATGTAATTGTTCAATCGGGTATCCAGGAAGGCCAACAAGTTGTGATATCCAACAATGCTTTTCTTAACGAAAAATCAAAAATAGCTATAACACAGTAACCATATGAAAATCACTGCCTTTTCGGTTAAAAACTATCAATTTACATTGGTGATGTCGGTTATGGCTGCAGTCATCGGTGTGGTAACCATATTAACAATGCCACGTGCTGAAGATACAGAGATCCATCCGCCGGCATATTTTATCAATGTTGTTTATCCAGGAACCAACTCCAAGGACATGGAAGAATTAGTTGTAAAGCCAATTGAAAAAAAGTTGTATGACCTGGATGATGTAGATAAACTGGTATCCACCGCGCAGGATGGTCTTTCTGTTACCAGTATTTTATTTAAGTATAGTACTGACTGGCAAAGCAAATACCAGGATGTGGTGAGGGAAGTAAACAGCCTCAGAAGTGATTTGCCGTCTGATCTTTATAAAATTGAAATAACCAAAATGGATCCGACCGAAGTCAATATTTTACAAATTGCACTTGCGTCGGAGGGTGCGTCCTACAAAACCTTAAGGGACCAGGCCGATAAACTAAAAAAAACGCTTGAAAAGATCCCAGAACTTAAGGATGTAGTTTATTCAGGCTTTCCGGAACAGATTGTCCGGGTCGACCTGCAACTAGCAAAAATGGCAAAATTAGATATTCCGCTGAACACGGTAGTTGGAACACTACAGGGGGAAGCGGTGAATATACCCGGCGGCAGCATCAGTATAAATACAAAATCCTTTAATGTTAAAACAAGCGGCAAATATAAAAGTGTGGAGGATATTGCCGGAACGGTTGTTTATAATGCCAACGGGAAAATTGTTTTGCTTAAAGATATTGCAGATGTTCGGTTTAATTACGAAGATGAAAAATATATCACCAGGGTTAACGGGCACCGATGCGTGTTGGTGAATGCCTGTTTAAAAGAGGGCTCAAATATAGCCGGAACGCAAAAGAAATACCTGCCGGCAATAGAGGCGTTTACCAATTCTTTACCATCAAACATCAGGCTGATCAAAATATTCGACCAGGCAGATAATGTTGCCTCCAGGTTGAATGGTTTGGGCGAAGATTTTTTAATCGCAATTGTATTGGTACTCATCACATTACTGCCACTTGGCATATGGCCTGCATTAATTGTGATGGTAGCCATTCCGCTTTCACTTTCCCTCGGATTGGTGGGGCTCAACTATTTAAATATCTCACTTAATCAGTTTAGTATAGTTGGTTTAATAGTCGCCCTCAGCCTGTTAGTTGATGACAGCATTGTAGTTATTGAAAATATTGAACGGTGGCTGCACGAAGGTTATAGTACAAAAGAGACAGTGGTATTAGCTACCAAACAAATAGGAATGGCCGTTTTGGGCTGTACAGCTACACTTATCATTGCCTTTCTGCCGCTAGTTTTCTTGCCGGGCGGCCCCGGTGAGTTCACCCGTGGTTTACCGCTCGCCATCATCATGTCAGTTGTAGCTTCCCTACTGGTATCGCTTACGGTTGTACCGTTCCTCGCAAGCACACTTTTAAAACCGAATCCAAATAAGGAGGGTAATGTTTTTATGCAGGCCTTGAAAAATACTATTCATAAGACATATGCGCCGGTACTCGATAAAGCCCTTAAATGGCCCAAAACTACTTTACTGATAGCACTTGTGCTGTTTGTGGGCTCTTTTGGACTTTTTGGTCAAATTGGATTTATATTATTTCCTGATTCTGAAAAGCCAATGTTCCTTATTGATATAAAGCCGTCGCTTCAAAGCAATATTTACGAAACAAACAGGATTACAAAAATGGTAGAGGATAGCCTGGTTCATAAACCGTATATAAAATATATTACCAGTAATGTAGGAAAAGGGAACCCACGGATCTATTACAATATTTATCAGCAACAAGAGCAGACAGATTTTGCCGAGTTGTTTATCCTGTTAAAAGATGATACAAAAGCGACGGAAAAAAATAAAATCATAGAAGACCTTAGAAAACAGTTCAGCAATTTTTCATGGGCAAAAGTTGAAGTAAATAATTTTGTACAGGGGCCGCCAATAGAGGCTCCTATTTCGGTAAGGGTCTTCGGGGAAAATATAGACTCACTAAGAAACTTAACCTTGCAGGTGGAACAAATACTGCTTCAAAGTAAAGATGTGGTCAATGTTAATAATGACCTTGGCGCACTAAAATCCGATCTTAAAGTAAAAATAGACAGGGAAAAAGCCAGGACACTCGGCATCCAGACGGCTGACATAGACCGCACGATTCGCCTGGCTATTGCCGGACTTAATATAGGTTCGTTCACCGACGAAAACAACGATGATTATAATATTTTAGTTGAAGCGCCGAGGGACAAATTTGCCACATTAAAAGTGTTCCGGGGCATATTCGTTGATAATTCTGCGGGTATACCCATTCCGTTGAACGAGGTTGCCCAATTAACATTCGAAAGTTCGCCCGCTTCAATTAATCGCTTTAATAAGAACCGCTTCGCTAAAGTTACCGCCTCCACCAGTCAGGGTGTTTTGGCAAATGATGTGCTGAAAACTGTTGTTCCGAAGTTGAACGCCATAAAAATGCCACCGGGTTATTATTATAAGCTTGCCGGACAGGCAGAAAGTGAAGGTGATACATTATCCAGAGGATTTATAACGGTGATAATCGCAACCTTATTCTTGTTTGTCGTTGTGCTCATCCTGCAATTCAAAACTTTTAAAGGGTTACTTATCGTATTGTCGGTTATCCCTTTGGGAGTTGTCGGGGGTGCACTCATCTTATTCTTTACAGGATACCCCATGTCATATGTTACCATCATTGGTTTTATCGGCCTGGCAGGGGTTGAGGTAAAAAATTCCATTCTGCTGGTCGATTTTACCAACCAGCTCCGCCGACAAGGCATGCCTTTGATAGAAGCGATCGAAAAGGCAGGTGAGATCAGGTTTCTTCCGGTTGTGCTCACTTCTATTACCGCCATTTGTGGGATGCTTCCTATCGCTTTAAATTCCAATCCGCTTGTTTCGCCCCTGGCGCTTGTACTGATTGGCGGACTGGTCAGCTCAACCATATTATCCCGAATAGTTACCCCGGTAGTGTATAAATTATTACCACCAAAAATCGAGATGGATACCAAAGAATAATATAATACGGCATATATGAAAAGCGCTCACAAACTCAATCTAAAAGCTGCATTAATTGTATTGATCAGCCTGTTTTATTCATCTGTTGAGGCGCAGGTTAAAAGTCCGCTCCCTCAATTAGGTAAAAGCAGGTTAAGCCAGATTATAGTCGCTATGACCCTACAGGAAAAAGTCAGATTGGTAGCAGGCATGGGTTTTAAACTTCCCGGAATGCCAATGCCACCAAAAGGCGAAGCACCCAAGCCTATCAATATTGGCGTCTTTACATTTCCCGCAACTGCTCCTGCTGTTTATAATATACCCCGAAAAAGTCACGGGCTCGACGGGATATTCAGTTTCAATTTATAACTATAACATAAAAAAATTTAATCAAATGGAAAAAGTAATCGTTCGCTACAAAGTGAAACCTGGCAAGGCCGGGGAAAATGAACAATTGATAAAAGAGGTTTATAAACAACTGCACCTGGAAGGAATGGAAGGGCTCAGTTATGCTACTTATAAATTAGAAGACGGGCAGACCTTTATACATATCGCCAATTATTCAGGAGAAGGAAAGGCTCCGTTAACCGGTATTCAGGCTTTTAAAAATTTCGCGGCGGATATAAAAGACCGCTGTGATGAATTGCCCGTAGTAAATCATGTTACCGAAATCGGTTTGTACAATTCAAGGTATGACGATACTGAAATTTTCACTACTCTTTAGTAATCTATCTTCTCTAAAACATTGATTTCCTCATTACTACAATTGCGAAAAGAATAGTTTGGTGAAATACTAAATATTTTAGTATTATTGTAATGTTTCACTTTAGTATGATGACTTCAAAAGCTGATATTATTGCCCGTTTACAAAAGGAAATTCTCCCTTTACAAGGCTTTAAAACAATATTAAAAAATGCTAATGATGATGTTGGGATTGGAAAAATGAAAAATGCTTTTCCCAATGCAACATTTCCATTGGGTGCCGTACATGAGTTTCTATCTACATCTTCTGAAGATGCTGCTGCAACAAATGGTTTTGTTTCCGGTATACTTTCATCTCTTATAAAAAAAGGTGGTGCTTGTATCTGGATCGGTTCATCAAGAACAATCTTCCCTCCCGCCCTTAAATCATTTGGCATTGCTCCAGATAAAATAATTTTCATTGATTTAAAAAAGGAAAAAGAAATGCTGTGGGCAATGGAAGAAGCGCTCAAATGCGAAGGTATTGCAGCAGTTATTGGAGAAATAAAAGAATTGAGTTTTACGGATTCAAGGCGATTACAATTAGCAGTGGAACAAAGCCAGGTAACGGGTTTTGTTTTGCGTAATAATCCACGCAGTATTAATACAACGGCTTGCATAACACGCTGGAAAATTACATCTGTGCCAAGCGAATTATCAAACGAAATGCCCGGTGTAGGTTTTCCCCGTTGGAATGTAGATCTATTAAAGGTAAGGAATGGCAAACCTGGCAACTGGCAAATAGAATGGGTTTCCGGAAAATTCAAACATATTCTTCCAATCAGTTTGGTTATACCAGTTCAGCAAAAGAAAACGGGATGATATGCCGAAACGTTTTATTTCAATATGGTTTCGTTACCTGAGAACAGATTGGTTTACCAGGCGTCAACCTGAGCTTGCGACAATACCATTTGTTTTGTCAGCTCCTGATCATGGGCGAATGATTGTAACAGCTGCCAATACATTAGCACAATTACAGGGAATAGATATAGGAATGGCAGTAGCAGATGCACGAGCTATTATTCCTTCTTTACAGGTTCTGGATGATAAGCCAGAACTCTCCAATAAATTATTGACTGGCATTGCAGCATGGTGCATCAGATTTACGCCTGTTGTGGCTGTTGATTCACCTGATGGACTCTTATTAGATGTTACTGGGTGTGCTCATTTATGGAAAGGTGAGGCAGCATACATTGCAGCAATCAATAAACGATTTGAAAATTTTGGTTATGCTGTTAGTATTGCCATGGCAGATACTATTGGCACAGCCTGGGCCATTGCAAGGTATGGACAAAGCGCTTTTATTATTGAAAGCGGAAAGCAAATGTCAGCATTGCTTCCATTACCACCTTTATCTCTTCGCATTGAAGGCGCCATTGCAGAACGTTTGGAAAAATTGGGACTTCGGCAAATCAGCAATTTTATTAGTATGCCACGTCCTTCGCTAAGGAGACGCTTTGGCAATGAGTTATTACAACAATTGGATAAAGCATTAGGCTATGAAGAAGAAACCATAATTTCCTTATTGCCTATTGAGCCGTATTATGAACGATTGCCCTGCCTTGAGCTTATTGTAACAGCTACAGGTATTGAAATAGCCTTGCAACGTTTACTCCATACTTTATGCCGCCGTTTGCAGCAAGAAGAGAAAGGTCTCCGCGGTGCCATATTTAAATGCTACCGTATTGATGGTAAAATTGAAAAGATTGAGATTGGCACCAACCGGCCTACCAGCAATACAAAGCATCTCTTTAAATTATTTGAAATAAAAATAGATTCTATTGAGCCAGCTTTAGGAATAGAATTATTTACACTTGATGCTTTAAAGGTGGAAGAACTCTGCATAATACAAGAAAAATTATGGAAGAATCATGATGGGCTTGACAATATAAATTTATCGGAATTATTAGACAGGATAGCAGGAAAGATCGGCACCAGCAATATACATCGTTATGTTCCCGATGAACATTATTGGCCGGAGCGTTCTTTTAAAGCCGCATTGTCAATAAATGAACCCTTGCAAACAACATGGAAGATTGACAGGCCAAGGCCTTTACAATTATTATCAAAACCTGAAGCTATTGAAGTAACAGCACCTATACCGGATTATCCGCCCATGAATTTTCGCTATAAAGGAAAACTTCATAAAATAATAAAAGCCGATGGGCCTGAACGTATTGAACAGGAATGGTGGCTGCAAGAAGGACAGCATAGAGATTATTATGCCGTGGAAGATGAAGAAGGGCATCGCTATTGGCTATTTCGCTCAGGGCATTATGATGCTGCTAAATCCTATCAATGGTTTATTCATGGATTTTTTGCATAACCATGAAAATGTTATTGAGGATTACATAGAATTATTTATAAGGTTTTATTGAAAAAGTATAATGCCGATTATAAATAATCTGCAATAAGCAATTCAATAATTCTTGCTGGATTATGCAGAACGAAAGAACATGATGGCAGCAAATAGTATTACAGGTTATTTCAGGAATTTTTATGTTTAAGTATGATTTTGTCATTATGAGTTATTTAGAATTATTTATAGGATCTTATTGAAAAAATATAATGCAATTATCAATAGCCCATTAAAAGAAATTCAATATTTCTCAATAAATCCCTATCCTGAAGCACATGGATAGTCAACAGGTTTATTTATTATTTTTTATTGTTTTAATCATTGTCTGTTATTATGAATTTTATAGAATTACAGGTAACAACAAATTTCAGTTTTCTTCGTGGTGCCTCGCATCCCGAAGAATTAGCACAGCAGGCTGCATTGCTTGGATATAAGGCTTTCGCAATAACAGATCGCAATACCCTTGCTGGTATTGTTCGTGCCCATGCTGCAGCAAAAAAAGCAGGCATTCGCATTATTGTTGGTTGCCGTCTTGATCTGCTGGATGGATTAAGCCTTCTTGCCTATCCAACAAATAAAAGCGCTTATTCCCAAATTTGCAATTTACTTACAATTGGAAATCGACGTGCTGAGAAAGGTGAATGTCATTTATACAAAAAAGATATCTTTCAATATTCAGGAGATGTAAAATTTATTGTACTCCCTCCTGATGAATTAAATGATTTATTTGAATTCGATGATTCTTTTGTGGCATCCTTAAAGGAATACCATGCTGCATTGGGCAATAATCTTTATATAGCAGCATCAAGAAAATACAATGGAGATGACAATAAATACTTATTTCGTTTATCACAGTTATCCATAGAACTTAATATTCCTTTAGTAGCCACCAATGATGTGCATTATCATGAGCCAGGCCGGAGACAATTGCAGGATATTGTAACCTGTGTTCGTGAAAAATGCACGATATACAATGCAGGCTATCGTTTACATTCCAATGCAGAAAGATTTTTAAAGCCACATGAAGAGATGCTCAGGCTTTTCAGACAATACCCAGATGCAATACATCGCTCAATGGAAATTGCTGATGCCTGCACGTTTTCCCTTGATGAATTATTATATGAGTATCCTGAAGAAATTACAACAGAAGGACGATCACCACAAGAAGAATTAACCTTCCTTGCATGGAGAGGCGCTAAAGAACGCTATGGAGAAATTATTCCTGAAAAAACAATAACAGCCATTAATTATGAATTGAAATTTATTGCAGAAATGAATTATGCTGCTTATTTTCTTACCGTGCATGATATTGTCCGCTATGCAAGAAGTCAGCAGATACTTTGCCAGGGCCGTGGTTCTGCAGCTAATTCTACGGTCTGTTATTGTTTAGGCATTACATCTATTGATCCCGTAAAGTTTGATCTATTGTTTGAGCGCTTTATTTCTTCTGCAAGAAATGAACCGCCCGATATTGATGTTGATTTTGAACATGAACGCCGTGAAGAAGTTATTCAATACATCTACAATAAATATGGCCGTGACCGTGCAGCAATTATTGCTACCGTTACGCAGCAACATCAAAAAGGTGCAATAAGAGATGTTGGCAAAGCAATGGGATTATCAATTGATACAATCAATCGTTTATCAGGTTCTATCTGGGAATTTACTGATGAATGGTTTGAAGGAAAACGGTTAAGTGAACAAGGTATGGATCCGGGTGATCTGCATTTATTGAAAGTATTACAGCTTACAAGGGAATTTATGGGATTTCCACGGCAATTGGGGCAACACACTGGCGGCTTTGTTATTACCCGTGGCAAGTTAAGTGACCTTGTTCCTATTATGAATGCACGGATGGAAGACCGCACCTGTATTGAATGGAACAAAGACGATATTGATGCACTCGGCTTTATGAAGATAGACGTATTGGCGCTCGGCATGCTTACCTGCATCCGCAAAGCATTTGACCTTGCAAAGCAGCATTATAATCTTGATTTAACGCTGGCCAATATTCCGCAGGATGATCCTGCAGTGTATGAAATGATCTGCCATGCAGACACCATTGGTGTATTTCAAATTGAAAGCCGTGCGCAGCAAAGCATGTTGCCAAGATTAAAGCCAAGAACTTTTTACGATTTAGTTATTGAAGTAGCCATTGTAAGACCGGGGCCAATACAAGGTGATATGGTGCATCCTTATTTACGTCGTCGTAATGGTGAAGAACCCGTTGAATATCCATCCAAGGAACTGGAAGATATTTTAGGGCGAACATTAGGGGTTCCATTATTCCAGGAACAGGCAATGAAGATCGCTATTGTAGCTGCAGGGTTCACTCCTGCAGAAGCAGATGGATTGAGAAGAAGCATGGCAACATTTAAAGCCCAAGGTTTAGTAACTCAATACGAAAGAAAATTGATTGATGGCATGATGAAAAACGGGTACACACTGGAATATGCCAAACGTGTCTTTAAGCAACTGGAAGGTTTTGGCAGTTATGGTTTTCCTGAAAGTCATGCAGCAAGTTTTGCATTGCTTGTTTATGTTTCTTCATGGCTTAAATGGTATTATCCTGATGTGTTTGCCTGTGCAATACTCAATAGTATGCCAATGGGTTTTTACCAGCCTGCGCAACTCGTTGGTGATGCGAAAAAACATGGCGTTGAAGTAAGGCCGGTTGATATCAATTATTCTGATTGGGATAATACACTTGAAGAACAATCAGGAAAATTTCATGTATTACGTTTGGGTTTCAGGCAAGTGAAAGGATTGCGGCAGGATGATATAGAAGTATTGCTATTGAACAGGAAGAAAATGTATAGTACAATAAATGAACTCCGTGATATTGAATTATCAAAAGCTGTGCTGGAAAAATTAGCGGATGCAGATGCATTTCGTTCTATCGGCCTTGACAGGCGTGAAGCATTGTGGGAAGTATCTACAAAGGATCGTCCTGTTGCCATGTTTAACGGGCAAACTGCTGCGGATGCTAAAGGAGAAAATATTGCATTACCTGCTATGGCAACATCCGAGCATGTGGTGCATGATTATGCAGCTACTTCATTGTCGCTAAAAGCCCATCCGGTAAGTTTTGTTAGAGAGAAATTAGATCAGTTGCATATTTTATCTACTGATCAATTACCAAATCTGAAAGATGGCGCATTAGTAAAAGTCGCAGGACTTGTTTTAGTAAGACAACGACCAGGCACAGCCAGCGGCATTTGTTTTATGACCATTGAAGATGAAACAGGATATGCCAACCTGGTAATTTGGGAAACTCTTTTTGAAAAATTCAGAAAAGAAATTATTCAATCACGTTTGATCATGGTGGAAGGCAAAGTGCAAATTGAAGGTGAAGTAATACATGTGATTGTACAACGTTGTTTTAATTTTTCTTCTTTGTTGAGAAATCTTACACCAAAACACAATGAGGATCTGCCTGTGCTTACGTTGGCATATCCTGATGAAAAATCTATTCCGCCGGAACTAACTAAGCGAAACCAGCCACGAGAAGCAGCACAGGAAAAGATTTTTCCGGAAGGGAGAAATTTTAAATAGTATTAAAAGAATATTTTTATATACTGTTATTTAAGAACCCTGGAAGGGCTATTTGACGACCGTAGCTTCGAGTTCTACTTTCAGGGTCTCGTAAAGACTTCTCACGCCCAACACTGTAGTTGCCTGTTTCACCCCGTATTTGGCTATCCACTCTTGGAGGATCTTAAAGTTCTGGCCGAGTTCCTCTGTGGCATAGACGTTTAGCCTGACGATGCCGTTCGGTTCATAACCTGCATCAATGATAACCTTTTCCAAATTTTTTAGCGCCAGCGTAAGCTGGGATTCCATGTCTTCGTTACTTGGTATACCTTCTGCACTCATCGCTGTCTGACCTGAGATATACAAAGTACTTTCTATATGCTTTACCTCAACGGCCTGCACAAAGCTGTGCTGTGCCTGCCATTGCCAGGGATTGATAATTCTCTTTTCCATTTTTTGTTTCTTGCGATTATGCCCACTAATAATAATTTTCAAAAATCTTACCGATGGGTTGTGAAATCATGTTTATAAAAATGCCTTTATGTCTTCGCCAAGGTCATAAACTTTTGTTTTATTGCCAATAGCATTATTAATAGTACTGCTGCCAGCTGCACTGCGATAGCCACCCGCACAATGTACAATGATGGGTTTATTTAACGGTATTTCTGCAACTCTTTCCCGTAATTCAGGAAGTGGTATATTGATGGCATTATCAAATACAGGATGTTCCTGTAGTTCTTCCTTATTCCTAATGTCAACGATGGTATATTCTGTTTGATTCGTTGAAAACCTATTCATGTCAATAGCATCCATTAATGCGGTTCCTGACTGAAAAACAAATGCCCGCTCAATAAAATGCTCATAACCGATTTTTGCGCAGCGCAAAATCAGGCTAATAAGTATTTCCTCATTTTCTGCAACCAGATAAAAAGCTTCCTTCGGCGCAATAATGCTCCCCAGCCAGGTTTCAAACTTGCCGCCGTTTTGCAGGTTGATTGACCCCGGGATATGCCCTTTCTTAAATTCCTTTTCAGCCCGCGCATCAATGATGGGGATGCTGCTTTTTAATTGGTTATTCAGGCCAGCAGGAACATTTGCAATTGCTTGCGCCATGTTCTCGGCGCCCTGCTTATTTACTTCCACATCAAACGGAAAATATTTCGGAACAAAGGGCTGATCCAGCAAAAGCGCAGTTATAAACTCCGCTTCGGTCATATTTTGTAGCGCCCAGTTACTTAGCTTTTCATCGCCAATAGTGCTGCTACTGGCTTCACTTAATGCCTTTCCGCAAAGTGTTCCTGCCCCATGTGCCGGGTAAACAATGACGTCGTCATTCAACATGGCTAATTTATCCCTTAGTGAGTAATACATTTTAGCTGCTAAATCTTCACGCTTAGAGGTCAGGTTACCTGCACTTTCACGGAGGTCAGGCCTGCCACAATCGCCTACAAACAAAGTATCCCCTGTAAAAACCGCTTTATCTTTACTATCGTGCATTAAGATTATAGAAATACTATCGGGAGAGTGTCCTGGCGTGTTTAACACTTTTAACGTGATCTTGCCGAAATTGATCATATCCCCATCATCAAAAGCTTGATGCGGATATTCCGCTCCAACTAATGCAGAACAATAAATAGTTGCTCCTGTTGTTCGATGCAATTCTAAATGCCCACTCACAAAGTCGGCATGTGGGTGAGTTTCAATTACGCCTATGATTGTTGCTTCATTGTTTTCCGCATAAGCCAAATATTGACTGATATCCCGTGAAGGATCTATTAAAACTACCTGACGGCTACTTTTACTCAAAATGGCGTAAGAATAGTGCGATAGTCCTTTATCTTCAAATTGTTCGATTTTCATTTTATTATTTTAATTAGTGAGGTAATTTATTTTTTATTAAACCATACGTCCACGTTCCTGCAAGGGCGCTCAATAACGTTACGATAGTTACCAAAAAGCCGCTGCCGATTTGTGCATAAAGCGGCCCCGGACAAGCACCCGTAATCGCCCATCCTAAACCAAATATCAAACCGCCATAAACGTTACCCCATTGAAATATTTTGTCAGGAATAACAATTTCCTCTCCGTGTATGGTTTTTAACTGGAACCTTTTTAGAACTTGGATTGAAATTATACCAACTATGACCGCGCTACCGATAACACCATACATATGAAACCCTTGCAAGCGGAACATTTCATTTATCCGGAACCAGGAGATTACCTGTGATTTAACTAGGATAATGCCGAACAGCATGCCTATTATTAAGAATTTTATATTTTTCATAACTGTAATAAATAAGGTAAAATAAACCATGTCATAATAATTCCGCCAATCATAAAGCAACAGGTAGCCACTAAGGATGGCCATTGCAAAGACGACAAGCCCATGATGGCATGACCTGAAGTACATCCACCTGCGTAACGGGTACCGAAACCAACAAGGAAGCCGCCGACAACAATAAAAACAAATCCACGCAGTGTAAACAATTGACTAATGCTGAATACATCCTGGGGCAACAGACCGCTGAAATCTTTTATGCCTTCCTGTTGTAACAGTGCTGTTGTATGTGGATTGATATTCACCGGCCCCAGATTTGAAAGCAGGTAGGTAGCGATAAAGCCACCAATAATAATTCCTGCTGCAAAAAAAAGATTCCAGCTATCCTTTTTCCAGTCGTATTCAAAGAAAGAAATATTGGCGGGGATACAAGCAGCGCATACCTGGCGAAGCGTTGATGAAACACCAAAAGTTTTATTACCTAAAAGTAGTAATGCCGGTATGATTAACCCAATCAGGGGTCCAGCCACATACCATGGCCAGGGTTGTTTAAGTAGCTCCATATTATTTAATTAAAGTAGTGATCAAAACAAAAATGCCCATTGACAATACAAACCATCCAAAAGCCGGCTTTAATTTAGTGTCGGCAATGTATTTACTCAAATAGCTTCCAGCAATAATTCCAGCTATCGTAAATGCAGAAAAAAACATTAAAAAACTGTAATTTATTGGCGCATGACTGCTTATATCTCCTAATACACCGAGCAGGGAACTAATAGTCATGACCATTAAGGATGTGCCGACCGCTTTTTTCATCGGTAAGCCGGCGAACAACACCAAAGACGGAATGATCAAAAACCCACCGCCTACACCCACAAAACCTGTGATGATGCCAACTACAACACTTTGGGTTACCAATTTTTTGTATTTTAACTCCGAGTCGGAAACTAAAACTTCTTTTTTCTTCCCGATCATCGAAATGGAAGCCGCAAGCATTAAAACAGCGAAAACGAGCATTAATAATACAGGCTTCGTAATTTCAAACGAACCAATATTGAGTAAATGATGAGGCAATTCCGGCATCACCCATTTTCGCATAATGAACACGGCTAACAATGAAGGAATACCAAACAGGAAAGCTATTTGAAAATTGACGTTACCTTTTCTGTAATGGCTTATCGCTCCCGCCGAGCTGGTTAGCCCTACTACAAACAGAGAATAGGTTGTGGCTATAAAAGGGTCGATCCTGAAAAAGTAAACTAAGATTGGAACGGTAAGAATCGAACCGCCACCACCAATCAAACCTAACGATAGACCTATTAATATTGCCGCCGAGTATCCTGCTATTTCCACTTATTTTACTATTTTATAAAACTGTGAATCGCTTCATCGGCGTTGTCCTGGAATGTAGTATTTTTCAAGTCAGTAAAAAATGCGCCCTGATCAACTATCTCTCTCCCTGTCATTTTCCCTTCTTTGCTAGCATAAAAAATACCGCTTTGATATCGTTCCTCTGAAATGCCATCTACTATACGTTTTGCACCTACTTCCAGCTTATTTACCATTCCTATCAACGGCAGGACAATAGGCATCATAATATAATTTAATAGGAACTTCATTGCTGGGGGAAAATTATTTGGCGCCTCAGTTCCGCCCGTGTTTCCTGGACTGACTGCAACAAATTTCAGATTAGGGTATTTTCTGGCCATTGAAAAGGCCCACATGGTTGCTGCATATTTAACGTATCCGTAGGCCTGCACTGTATCAAAGTTGTTACCAAAAAATGATCCGT
>Ga0068859_100001127_pt1 | contig 27314 bp, 26 predicted proteins | sample KBSSwiS22_FD_66585 | JGI IMG/M metagenome (GOLD analysis project Ga0068859, IMG submission 66585) | Switchgrass rhizosphere microbial communities from Kellogg Biological Station, Michigan, USA - KBS Switchgrass S2-2 | ecosystem: Host-associated > Plants > Roots > Rhizosphere > Soil ...
AGCTCCTTCTCGCGCTTGACGAGCTGGCCGCGCCGCGAGCGGAGGTCGCCCTCGGCCTTCGTCCGCTCCTTGAGGATCTGCTCGCGGGCCTCGACGACCGCCTGCCGCTTGACGTTGTCGGCCTCCCGATGCGCCGCCCGCAGCGACTCCTCCGCCTTCTGCTTCGCGGCCGCGACGCTCTGCGCTCCGAGGCGGTTGTTCAGGAACCAGCCGAGCCAGGCGGCGCCGGCCGCGACGGCGGCCGTGACGGCCACGACCGCGCCGGTCGTCATCGGGCCGCCCGGAGGGCGGCGTCGCCGACGAACGGGTTGTCGCGGCGCTCGCGACCGATCGTCGTCTCGCCTTCGTGGCCGGGGTAGCAGCGCACCGCGTCGGGGAGCGCGAACAGCTTCCCGCGGATCGAGCGGACGAGCGTGTCCCAGTCGCCGCCGGGAAGGTCCGTCCGGCCCACGGACCCTTGGAAGAGGGTGTCGCCGACGATCATCTGATCGCGGAGCCTCAGGCAGATCCCGCCCGGCGTGTGCCCCGGCGTGTGGAGCACGTCGAACGCGTCGCCGTCGAAGATCAGGGGCTCCCCCTCGGCGAGGAGGAGGTCCGGCTCGGGCGACGCCTCGATGTCGAGGCCGTAGAGCGCGCCTTGCGCCGGGAGCAGTCTCAGCATCGGGAGATCGTCGGGATGGATCGCGAGGGGCGCTCCCGTCGCGCGCTTGAACGCCGCGTTCCCCGCGACGTGGTCGAGGTGGCCGTGCGTGTTGAGCAGGAGCGTCACGGTCAGTCCGCGCGCGGCGACCTCTTCGAGGACGGGCTCCGCGTCCACGCCGGGGTCGACGATCATCGCCTCACGGCCCGAGCGGCCGATCACGACGTACGTGTTCTCGGCGAAGGGGCCGTAAGTGAACCGGAGGATGGGGAGGGGCTCCATCGCGGCAAGCTAACACGCGGTTTTCCGGAGCGTCAAGAAACCGCGGATATACTGGCCGGTCGTTCCGGAGCTCCCCTTGAGACGCGGAATCCTCGCCGTCGCGATCGCCCTGTACGCCCTCTTCGTGATCCGCACGTCGTGGGTCTCCGACGACGCGTTCATCACGCTGCGCGTCGTGGACAACGCGGTTCACGGCTTCGGGCCGCGCTGGAACGTCGCGGAGCGCGTCCAGGCGTTCACGCACCCGCTGTGGTTCCTCGCGCTCACGCCGGTCTACGCGGCCGTGCGCGAGCCCTATCTCACGGCGACCCTCTTGGGATGGCTCGCGTCCTTCGGCGCGATCGCGGTCGTCGCCGCGCGCCTCGCGAAGCGCGATCCGCTCGTCGCCGCGGGCGCGATCGGCGCGCTGACGCTCTCGCGCGCCTTCGTGGATTATTCGACCTCGGGGCTCGAGAATCCGCTGACGCACCTCCTGCTCGCCCTGTTCGCCCTCGACGTGCTCGAGGGGGGAGCGTGGGAGGACCGGAGGATCTTCCGGGCCTCGCTCGTTTCGGGGCTGCTCGTGCTCAACCGCATGGACGCCCTCCTCTTCGTGGCGCCCGTTCTCGTGGGGGTCCTCGCGCGCGAGCGGCGTCGGGGCGCGGTCGGCGCCCTCGCCGCGGGGTTTTTTCCCTTCGTCGCGTGGGAGATCTTCGCGACGGTCTACTACGGGAGCCCGTGGCCCAACACCGCGCTCGCGAAGCTCAACACCGGGATCCCGGCGGGCGAGCTTCTCGCCCAGGGCGGACGCTATCTCGCGGACGCGCTGCGGCACGATCCGCTCACGCTCGCGCTCGCGGCCGGCGGCGTCGCGATGGCGGCGGTGAGGCGGCGCGCCTCCGAGCTCGCGCTCGCCCTCGGGATCGCGCTCTCCCTGGCCTACGTCGTCAAGGTCGGCGGCGACTTCATGGCGGGCCGCTTCCTCGCCGCTCCGGCGCTCTTAGGCGCCCTCCTGCTGGCATGGGCCGCGCGGGACCTCGCGCCCAAGACGCGCGTCGCGCTCGCCGCGTCGGCGCTGCTCCTGGGCGCGATCGGCATCGCCCCGGCGCTCGCCTCCGGCCGCGCCTTCGCGTCGCGCTCGATGGAGCTGCTGCGGCCGAACGGGATCGCCGACGAGCGGCGCTTCTACTTCGCGAGCGCCGGCCTGTTCAACGGAAGCCCCGGATACACGCGGCCGACGCCTTCGAACCGGTCGGTCAACAAGGGAGAGGACCTGCGGCGCACGAAGACGGCGCTCGCGGTCGAGGGCGCCATCGGCTACGTCGGCTTCTTCGCGGGCCCCACCGTGCACGTCGTGGACTATCACGCGCTCGCCGATCCCCTCCTCTCCCGCCTCCCGATGGTCGCGAAGGACCCGTTCTACGCGGCCTTCCTGCGGAAGGTCCGGCCCAACGAGCCGGCGGCGGCCTGGCGCGTGGGGCATTTCCTGCGCGCGCTCCCGCGCGGCTATCTCGCGAGCCTCGCCTCCGGCGAGGACCGCATCGAGGATCCGTCGATCCGCGCGCTCTACGAGCGCGTGCTCCGCGTCACGCGCGGCCCGGTCTGGAGCGCCGCGCGCTTCGGGGACGTCGCGTGGCTGCTCCTCCCCCGGGGCGGAGGGGAGCGTCCCGCGTTCGCCCCGATCCCGTGGGGAGAGATCACGTCGATCGATCCGCGAAACGGCGAGGCGACCTTCCAGGCGGCGCTCGACGCGCTCGAGGAGAGCGACGACGCGAGGGGCGTCCCGCTCCTCGAGTCCACGCTCGCGATCGCGCCCGGTCACGAGCGCGCGATGGTGCGCCTGGCGGAGATCCTCGTGGACCGCGGCGACCTCGACCGCGCGGAGGCGCTGGTGACGCGAGCCCGCGCGCTCGCCCCGGCGGATCCCGCGGCCACCGGCGTGGCCGGCGACCTCGCCCGCGTCCGCGGCGACGAGGCGCGCGCGATCTCGCTCTACCTCGAGGCGGCGCGTCTGGATCCGGCGGTCGCCGGGCGGATGTACGGGAACATCGGCATCCTCAAGGCGATGCAGCGGGACTTCACCTCCGCGCTCGACTGGCTCGGGAAGGCGGAGGCGCTGAGTCCCGGGGACCCGATGACGGCCTACAACACGGGGTCGGCGTACGCGCGGATGGGACGCACGGCGGAGGCGAGGGCGGCGTTCGAGCGGGCGCTTCGGGCCGACCCGCGCTACGAGCCGGCGCGGCGCGCGCTCACGATGCTGAAGTGAGGGGTCTCAGCCCTTGCGCGCCCGCCGCACCATGGCGAGGACGCGCTTGCGCAGCCGGAACGCCTTCGGCGTGACCTCGACGAGGTCGTCCTCCTTGAGGAACTCCAAGGCCTGCTCGAGGGAGAGGGTGCGCGGCGGGACGAGGCGGATCGCATCGTCCGCCCCCGACGCCCGCATGTTCGTGAGCTTCTTCTCCTTCGTGATGTTCACGTCGAGGTCGTTCGCGCGCGCGTTCTCGCCGACGATCATTCCCTCGTAGACCTGGTCCCCCGGGGCGATGAACATCGTGCCGCGGTCCTGGAGGTGCTCGATCGCGTACGCGGTCGCGCGTCCCGGGCGATCCGACACGAGCACGCCGGTCGCGCGGGAGGCGATCTCCCCCTGCCACGGCACGTAGCCGTCGAACAGGTGGTTCATGATCCCCGTGCCGCGCGTGTCGGTGAGGAACTCCGAGCGGAACCCGAGCAGGCCGCGGGACGGGAGGGAGAACTCCATACGGACCCGGCCGGTCCCGTGGTTGATCATCTTCGTCATGCGCCCCTTGCGGGAGCCGACCTTCTGCGTGACGACGCCGACGAACGACTCCGGACAGTCGACGACGAGGCGCTCGACCGGCTCGCAGCGCACCCCGTCGACCTCCTTCGTCACGATCTCGGGCTTGCCGACCGACATCTCGTACCCCTCGCGCCGCATCATCTCGATGAGGATCGCGAGCTGCAGCTCGCCGCGGCCCGACACCTTGAACGCGTCCGGGGAGTCGGTCTCCTCGACGCGGATCGACACGTTGGTGAGGATCTCCCGCCAGAGGCGCTCGCGGAGCTTCCGCGAGGTCACGAACTGCCCCTCGAGCCCCGACAGCGGCGAGTCGTTCGCCGAGATGACGATCGAGATCGTCGGCTCGTCCACCGTGATCGGGGGGAGCGGCAGCGGCGTCTCCGCGTCGGAAATCGTCTCGCCGATCGCGACCTGCTCGAGCCCCGCGACGGCGACGATGTCCCCCGGCCCCGCCTCCTCGATCTCGACGCGCTTCAAGCCGTCGTAGCCGTAGAGGCCGGTCACCTTGATCCGAGCCGTGGTGCCGTCGAGGCGGCAGTGCCCGTACTCCCGCCCGCGCCGGATTGATCCGTTGAAGATCCGGCCGATCGCGAGGCGGCCCACGTAGTCGTTGTAGTCGAGCGTCGTCACGAGCAGCTGGAGCGGCAGCACGTCGTCGTACACCGGCGCGGGGACGGTCTTGAGGATCTCCTCGAACAGCGGGGTCAACGGCTGGTCGGGTCCGTCGGGACTCACGCGCACGATCCCGCGGCGCGCGTTGGCGTACATCACCGGGAAGTCGAGCTGGTCCTCGCTCGCGTCGAGGTCGATGAAGAGGTCGTAGACCTCGTTGAGGACCTCCTTGGGGCGAGCGTCGGTGCGGTCGATCTTGTTGATGACGACGATCGGGGCGAGCCCGGATTCCAGCGCCTTCCGCAGCACGAACCGGGTCTGGGGAAGCGGACCCTCCGACGCGTCGACGAGCAGCATGACGCCGTCGACCATCTTGAGCGTGCGCTCCACCTCGCCGCCGAAGTCGGCGTGCCCGGGGGTGTCCACGATGTTGATGCGCGTGCCGCGGTAGAGGATGGCCGTGTTCTTGGCCATGATCGTGATGCCCTTCTCGCGCTCGAGGTCGATGGAGTCCATGACCCGCTCCGCGACGTACTCGTTGTCGCGGAAGATCCCGCTCTGCCAGAGCAAGGCGTCCACGAGGGTGGTCTTCCCGTGGTCGACGTGGGCGATGATCGCGAGGTTACGGACGTCGTTGCGCGTTTTCTGAGGCATCGTCCGCGCATGCTAGCATGCGCGATCGCCCATGAGCGGCCCCCACGGACAGGACGAAGACCGGCTCGTCGAGGAGATCTACGACGCCCTCGACGAAGGCCGCCCCGACGCCGCGCTGGCGTCCGCGCGCATCGCGCTCCACGACGCGCCGGACGACCCCGTCCTCCATTTCCTGGCGGGCGTCGCCCTCGCCGACCTCGGCCAACCGGAAGACGCGGCGGCCGCGCTCGCGCGCGCCGTCGAGCTCGACCCGGACGACGCGGAGTTCCGCTCGCATCACGCCCAAGCCCTGTTCGCGACGTGCGACTTCGCGCGCGCGCTCGAGGAGGCGGAGCGCGCGATCGCGCTCGACGCCGCCTCGGCGGACGCCCACGCCGTCGCGGCGATGGTGGACGAGCGCTCGGGACGGCTCGATCTCGCCGAGGCGCGCTTCGCGCGCGCGACCGCGATCGACCCCGAGCGCTTTCCTGCGCCCGTTCGTCTTTCGCGCGCCGCGTTCGAGGGGGTGATCGACCGCGCCGCCGCGATGCTCCCGCGCGAGTTCCAGGAGCGGCTCGCCGAGGTCCCGGTGGTCGTGGAGCCGGTGCCGCCCGATGCGATCCTCCTCGACGAGTCCCCTCCCCTCGACCCGGAGCTTCTGGGCCTGTTCGTCGGGACCGCGATCAACGAGCGGACCTTCGCCGCCTCGGGAATCGAGTCCCCGCCGCGCATCCTCCTCTTCCAGAGGAACCTCGAGCGGTTCGCGCGCGACGAGGCCGAGCTGCGGCGCGAGATCGCGCGCACGCTCCACCACGAGCTGGCGCACTACCTCGGCTTCGCCGAGGACGAGATGGCGGGGCTCGACCTCGACTAGGGCGCCTCGCCCACCCAGACCGATCCGCCCTCGAAGTGCTCGCGCTTCCAGATCGGTACCGTGCGCTTGAGCGTGTCGATGATGAAGCGCGTCGCGTCGAGCGCCGCGGCGCGGTGCGGGGCGGCCACGGCGATGGCGACGGACGCCTCGCCGATCTCGAGACGGCCCGTGCGGTGGACGATCGCGACCCGGGAGACCCCGAAGCGCTCCCGCGCGTCGGCGGCGATCCGCTCCATCTCGCGCTCGGCCATGCCGCCGTACGCCTCGTACTCGAGGTGGAGCACCTTCCGTCCCGCGTTGTGGTCGCGCACGGTGCCGAGGAAGGTCGCGACGGCACCGTCCCCGTCGCCGCGCACGTCGAGCACGAGCTCGTCGAGAGCGATCGGTGCCGTCTGGAGCCGGATCACGATCAACCTCCCGAGAACGGCGGCAGGAACGCGACCTCCCGCACCCCGTCGAGGGAAGTCTCCCACGCCGCGAACGTCTTGTCGCAGGCGACGAGCGGACGCGCGGTGAACGACGCGAGGCCGGGATGGCGGCGCGAGAGCTCCTCCCACAGGGCGCCGACCGTGGTCCCGGCGGGGACGTCCACGGCCTCCTCCGCGGCCCGTGCACGGTCCTTCAACGAGGCGAAATAGAGGACGCGCAGCGTCACGGGGAGGAACGCGCGAGCTGGGCCGCGCGATCGGTCACGCGCCGGACGGCGTCCTCGAGCGTGCCCGACAGCACGATCCCCGAGGCGTTGCGGTGCCCGCCGCCGCCGAACTCGGTCGCGAGCGCCTGCACGTCGAGGAGCCCCTTGGAGCGGAGGGAGACCTTGACCCTCCCGCCGGGGAGCTCGCGGAAGAGGACGGCGACGAGCACGCCCTCGACGGCGAGCACGTGCGTGGTCACCTCGGAGGTGTCCACGCCGTCCGCCTGGCACTCCTCGAGCATCCGCCTCGTCACGGTCACGACCCCGAGGCGGCTGTCGGCGCGGAGCGTCAAGCCGGCGAGCGCGTGGCCGAGGAGACGCGTGTACGCGGGCGAGTTCCTCTCGTAGACCTCGGCGTAGCTGCGCGTCGGGTCCGCGCCGGCCTCCAGGAGCGCGGCGGCGATGCGGAACGCGCGGGGCGAGGTGGAGTTGAAGCGGAAGAACCCGGTGTCGGTCGCGAGTCCCGCGTACAGCGCCTCCGCCGCGGCGCGATCGGGCGTCCACCCCGCGGCCGTCACGAGCTCGTGGACGAGCACCGCGGTCGCGCACGACGTCGTGTCGATGACGTTCTCGCGCCAGAGGGTCTCCCGCGAGGGGTGATGGTCGATACAAAACGTCTTCGCGGCGTGGGCGCGCAACAGCGGCTCGAGCGGTCCGAGCCGGTCCGGGGCGAAGTTGTCGAGGAGCACGACCGCGTCGGCGGCGGTGAAGAGCGCGTCGTGACGCGCCGGCTCGTACGCCTCCGCCGCGGGACCGTCGACCTCGAGCCAGCGCAGGCCCAGCGGCGTCGGGTCCGCGTTGACCACGCGCACCTCCTTGCCGCGGGCGGCGAGGAATCGGGCGAGCCCGACCTCCGAGCCGATCGCGTCGCCGTCCGGGTTGACGTGGGTCACGAGGACGAACAGGCGCCCCCGCGCGACGAGGTCGCCGAAGGCCCGGTGCCCCGAAGCGTCGATCACTCGGCCTCCCGGTAGCCGCGGGCGAGCTCGATGTAGCTCTCGACACCGCGCGCGAAGCGCTCGCGGAGATCCTCGCCCACCTCGCCGCGCAGGCGCGCCGGCACGCCCGCGGCGATGCGCCCCGCGGGCACCGTGAACCCCTCGGTGACGACGGCGCCCGCGGCCACGAGCGCGCCGCGTCCGATCGTGCAGCCGGAGAGGAGGACGGCTCCCATGCCCACGACCGCCTCGTCCTCGACGACGGCGCCGTGCACGATCGCGCGGTGCCCGATCGTGACGCGCTTGCCGACGACGGCCGGGTAGCCGCGATCGACGTGCACGACGGAAAGGTCCTGCACGTTCGTGCCCTCGCCGATCGTGATCGGCTCGAGATCGCCCCGGAGGACGCAGCCGAACCAGATCGAGCCGAAGGCGTCGATCGTGACGCGCCCGCGCACGACCGCGCCGGGCGCGATCCAGGCCTCGGGGTGAGCGTTCACGGAGGTCATAAGCGAAGCCGGGGAGACTACGCCCCCGGCTTCGCGGGTGTCAAGAACGCGCGCGGTCGAGGAGGGCGACGAGGATGAGGGCCTGGTACTCCGCGTCGTAGTCCGCGCGGTGGATCTTCGCGGGATCCTGCGGCGGCAGCGCCAGCAGCCGCTCCAGATTCTCCTTCGACGTGTCGTTCCACGGGATGCCGAGGACGCCCATCGCGAGGCTCTTCGTGTCGAGGCCCTTGTAACCGAAGGGGTTGTCGAAGCCGAAGTGCGCGTAGTAGTAGGCGATGTAGGACCAATCGAACACCGCGTTGTGACCGACGAAGCACGGCCGCTCGCGCGTGCCGGCCGATTGCTCACGGACGAAGCTCGCCAGGCGCTCGAGTGCCACTCTCGGCGGAAGGCCCTCGCGGCGGAGCCTCTCGGCGTCGAGACCGCACACCTCCATCGCGCGGCGGTCGAACCCCGGGAAGATCGGCGCCAGCTCGAGGTAGATCGAGGCCCCGAGCACGTGGCGGCCGTTCTCGGGGCGCACGATCGTCGCACCGATGGACAGGAGGTTGTACAGCGGCGGGATCGGCCCCGAAGCCTCGCAGTCCAGGCTGACGTAGATCATCCCGGGATCGTAGCATCGCGATAGCATGGCGGCCGGAGACGTCGTCCATGCGCGTGCGCACCGGCCTCGAGTCGTTCCTCGACCCCGCGAGCGGGGCGAGCGGCCTTCCGCGCGGCGCGCGCCTCGGCGTCGTGGCCCACCCGGCGTCGATCGACGCCGGAGGGCGCCACCTCGTGGACCGGCTCGTCCGGGACGGACGGTTCCGCATCGTGCGTCTTTTCGCCCCGGAGCACGGGGTGCGCGGCGAGGCCCAGGACATGGAAGCGGTCGCGGAGCCCGCCGATCGAGCCACGGGCCTTCCGGTCGTGAGCCTGTACGGGAGTGACGAGGCGTCGCTCCGCCCCCAGCCGCGCCACCTCGAAGGGCTCGACGCGATCGTCTACGACCTCCAGGACGTCGGCACCCGTTACTACACCTTCGTGACGACCCTCTCCTACGTGATGGAGGCCGCGCACGCGGCCTCGATCCCCGTCATCGTCCTCGACCGGCCCAACCCGATCGGCGGACGCGCGATCGAAGGGCCGGTCCTCGAGCCGGAGTTCTCGTCGTTCGTCGGCCGCTTCCCGATCCCGGTGCGCCACGGGCTCACGACGGCCGAGCTGGCGCTGCTCTTCCGCGATGCCTTCGGCGTCGCGTGCGACCTGCGCATCGTCCCGATGACGGGGTGGAGCCGGGACGCGCACTTCGAGGACACGGGTCTTCCGTGGGTTCTCCCCTCCCCGAACATGCCGACGCCGGACACCGCGCGCGTCTACCCGGGAGGATGCCTCGTCGAGGGGACGAACCTCTCGGAAGGACGCGGCACGACCCGGCCTTTCGAGCTCGTGGGCGCGCCTTGGATCGAGCCCACCGCGCTCGCCGAAGCGCTCTCTCAGGCCGGGGACGCCGAGGGGCTGGACGGGGTGCTGTTCCGCGCGGCGTGGATGCGGCCGGGCTTCCAGAAGCATGCGGGGAAGAGCTGCGGCGGCGTTCAGGTCCACCTCGTCGATCGCGATCGCGCGCGGCCCTTCGCGACGTACCTCGTCCTGTTGCGCGAAGCACGCAAGCTCGCGCCGGACATGTTCGACTGGCGCCGCGACACGTACGAGTTCGTCTCCGACAGGCTCGCGATCGACCTCCTGTTCGGCGTCGGCGGTTTGCGGGGGATGGTGGAGGGGGGCGCCCCGCTCGCCGAGATGGAGGCGGCGTGGGCGTCCGGCCTGACCGCGTTCGAGACGCTGCGCCGCCGGTTCCTGGTCTACCCCGACTGAGCGGCTCCCGGCTCGGGGTCCTCGGGGGTCGGAGGCACGCGCCGCACGAACTCCGGATCGGGCATGCGCGTCCGCTCCCAGAGCTTGGCGCTCTTCAGGAACACGTAGTGCGCGTGATCGACGGCGGCGACGAGTCCGCGCACGCCCTCGGTCGCCCCTCCCTTCGCGACGTACATCTTGAAGAAGGCGGCGGCGGGGCCGGCGAGCATGCGGGCGACCGAGAAGCGCCGGCCTTGATCCTGCGCGCGGCGCGCGGCGAGATCGCTGTAACGGTTGAGGCGGGCCACCTGGTCGGCGACGCTGCGGTGCGTCAGGTGGTAGAGCGTCGTCTCCAGGCGCCCGATCGTGCCGGAAGGATCGACCGAGACGGACTCGTGGACGTGGGCGCCCTCGAACCGCGCCCGGTCCTTGCGATAGAGACGGACCGGGACGTCCCCGGACCAGGTCCGCGGCAAGAACCCTCCGGAGAAGGCGGAGACGCGGCGCAGCGCGTACGCGACGTGCTCGGGGGCGGCGAGCACGCGCGCGATCTCCGCCCCCGCGGCCTCGGCCAGCCACTCGTCCGCGTCGAGGGAGAGGATCCACGGGTGCCGCGCCGCGTCCGCGGCGGCGTTTTTCTGGTCCGTGTAGCCCGTCCACGCGCGGTGGGCGAAGCGCGCCCCATGGCGCGCCGCGACCTCCGCCGTCCGATCGGTCGATCCCGAGTCGAGCACGACGACGTCGTCCGCGAAGCGGACGCTCGCGAGGCAGCGGCCGAGGTTCCTCTCCTCGTCCTTCGTGATGATCGTGACGGAGACCGGGACCGCCGCCCCCATCGGTGCGATCAGTCCGGACGCGAGATCGGCGGCATCGAGAGGACGGCGGGCGCGGTCGAGAGCAGGCCCGCGTCGCGCAGCGCGGCCACCGCGGGCGCGAGCCCCCGCGAGAGCTCGATCGCCAAACGAGCCCACGCCTCGTTGTCGCTGTTGTCCGGCCGCTTCTTGCCGAGCGCCTCGAGGAGGGTGCGCTTGCGCGGGTAGACGACGACGTTCACCTCGTCTCCGGCGGGGATCTTCGCGGCCTCCTTCGCGAGACGCAGCGCGACCTCCATCCCGCCGAGCTCGTCCACCAGGCCGAGCTCCTTGCCGTCCTCCCCGGACCAGATCCGCCCCTTCGCGATCGCGAGGACCTTCTCCTTGGGGAGCTTGCGTCCTTCGGCGACCTTCGAGGTGAAATCCACGTAGACGCGGTCGAGCCACTGCTGGAACTTGTCCCACTGCTTGGGCGTGTAGTCCTTGGTCCCGGTGAACATCGTCGAGCCGTCGCTCGTGTGGACCTCGTCCCACGAGAGGCCGATCTTGTCCCACATCGCCTGGGTGAGGAGCTTCCCGCCCAGGACGCCGATCGACGCCGTGATCGTTCCCGGCTGCGCGACGATCTTGTCCGCGGACATCGCGACGAAGTAACCGCCCGACCCGGCGAGGTTCCCCATGCTCACGATGACGGGCTTGCCCGCCTTCCTCGTGAGGACCGTCTCGCGCCAGATCGTGTCGGACGCGACGTAGGAACCGCCGGGGCTGTCCACCCGGAAGATCACCGCCCGGACGTCGTCGTCCTCGCGCGCGGCCCGCAGCGCGGCCGAGACCGTCTCCGACCCCATCGCGGACCCGGAGAGCGGGCTGAAGCCCCCCTCCCCGCGCTGCACCGCGCCCACCCCGTAGACGAGCGCGATCTTCTTGCCGGAGGCGTGCGGGCGGCCGGCGCGGTCGAGGTACGCGTCGAGGTAGAGGAGCTTCGCTCCCCCGCCCGCCTTGGCCTTCGCCTTGGCATACACCTCGTCCCGGTAGAGCAGGTCGTCCACGAGCTTGGCGTCGACGGCCTGCTTCCCGAGGAAGGGACCGTCGTCGAACGCCTGGCGCACGTCGCCCTCGGAGAGCTTCCGCGACGCGGCGATCCCGCGGACGATCTGGCCGAACTGCGAGCTCATGAGCGCTTCCATCGCCTCGCGGTGCGGCTCGGTGTAGTGCGTCTCCGTGTAGACGTTCATCGCGTTCTTGTACTCGTAGCGATGGTCCATCCGCGGCACGACGCCGATCTTGTCGAACACGCCCTTCAGGAACGGCGACTCGTACATGAGGCCGGTGAGCCCGACGTCGCCCGAGGGCTGGAGGTAGACCGTGTCGAACGCGGAGGCGAGGTAGTACGCGCCGTTTCCGGCGCCGAACTCCCCGAACGTCTCCGACCACGCGATGGCGAACTTCCCCGCGGCGCGGAAGCGCGCGACCGCGTCACGGATCTCCTGGATCTGGGCGAGACCGAGGGGCGCCGCGCCGATCTTGGCGACGAGGCCCGCGACGCGCGCGTCCTTCGCCCCGCGGTCGAGCGCGTCCACGATGTCCCGCGTCGTCGGCATCTCCGCACCGAACGCGCGCGACACCGGATCGTCCGGCATCCACTCCTCGATCGGCCGCTCGAAGTCGGCCTCGAGCAGGACCTTGGAGGGAACCGACGCGATCGAACCGCCCGACATGAACCCGATCGCGAACGTGACGCCCAGGGCGACGAGGCCCAGGGCCGCGACGATCGCGAGGAACCCGATCAGCTTCCGGCTCATGGGACCTCTCGTGCCCGGGATCAGGCGGTGGTGGTGATGGTGGAGCTGAGGGGGATCGAACCCCTGACCTCATGACTGCCAGTCATGCGCTCTCCCAGCTGAGCTACAGCCCCGGCGCGAGCCCGGCATTCTCGCACCGCGGCCTTCTGCCCGTCAACGACGGTGCTACGCTACGCCGCCGCATGCGAGGAAGCGAACGGGGCCCGGTGGCCCTCGCGGTCTTCAAAACCGTTGTCGGGCGGCTTCGCCGTCCGAGGTGGGTTCGACTCCCATCCGCTTCCGCCGCGAGGTTTTCATGACCGTCGCGCTCGCAGCCCACGGCGGCGCCTGGAACATCCCGGACGACCTCGTCGAGCCCTCGCGACGCGGACTGACGGGCCCCCTCCACGAGGGATTCCGCGCGCTGTCCCGGGGCGCATCGGCCCTCGAGGTCGTGGAGCTCGTCGTGCGCGGCCTCGAGGACGATCCCGCGTTCAACGCCGGCACCGGCTCCCACTTGAACCGCGAGGGACGCCTCGAGCTCGACGCCTCGATCATGGAGGGAACCCGCCTCCGCGCGGGGGCCGTCGCGGCGGTCTCCGGTCTCAAGCATCCGGTGTCGGTCGCGCGGTGCGTGCTCGAGGACTCGCCGCACGTCCTCCTCGTTGCCGAGGGCGCGAAGCGCTTCGCGCGCGAGCGGGGCGCCGAGATCGTCCCCACGCCCTCCCTGCTCGTGGGACGCGAGCTCGAGCGCTTCCGGCGGATCCGCGCCGGCCGGCGCGATCTCGTGGTCGAGGAGTTCTCGCCCAAGGCGCGCCCGCACGGCACCGTCGGGGCCGTGGCGCGGGACCGGCGCGGGCGCGTCGCCGCCGCGACCTCGACCGGAGGCACCCAGGACAAGGCCGCGGGGCGCGTCGGCGACACGCCGGTGATCGGGGCGGGAACCTACGCGGACGATCGCGCCGGGGCCGCTTCGTGCACGGGCTGGGGTGAAGCGATCCTCCGCGTCGTGCTCGCGAAGACCGCGGTCGATGCGCTCGCGCGGCGATCGGCGCCCGACCGCGCCGCCCGCGCGGCGGTGGCGGCCCTGTCGCGCGTGGACGGCTTCGGCGGCGTCATCCTGGTGGATGCGAAAGGCCGGCTCGCGGCGTCCTTCAACACGCCGCGGATGGCGCGCGGCTTCGCGGATGCCTCGGGGATCGACGTGCTCGTGGGTCGCGGCGAGCGGCGTCGTTGAGGATCCCGCGGGCGCTCGCGTGGCTCCTGCTCGCGATGGCGCTCTTCACGGCCGGCCTCCTCCGCCAGTTCCACGACCTGACGCCCGCGTCGCCGTTCCTCAACCCGGCCGTCGGCAGCCTGCTCTTCGCCTGCGTCGTCTTCCTCTTCCTCGTCGCGATCCGCGAGCGTCAGATCGGAGCCGCGCCGGGCCCCGGCATTCGCCTCGGGAGCCTCACGCCGTTCCTCTTGATGCTCCTCGTCGAGAAGTGGGTGTCGGCGACGCTCTACGGCCCGCTGTTCTCCTGGACCGCGCCCGCCGACCTCGATCCGGCGGTGGCCGACGCGCGGTTCCGCGCAATCTGCGGCGTGGGACTCCTCGCGATCGTCGCTCTGACCTCGGCATTCTCGCGCCCCGCGCGCGCCTTCCTCGCCTCCCGCCTCCACCCGAGGCGCGCGGTCCTCGGGATCGGGGCGGCGGTCGTCGCGGTGACGTCGGCCGGGGCGGTCCTGGCCTTGATCGGACTCGCCTTCGGCTCGAAGCCGAGCCTCCTCCCCCCGCACACGTCGGGGCCGTGGGGCCTCGTGGCGGCCGGCCAGTCGGCGCTGTCGCTCGCGGAGGAGGCCTGGTTCCGCGGGCTGCTCCTGGGCGAGCTGCTGCGCCTGGCCCCGCGCCTCGGGCTACCGGGCCCGCAGGCCCGACGGTGGTTCGCGATCGCGACGACCGCGCTCCTGTTCGGCTTCGAGCACTTCACGCTCGCGGCGGGCTGGGACGAAGGGGTGCGGCAGATCGTCTTCGCGCTCGCGCTGGGGACGCTGTTCGGCATGCTCGTCGTGCTCACGTCGAACCTGTGGTTCGTCGCGACCCTGCACGCCTGGATCAACCTGCTGCTGCTCGGAGCGCTGCCGCGGTTGGCTTACGGAGCACAGGCGGCCGCGCTTCCGCCCGGCGTCACGATCAGCTTGGCGCTCATCGCCGCCTTCGTCGCGGCGTTCCTCGCGGAGAAGCGCGCCTACGCGCGGACGGCGTCCTCCCAGTCCTCGTAGATCTCGAAAATCTGATCGAGACGGATGATCTCGAGCACGGCGCGCACGCCGGCCGAGATGCGGCAGAAGCGCGCGCGCCCCCCGTTGCGGCGCGCCGTCTTGAACAGCGCCACGAGCACGCCCACGCCCGCCGAGTCCACGAACTCGACCCCGGACAGGTCCACCACGAACTCCGCTTCGCCGCCCACCCGCGAGAGCGCCTCGTCCTTGAGCGCCTCGGCGTTGACGGCGTCGAGCGCGTCGATGCCGAAGAAGCCCAGCCTCAGGATCCCTTCCGTCCGGATCGCCGTGACGCTCATGACACCCGGCCTCCCGTTCCCGCGTTCGCGTCCATGTCGAGCAGATCGTCGAGCGCCTCGTGTCGCCCCTCCTTCACGACGCGCGCGAGCTCACGGATGAGCTCGGCGATCCGGAGGGAGGACTCCTCGATGACCGCCGCCGCCTTCGTGATCGCGGGGTCGGCGCTGCGGTGCGCTTGGAGGATCTGCGCCCGCCCGAGGAGGGCCGTGAGCGGGTTGTTGATCTTGTGGCTCAAGACGGAGAGGGTGCGGAGGACCTCGGCGAGCTTCTCGAGGCGCACGCGCTCCTCGAGATCGCGGGCCCTCTGCGTGACGTCGGTGACGAGCGCGACTTCCCCCCCCTGCTCGGGGCCGAGCGGGCGCCGGCTCACGACGAGCGTGCGCCGGGACCCGTCCTTCGAGGGAAGGTCGATCTCGGCCTCGCCGCCGCGGGGAACACCGTCCGCGATCAGTCGCGCGAGGACCGCCTCGTCCTCGCCGCCCAGAAGCGCGCGAGCCGCGGCGTTCGCCATGAGCGTCTCGCCGCCGGCGCCGAGGATCATGACGCCCGAGCCGAGCGCCCCGAGCACGCCGTCCAGGCGCGCGTTGGCGTCCTCGAGCATGGTCGCCCGCCGCTTGAGCTCCGAGGCCGCAACCGCCTTCTCCTTGAGAGCCGCCGCCTGCGTCGCGAACATCACGAGGGCGCGCAGCTTGCGGACGCTCTCCGCGCTGGGCTTTCCGGCGCGCCCGTCCAGGGCGTCGCCCGGGAGCTCGCGCAGCCGCCTTTCGTACTCCTCGAGCACGCGATTGAGGAGCTCGTCCACGTCGTGGCTCCGCTCGATGAGATCGAGCCCCACCTCGTGGATCCGGCACAGCTCGGCGAGGTCGGGGACGAGCTCTCTCTCCCCCCGCCACAGCGCCGTCTTTCCGCCTTCTGCCGCCATGCTCCCTCCCTCAGCGGTGCGCCGCGCGGTTCTTGACGAGCACGATGCGCGCGCGGCCGACCTCGTCGTCGTAGCGCACCTCGTCGACGAGGCGCGACATGAGATAGATGCCGTAGCCCCCCTCGGCCGGACGGCTGAGGTCCGGAGGGGTGTAGTCCTTCGACGGATCGAACGATCGGCCGTCGTGGTCGAGCCGCAGGACGACGCGCTCGTCGTCGATCGTGATGCCGAGGTCGAGCCGGCCGTCGCGGCGCCCGCCGTAGGCGTGCCGGTGGACGTTGGCGCAGGCCTCGGCCAGCGCCACCGTCAGCTCGTGCGTCTCGCGCAGCGTGAGCCCCGCGGGGCGCACGACGCCGACGAGCCAGCGGCGCGCCTCACGAAAGCGGAGCGGGTCGCTCGGCAGCTTCAGCGTCCGCGGTCCCCGGGGCTCAGGCAAGACGCGCCTCCGCGAGAACCGCCGCCTCGCCGGCCGGCACCGAGATCCGGAACTCGCTCCCGCCCCCCGGGCGCGGGAGATGGATGAGGGTGCCGCCGTGCCGGCGCGCGATCGCCCGCGCCTCGTACAGGCCCAGACCCAGTCCCGACGGCTTTCCCGTGAGCGCGTGGCCGCCCTGTTCGAACGGCGCGAACGCGCGGTCGACCTCGTCGTCCGCGAGGCCGGGGCCGCGGTCCAGGACCGACAGCGCCACGCCGCGGATCGCCGCGCTCCCCTCCGCGAGGACGCAGGGGGTGAGGCGCACCTCGACCTCCTCGTCCGACGGCCCGAACTTGAGCGCGTTGTCCACGAGGTTCGCGAGCGCGCGCGCCAGCCGGTCGAGGTCGGCGGGCACCGAGACGACCCGCGGATCGATGAGAACGCTCACGGCCCCCGTCGCCTGCGCGAGCCTCAGCGCCTCGGCGATGAGGTCCTCGGGAGGTGTCGCGGCGAGCGTCGCCTCCGTCGGAACGTCCAGACGCGCGACGCGGAGGAGGCCTTCGATCAGGCCTCCGAGCGTGCCGGCCGCCCTGCGGATCGTCGCGGCCATCTCCGCGCGCTGCGACCGTTCGCCGTCGTAATCCTCGAGGAAGCTCGCCGCCGACACGATCGCGGTCAGAGGCGTCCGCATCTCGTGGGAGACGCTCCCGAGCAGCCGGTCCTTCGCCGCGTCGAGCGCACGCAAGTCCTCGTAGGCGCGCCTCAGATCGATCGTCCGCCGCCGCACGGTGTCCTCGAGCCGGTCCCGCTCCGCCTCCACCTCGGCGTGCGCGCGCGCCTTCTCGAGCCCGACGCCCAGGTGGCCCGCGAGGGTGGCGAGGAAGCGCACGTCCCCGTCGGTCAGCGCGCGATCGGGGGCGGGCATCGCGACGACGAGGCCGCGCGACGCCCCGGCCTCGACCGGTACCGAGGCGATCGCGCACCAGCGGGACGCGGCGGAGCCGAGATGCGGGGGCAACTCGTCCGCGACGTCGTCGAGGACGCACGGGCCGTCGGATTCCAGCATGCGCGAGAGCAGCGCCGCGCCGTCGGGCGAGGCAAGGAGCGGAGCCAGACGTCCCTCGTGGTCGTGCTCGACGGTCGTCGCGCCGTCGCCGCCCCGATGGAGGAGCGCCGCCGCGTCCGCGCCCAGGACCGTCACCGCCGCCTCGAGGGCGGCCTTCACGAGCGCGTCGCGCTCGAAGGTCGCGCCGGTCGCGCGCAGGACGTCGGAGAGTCGCCGCAAGGCCTCCGCCTCTCGCTCCAGCCGCACGACGCGCGCGTGCGCGTCGGCGTTCTCCGCGCCGAGCGCGAGGCTCGTCGTCAAAGCGCTCTCCAGGAGGTTCTCGCCCCCCGCGACGAGCGCGTCGGTCTCCTCGGCGGGCTCGAGGGTCACGTGGCTCCGCCGCCGCGCGAGGTACGGGGAGAAGACGCGATCGAGCTGGGCGGCGAGGTCGCCCGGGTCGAGCGTGCGCCGCGTTTGGGGCTCCGCGAGCGCCACGAGGCGCTCGAGCATCGCGCGGGACGCGGCGAGGAAGGTCTCGAGGACGCCCGCGCCGTCGGCGGCGATCGACGGGATCACGCGTCCTGCGGGGAGCGCGAACCATTCCGCCATCGCCGCCTCGGGAAGCGCGCCGGGAAGATCGCGCTTGTTGAGCTGCGCGACGATCGGGATCGAGGCGGGATCGAGACCGGAGGCGCCCAGGTTGCGCGCCAGGTCCTCCCAGGAGGCGCGGTCGTCGGCCGCGCGCGCGGGATCGGAGTCGGCGACGAACACGACCGCGTCCGCCCCGGACAGCACGATCCGGCGCGTCGCGTCGTAGCGCACCTGGCCGGGCACCGTGTAGAGCTTGATCGCGACCTTGTAGCCGAGGACGCTGCCGAGGTCGAAGGGGAGCAGGTCGAAGAAGAGGGTCCGGTCGTCCGCGGTGTTGACGGAGACGAGCTTCTGGGTCCCCTCGGGATCCGTGAGGCGGTGGAGCACGCGGAGGTTGGTCGTCTTCCCCCCCAGCGCGGGCCCGTAGTACACGAGCTTCGCGACGAGGGTGCGATCGGTGCGGTTCCACTGCGCCATCGGAGCGCCGGTCAGTTCCTGGAGAGGTAGGGCGCCAGGCAGCGCACGAGGTCGCCCGGCGTGAGGAGGCCCGGCCCCCCCGGCGGGCCGCCGCGCGCCACGCGCGCGACGGTGTCGAAGACTTCGTCCAGTCGGATCGAGATCTCGCGCGCCGGAAGCGGCACGAGCGCGGCCGTGATGCGGGGAGACTGGGTTCGTGTCGGCATCGTCGTTCCTTTCACTCGCTTCCCGAGAGCAGCTCGCGCACGCGCTTGCGCAGCTCGTGCGGCGAGTACGGCTTCGTGAGGAAGTCCGTCGCGCCCAGGGACAGGCCGTACGACCGGTCGCGCGGCAATCCGCGCGCCGACAGGAGCACGATCGGGATGGAGGCGAAGCGGGGGTCGCGCTTGAGCTCCCCGCAGAAGGTGAACCCGTCCTTCCCGGGCATCATGACGTCGAGCAGGATGAGGTCGGGGGGCGTCGCCTCCACGGCGCGCATCCCCTCCTCCGCGTCGGCGGCGCTCTCCGGCGCGTACCCCTCCTCGCGGAGGATGAGCTCGAGCGGACGCCGGATGAAGGCGTCGTCGTCGACGATCAGGATGCGCTTGGGCGCGCTCATGCCGGCTCCGTCAGCGAGACGCCCCGGACGACCACGAGCGTCACGTCGTCACGCGGGGGGAGGTCGCCCGTGTGGCCCGCGAGGTCCCCGAGGATCGCCTCGCGAATCGTGGACGCCGGGCCGGACGTCTTGCGGGCGATCGCGCCGAGGCGGTCGACGCCGTAGGGGCGCTTGGCCCGGTCGCGCGCCTCGACGACGCCGTCCGTGTACAGGAGCAGCACGTCGCCGGCCTCGAAACGGCACGAGGCGTCCCGCCACCGCGCCCCGGACACGATCCCCACGGCGGGGCCGGAGGCGGAGAGCGCCTCGACCTCGCCGCCGGCGCGGAGCAGGAGCGGGGCGTTCTGACCCGCGTTCGACCAGACCAGGCGCCGCCCGTCGGGCAGGAACCGGGCGAACGCGAGCGTGGCGAACATGTCGGCCGCGGAGAAGTCCGAGGCGAGGACCTCGTTCACCCGGAAGAGCAGCTCGGCGGGCGAGAGGATCTCTCGCGCCTCGGATTGCAACGCGCCCTTCGCCGTCGCCATGTACAGCGCGGCGCCGACGCCGTGGCCCGAGACGTCGGCGATCGCGACACCGAGGCTGCCGTCCGACATCGCCATGTAGCCGTAGTAGTCGCCGCCGACACGCTCGGCCGCGCGGAAGGCGCCCGCGATGTCGAGCCCCGCGAACAGCGGGTCCTGGCGGGGCAGCAAGTTGCGATGCACCTGCCGCGCGATGTCGTCCTCGCGACGCCTGAGGACCTCCCGGCGCGCGGTCTCCGACAGGCGGTCGTTGCGGATGAAAGCCGAGGCGAGCGCCGCGATCGCCGCGATGAGCTTCGCCTCTCCGGTGAGGTAGGCGCGACCGGACGGGCGTCCGCGCAGGCACAGCGCCCCCAGCACGCCGCCGCGTCCGTCCGGAAGCGGCACCGCGATCTCCGCGTCGGCGCCGTCCCCGCCCTCTTTCACCCAGGTAACACCGGCCGCGATGACCTCGTCGATCGTCTTGCCGGGGGCGCGGTGCGCGTCGTCCGGAAGTCCAGCCGCGAGGAGCAGCCCGTCCCCCTGCCGGAGCCAGACTTCCCCTTCGGCGGCGCCGAGCACGGCGGCGGCATCGGCGAGCACCAGACGCGCGATCGCGCGCTCGCCCAGGACCGAGCCGATGCGCTCGCTGAGGCGGTAGACCAAAGTCGCCTCCTCGTACCGGGCGAGCACCTCGCCGCAGAGGCTCTCGATCTCGGCCTCTTGGCGCAGGAGGAGCTCGTCCACGGGGGCCGCGGGAGCGTCGAGACGCGGACCTTGTCCGGAACGAATCACTCGCGATACCCCCTGGTTGGTGCTCCAACGAGACCGAACTAGCAATATAATCGCCAGAAAATGAATATCAATTTTGCTATTTGTGAATATACGCATATCGCCCGCATTTCGGGCGGATTGAGAAGACACGGCGTCCGGCGCGGCTTCCGGTCTCGAACGCAGGCTGACACTTTGCGGCAGCGTCGAGCCGGGGAGTAGCATCCGTCGTCCAACACCCCGTCTCAGGCGTCTCACCTGCCGGTGACCATCGCGATGGGAGAAGCCGCCGTGTCCGTGCCGAGCGACGAGGATCTCCTGGTCGCCCTTCGAGGCGGCCGGGTCGATTCCTTGGGACTGCTCGTCGCGCGCTGGGAGGGGCCGCTGTACCGGTTCGTCTCGCGCCTGGTGGACCGCCCGGAAGACGCGCGCGATGTCTGCCAGGAGACCTTCCTGCGCGTTCTGAAGAAGTCCGACGCCTTCCGGGACGGCGCCCGCTTCTCCACGTGGATGTACCAGATCGCTCTGAACCTCTGCCGCGACCGGGCGCGCCGTCAGAAGCGCTGGAGCCATATCGTCGTCGCCGCTCCGGCGGACGACGACCGGCCGCGCGAGCACGCCGCGCCTGAGCGGGCCGACACGCATCCCGATCGCGCGCTCGAGCGCGAGGAGGCGCGGTCGGCGGTCCAGAACGCGCTGAGCCGGCTGCCGAGCGATCAGCGTGAGGTTTTGTTGCTGAAGGAATACGAAGGACTCAAGTTCCGGGAGATCGCCGACGTTCTCGGTGTCCCGGAGAGCACGGTGAAGTCGCGCATGTACGCCGCCCTCGACGCCATGAAGGTGTCACTGCAGGCGGCGGGAATGCGCTAGGAGCGGATCATGAGCTGCGAGCGATGGCAGGAAGCGATGGTCGGACGGCTCTACGGAGAGATCGAGCCCGCCGAGGATCGCGCCTTGGAATCCCACCTCGGGGTGTGCGGCCCGTGCCGCAACGCCCTCGACGATCTGCGAGACGTCCGCGTGCTCCTGCGGGACAACGAGCCCCAGCTCGAGCGGCCTCCGCGCGTCGTCCTTCTCCAGGATCGGCCGCGATTCCGTCCGGCGCTGATGGCCGCCTCGCTCGTCGGGGCCGCCCTGCTCGCCGGCGCCGGGGCGGGCGCGGGGTACGCCCTCGGGAGCCGGAGCGCTCCCGCCGCGCCCGTCGCGGTGGAAAAGTCCCCCAGCTCACTCGACGCGGCCACCGAAGCCCTCGTGAAGCGAGAGGTGGAGAGCCGCGTCGCCGCGCTGCTCGCGAACGCGACGCCGGCCTCCGCGCCCGCCTCGGCCGCCGGTCTCACACCCGACGATCTTCGGGCCGAGCTGACGAAGTTCGAGCGGAAGCTGGACGACAAGCGCGCGGCGGAGATGGACTACATGCTCGGAGAGCTCGAGGCGTCCGAAGTGCGCACCGGTGCCCGGATCGGTCAGACGAACCAGGCGCTTCGCTACGTCGCGCTCGCCTCGAACCCCAACGTCACGGAGCGCTGACGCCGAGGTCCGCCAGCCGGTCCGCCGCCGCCGCCGCGAGCACCAGATCGCCTCGCGCGGACGCCGACTCGCGGACGCGCCGCAGGACGTCCACCGCCTCGGCCTTCTTTCCCCGCGCCGACAGGTCCGCCGCGATCGCGTAGTCCGCCCGCGCCCCGAACATGCCGGGATCGAGCGTTTTCGCACGGCGCCACGCGTCGGCGGCCGGCGCCCACCTCCGCTCGGCCTCCAGGAGCATGGCGAGGCTGGCGAGGGCGCTCGCCGCGTCGGGCGTCCCCGCGGCGCCCTCGGCCGCGGCCCACGCACCGCGCACGATCGCCTCGACCGGGTCGGCGGGAAGCGCGGGACGCGGGTCCACGAGAACGGTCAATGAGACCGTTCGAGCTTCACCGCCCGGGGCCTGGGCGCGGAGAGCAACCTGGGCGCCGGGCGCGGACGCGTCGAGGCGCGCGGCCAGGTCCGCGACGCTTCTGACGTCCTTCCCGTCCACCGCGACGATCCGGTCGCCGGGGGTGAGCCCCGCGGCGGCCGCGCCCACGGTGGCGACGAGCGGCCCGAGGTCCGAATCGACCACCGAAGCGTCGATCCGCGAGCCCGACCATCGTGGTGGGGAAAGCCGCGGTGCGGCCTCGGGCTCCGCGATCGCTCCCAGCGCCGGCCCGTACAGACGCACGCTCGCGCGCTCGCCGGGGAGCTTCGAGCCGGAGACCACGACGGCCAGGTCGGTGTCGGGAGGGAGCGGCACGTTCTTCCATCCCGCGACCGTGCTCAGGTCCCGCAGGCCTTCGCCGGGCACGCGGCCGCGCAGGCTGACGCTCCCCGCGAAGTCGCGCCACTCCGGCGGCCACTCGTCGCCGACGAGCACGACGTTCGGCCGCGGCGTGAGGTCCAGCTCGCGATCGCTCTCCTCCGCCTCGATCGTCCCCGACCACACGACCCGCCCCGAGGCGACGACCTCGATCGCGCGCGGGCCCGGGCACACGGTGAACGCCTCCGTGGGGAGCTTCACCGCCGTCGCCCCGTCCACGCGAAGATCGGCCGCGTAGCGGGCACCCGTGGGGGTGATGCGCGCCGCGGCGGGGCGCATCGCGACGACCGCGAGCGCTTTCGGAGACCGGTCCGCGAGATCCACGTTGATCATCGCCGGAATCGTCTCGGTGGCGAAACACGCCTTGCGCAGCTCGACCGTGTGCTCGCCGATCGGAACCTCCGGGAGGAGCAGCGTGGCCCCGTCCGCCGTCGCGGTGGTCTCCCCCGCCCGCGTTTTGTCGAGGAGAACCTCGACGCCGGGGATGTCGGTCCTCACGAGCACGCCGCGCGCATTGGGAACGAGCCGGAGTCGAACGACCGTCTCTCCGCCCGCCACCGCTTGCACCGGAGTGTCGAGCGGATCGAACCCCCCGCGCTCCGCGTGGAGGAGGCGCTCGCCCGCGAGCACCTTCAGCGTTCCTCCGGAGGCGACGACCGGACGGCCGTCCACGGCGAGGCGAGCGTCCGCTGGATCGAGGTCGAGGTGCACGGTCGCGACCATCGACGCCTGGAGGCGCGCCAGACGCTCCATCGATTTCTTGCTCGTCAACGACGGGTCCGGGACGAAGCCGGGGCGCAGCGCGAGGAGGCTCTTGTAGTCCGCCTCGGCGGCTGGGAGCTCGCCCGCGGCGACGTGCGCGCCGGCGCGAAGGGCCAGGGCGTCCGCTCGCTCGTCGTCGGTGAGCCCCGCTCGCTCGAGGAGCTTCGAAGCGGAGGCGACGGCGCCCTCGAGATCCAGCGCTGTGATCCGCTCGCGGATCGCGGCCAGCTCGGCGCTCACGTTTCCCTCGTCCGCCGCGGTCCAGGAGGCCGCGGCGAGGGCGAACGCCGCGAGGAGCGTCCTCACGGGTCTCATGGCACCCGCGTCACGCCGCCGGTCGCGGCGTCGAGGAGGAGGAGCGTCCCGTCGGGCGCGAACGCCACGGCCACCGGCCGCTCGATGCCGATCGCGGCGGTCGAGAGGGTGTCGCGCGGCTTACCGGCGGGATCGAGCAGCGTGACCGATTCCTGCTTCGCGTCGAGCACCGCGATCTGCCCGGCGCCATCGACGGCGACCGACACCGGCCGGCGAAACACGTTGGCGCCGATCGGCGCTTCGGCGGCACCCGGGGTCAGTCCGATCAAGGTTCCGGTGCGCTCGTCCGCCACGATCGTGCGCCCCGCGTCCGAGGTGAGCGTCGCGACCCGGCCCGCCTTCGGTTCCCGCAGAAACGTCCACTCGGTCGTCCCCGGCGCCCAGCGCGCGACGCGATCCCCCTTCCGGTCCACGACGATGAGGCCCCCCGCCGCATCCACCGCGAGAGCGCTCGCCGGGCCCAGGGCGCCGAGCTGGGCCTCGGTGACGGGGCCTCCGGGATCGAGCCTCACGATCCGGTCGCCCGATGCGGCGTGCACCCGGCCGAAGGGATCGACCGCCAGGGCCGTCACCTCCGGGATCGCGGTCGCGGAGGTCCCGCTTCCGCGCGCGTCGAAGGCGTGCGCCGCGCCGGCCTTGCGGTCGTAGACCACGAACCCACCGTCGGGAAGCGCCACGAGCAGCTCCGCGTTTCTCGGACCCGGCATCGCCGGAAGCGGGCCGGTGCGCGAGGACCACCGGCCTTCGGTCGACCGGACGCGCCTCACGCCGGACACCGCGAGCGATCGCAGCGAGGACAGCGTCCTCGACTCCCCCGTTCGATCGATGCCCCGCTGGAGGACCGCCGCCGCCTCTCCGAAGCGTCCCGCGCGCGAGAACGCTCGAGCGAGCCCTGCGGCGGCCGCGGCCACCGCGTCCTTGGGCCCATCCTCGACGAGGACGCGCGCGTAGGAGCCGGCCGCACGGTCGAAGCGGCCCCCGTCCTCGTCGAGCGCGCCGAGCGCCACGCGAGCGCGCGCGGCGTACGCCCGGTCCTCGCTCCCGGCGGCTTCGATGAGATCCTCCCGCGCTCCCGCCGGATCGCGGCCCGGCAGCGGCGAGAGTCGGATCATTGCCCGCAGATAGCGCGCCTCGGCGGCGCGCTCCCCGCGCGGGTGTGCTTCGATGAGACGCGTCAGCGCCTGGGACGCGGACGTCGCGCGGGACGGGTCCATCGCCGCCGCCTGCTGCGGGGTATCGGGCGGGCGGTAGTACCGCGCGAGCTCGAGGAGCGCGTCGTCGGCGAGGGGACCCGACGGATCGAGCGCGACCGCCTTCTCGTACGCGGCCGGAGCCGCGGCCGATCGCTCGGCCGCCAGGCGGCTCGCGACGCGGAGCTGGGCCGCGGCGGCCCCCGGATCGCCGGCGAGAGCGAGGAGGACGGCGATCGTCCCGGTCACGGTTGCGCATCCTTGAACGAGACGCGCACGGGAGGGTTGGCTCCCGCGCGCAGGACGACGCGCTGCTCGCGCGTCGAGCCCGTGCCGGGATCCTTCAGCCGCATCACGTAAGCGCCGGCGGCGACCTTGCGCTGGAGCGGCGCCTCGCCGATGCCCCGGAACGCGCTTCCGTCGCGGGAGAGCGAGACCTCCGCCTCGGGCGGGAACGTCTGCACGACGAGGGTCGCGAGCGGCGGGAGGGCGACCGGCGGGGTGACGGTGCCGTTCTCCGGCACGTCCACCGAGACGACGACTTCGACGAAGAGCTCCTCGTTCCGGGCGCGCAGCTCGTGAGAGCCCGCCGGAAGATCGAGGGCGCGGCTCCCCCGCTCGACCGGACGGCCGTCCACCGTGTACCGCAGCGGCACGGAAAGGGCAGGGAGGGCGAGGCGGCCGAGCGGGATGCGTGCGAGCTGCACGGATCCGGCGGAGGTACGCGCCGCGAGAGGCGTCGCTCCCGCGGGGACGACGAAGATCCCGTTCCGGTAGCCCTCCGCCCGGATCTCGAGCCGGTTCTCGCGACACAGGTCGAGCTCGACACGCGCCGGGAGCGTCACGGGCGGCGCACCGTTGACGGCGAGCGACGCGCCGGCAACCCCGGGGTCCACGTCCACCTCCGCACGATCGGGATCGAGCGCCAGCACGATCTCGCGCCCCGCGTCGGCGGCCTCGAGCCGGTGGGTCGCCTGCCGGCAACCCTGGGACGCCGAGAGAGTGCCGAACGGGCCGGCCGCCTCGAAGCGAACGACGCCGTCGGCGACGGGGGCCCCGTCGAGCGAGACGGCGCCCCCCGGGGGCTCCGTGCGCACACGTGCCGACAGCGCGGGGACGGCCGGCGCGGCCTTCCGCCCCGACAGGAGCAGGGCCGCGGCGAGGAGGCCGAGCACGAAGACCGCGCCCACGACGTAGGGGAAGACGCTTCGCTTGCGGGACCGTACGGGCGGCGGCGGGAGCAACGGGTCCTCGCGCGGAACGGGGAGCGGCGCCCCGGGTCTTGGCCGGGGACGCGGAGATGCGGACGCCGGCGCCGGCGCGTGCGCCTCCGGCTCGACCGCCCGACGGAGCGCGGCGGCGAGCTCGTGCCCGTCGGCGAAGCGATCCTCGCGACGCTTCGCGAGCGCTTTGCCGACGATCGCCGCGAGCGGGGCCGGGACGCGCGAGAGCTGCGGCGTGATGTCGCGCGGAGGCTCGTGAACGATTCGGTAGAGGACGGACGAGACCGAGTCGCCGCCGAAGGGCTTCACGCCGACGAGCATCTCGTAGAGGACGACGCCCAGGGAGAACAGGTCGGAGCGACCGTCCAGGGCCTCACCCCTTACCTGCTCGGGGGACATGTAGTTGGGCGTGCCGAACAGCGCTCCGTCGTGGGTCATCTTCGTCGCGGCGCTCTTGGCGAGCCCGAAGTCCATGATCTTCACCGCCGCGGGACCGACGCGCATGAGGTTCGCCGGCTTGACGTCCCTGTGGACGACACCGCGGGAGTGCGCGAAGGCGAGGGCCTCGGCGGCGTGCGCGATCAGCGCGGCGACCGTCGCCGGGGGGAGGAGGTCGCCCTCACGGCCGTAGGCGTCGAGCGTGGTCCCCTCGACGTGCTCCATGGCAAGGTAGGGAACTCCGTCGGCCTCGCCGACGTCGAAGATCGTGACGATCCCTGGATGGAGCAGTTTTCCGGCGGCGCGGGCTTCCCGGAGGAATCGCTCGCGCGCCGCCATCCGATCCGCGGCGGGGAGCGCCTCGAACGCGAGGATCGTCTTGATCGCGACCCGCCGCTGGATCTCCGTGTCGTACGCGAGGAAGACCCGGCCCATGGCTCCCCGGCCGAGCTCGCGCTCGATGCGATACCGCCCGAGGGTCTCAACCGGCACGCTGGAAGACCTCTCCCTGGAGCCTTGGGCTCCGATAGAAGACGGAGAAACGGTAGGGTCCAGGTTGCGACGAAGTCAATGGGCGCGCAACGCGGGCAAAAGATCCCGTTCGACGCGGATCGGGCGGGTCGGGTCGGGCCCCTCCGCAGGCACCCCGAGACGGCGCGGCAGCGCGCAGCGGGCCGTGCCGCCGCGAGCTTTCTTGTCGAGGAGCGTCAGGCGCGCGATCCGGCGGGGCTCGATCCCGGCGGGAACCGTGACGGG
>Ga0068859_100001128_pt1 | contig 27312 bp, 32 predicted proteins | sample KBSSwiS22_FD_66585 | JGI IMG/M metagenome (GOLD analysis project Ga0068859, IMG submission 66585) | Switchgrass rhizosphere microbial communities from Kellogg Biological Station, Michigan, USA - KBS Switchgrass S2-2 | ecosystem: Host-associated > Plants > Roots > Rhizosphere > Soil ...
CGGCGAGCCAGGCGCCGATCATGTTCCGCGTTCGGGCGACATGAGCCGCTATGGCGTGCACGCCATGGAATTGCTGATCAACGAAATGATGGCGAAGGGCGCCGTGCGCGGTCGCCTGCGCGCGCATCTCTACGGCGGCGCGACGATGATTTCCGGGCTGGGGTCGATCGGCGCGAACAACGCCGCCTTCGCCCGGCGCTTCATGGAGACCGAAGGGATCGCGGTCGGCCATTGTGACTTGGGCGGCGTTCATGCCCGCAAGGTCGAGTTCCTGCCGCACGACGGGCGCAGCCGGTGCACGCAGGTGCAAGACCCCGATCCGATGCCCGCCCTTCCTCCCCGTCGCGAACCCAAGAAGGTCAACGACGGCGAACTGGAGCTGTTTTGATGTCGATGGTCCAGATCAGCATTACCGACGGCGCCATGCCGATCGCGTTCGATCCGCTCAATGCGGTGCTGCACAACGTGCTCGCTGGCGAGTTGCGGGAGATCCGCATGAAGCTGGAGGCACTGGCAGAAGTGCTGGTGTGCGACGAGCATTTCGCGAACCACTATCTCGAGCAATTGCAGGACTTCGACTATCTCGTCCAGCATGCCGACGAATGTGCCGGCTTGCTCGAGCGCATCGGCGCGGGCGAATCCGCGCATGAGGCCATTCAGCACATCCGTCTCGGCGCAGTGCAGGAACGGTTGCGCCTGGCGCTCGGCGGCTGATCATGGCCCGGGGGGGAGCATACGGCCAGACGATCATCATCAAGAAGGTCAAGAAGGTCGCCGGCGGACACCATGGTGGCGCCTGGAAGGTGGCCTATGCCGACTTCGTGACGGCGATGATGGCCTTCTTCATGCTGCTCTGGCTGATCTCGAACCCCGACAAGATCAAGCTCAAGGCGCTTGCCGAATATTTCTCGCCGAGCATTTCCTCGGGCGGCGGCGTCGGGGCCGCCGGCGGCACCACAGGCGCCGGCAACAGCAAGCCGGGCAGCGGCGAAAACCGGAGCTCGACCGGCCAGCCGGTGCTCGAGACGCATTCGCTCGGCGCTTCGCGCGGCGGCACTGCCAATGTACCCGACGCGTCGATGCGCGTGATGGCCGCCGAGCTGCGCGTCGCGATCGATTCGACGCCGACCTCGCAGGGCAAGCAGAACCTCGCGGTCGAGACCGCGCCCGAGGGCGTGCGCGTGACGCTGATGGACAACGACCAGCAATCGATGTTCCGTACCGGCACCGCCGTGCTCAACGATTACGCCAAGGGGCTGCTCGCGCGCGTCGCCGACAAGCTCGCCAAATCGGGCGCGCAGATCGCGATCGAGGGCCATACCGACGCGCTGGGCGGCGACACCGAAACCAACTGGCGGCTTTCGGGCGAGCGCGCGCTCGCCGCGCGGGCCCAGCTGATCGCCGACGGCATCGCGCCGGGCCGGTTCAGCCAGATCATTGCCATGGGCGCGACGCGGCCGGTCTATCCCGACCAGCCCAACCGCCCCGAGAACCGCCGCATCACGATCATCGTCGAAGGCCAGCGATCCTCGCTTCCGAGCGACGCAAGTTTCAAATTCTGAGGAGCAAGCGATGAAGAAGATCCTGTTCTTTGTCGCGCTGCTGGTGGCGGGGCTCGGCGTCGGTGTCGGCGCGGCCTATGCGACCGAGCTGCTGCTCGGGCCGCGAAAGCCGGCCGCAGCGCCTGCGCCCGCGGCGGCAAACGGCAAGCCCAGCTTCGTCGCGACCGGCAAGATCCTCGCGCCGCTGGTCGGCGCCGATGGCCGCCTCGCCGGGTATGAATCGTTCGAAGTGCAACTGAACGTCGCGGAGGACCAGTCGGCCGCAGTCACCGCCAAGCTGCCGCTGTTGTTGCATGCGATCAACATGCGCACCTATCGCACGCCGATGGCAAGCGGACCCGACGGAATGCTTCCCGACATCGAAGTATTTCGCAAGGTGGTCCAGCAGGCCGCCGACGACGCTTTCGGCAAGAATGTGGTCAAGCGTGCCGCAATCACGAGCGCAACGCCCGCCTGAGCCGAACAGCTCCTATAATGACAACAGGCATAGTTCGCCTCGAGGAGTTGATGCAGCCCGACCTTCCACCCGCCGCCGCCGAACCGACCGTCGCTGGTGATAGCCAGCGCGCGAACGAACGGCGCGTCGTCACCACGCTGCTGCTGGGCCGCGTGGTGCGCCAGGACGGCAGCGATGGCCTGTGCCGCGTACGCAACCTGTCGTCGGGCGGCATGATGTTCGAAGCGCTCAAGCGTTTCATCAACGGCGACCATGTGACGATCGAGCTGCGCAACGGCAATGCGCTCAGTGGTACGGTGGTCTGGGCACGCGAGGGCCGCAACGGCGTCGCATTCGACGAGGAACTTTCAGACGAAGCGCTCGTCACGCTCGACAAGATCGTCCACGCCGGCAAGGGCCGCGCGCGCGCCCCGCGCTTCGACGTGGGCGTTTCCACGCGCGCGACGGTCGAGGGCCGCGCGTTGCCTGTGGTGCTCGAAAACATCTCGCAGAGCGGCGGCATGCTGCGCACTTCCGAGCCGCTCGCCTTCACTCCGACGGTGGTCCTCGCGATCCCCAATCTCGGCAGCCGGCTGTGCGACCGCCGCTGGGTGCGCGAAGGCGCAGTCGGCGTGTCGTTCGTGCAGATGCTGCGCTACGACGAGCTTGCCGAGTGGCTCGAACATCGGCCGGCACCGGGCGTAGCGAACTGAGGCCGTCGGGCCAACATACGTATCGTCGTCGAATGGCAGCCCACGTTCAGGCCAGAACTTGAAGCACGACCCGGCGCGCACTGCGATGCCACCCCCAAGGTCGCGTCAGCTGTCCGACATCACGCCGCGATAGACCGGATCCTCCAGCGCCTGCCCCGCGCCCAGCGCGACGCAGGTAAGCGCATTCTCCGCGACGATCACCGGCAGCCCGGTCGCGGCGGCAAGCACTTCGTCGATCCGCGCCAGCAGACTGCCCCCGCCGGTCATGACGATGCCCTGCTCGCACAGGTCGGCGGCCAGTTCCGGCTGCGTCTTCTCGAGCGCCACTAGCACCGCCTGCGCGACCTGGCCGACCAGCTCGGCGAGAAACCCGGCAACTTCGGCTTCGGTCACTTCGACCTCCGCCGGGAAACCGCTCGGCAGGTCCCTGCCCTTCACGCGCATCGACTTGCCCGGTCCGTCGCCGGGCAGCCTGGCCGCGCCGATCTCGACCTTGATCCGCTCGGCGGTGGACTCGCCGATCAGGAGATTGTGCCGGCGCCGGATCCCCGACGCGATCGCCTCGTCCATGCGATCGCCGCCGACGCGGACCGAATTGCTGTACGCGAGCCCGCGCAGCGACAGCACGGCGACTTCGGTCGTGCCGCCGCCGATATCGACTACCATCGCGCCGATCGGTTCGGTCACCGGCAGCCCAGCGCCGATCGCAGCGGCCATCGATTCCTCGATCAGATGTACCTTGCCGGCGCCGGCGTTCGACGCGGCCTGCTGAATTGCGCGACGCTCGACCATGGTCGCGCCCGAAGGGATGCAGATCGCGATCTCCGGACGGCGCGGCAGCCGGCTGGGGCCGCCGTTGGCCTTGTCGATGAAATGCTTGATCATCTTCTCGGCGATCTCGAGGTCGGCGATGACGCCGTCGCGCATCGGCCGGATCGCACGAATATAATCGGGAGTCTTGCCGAGCATCAGCTTCGCCTCGGCACCGATGGCACTGACGCGCGCGATGCCGGCGCGCGTCTCGATCGCGACCACCGAAGGCTCATTCAGCACGATGCCCTTGCCCCGGGCATAGACGACGGTGTTCACCGTACCCAGATCTATCGCGATGTCGTTCGAAGTGAGCGAAAGGAAGCGCGGCAATCGCATCGGCTAGTCGAATTCTTTGGGATTCAAGGCGTGCGACCTCCTCGTCGTACGGCGCTGTACGGGCGATGCGCCACTGAGCGGCACAGTCGGGGTGCGGCGCCAGCTAAAACCCTTGAGGCGTGCGGTTTTCGCTACCAGTCGTGCCTGAGCCGCGGGTTCGCGGTATCCGTGCTAGGCGACGGCGAGCGCGTCGGATGCGCAGAACGCCAGAGTGAAAAGCAACGCGCCGCGCGCGTCCGTTACCCGCAACACGGATTCCTGTCCCTTCCAAAGGTCCTCATTCGGCGATCGCAACATCTCGGCAGCGTAGTCGATGGCCGCGATGCGCGCCCGTCGTACGGTTTCGAGCTCCTTTCCCTGCTTGTCGGGAAACGATGTTCCGTCTTGCAAATTGAAATAATAACGAGCCATGATTATACTCCAGCGGAGTCGAGACACGCGTGCATCAGTCTTTGATAGCCATGTCACGAACTTGCGCCAACAAGAGAACGGTCGTCTGATCTTTTCGTTGCGGTGGTCATCCCCTAGCGCAATCACACCTATTTGCACGACACATGGCGGACATTATCTGGTCCACATGATGAACACATCCGAATGTCTTGCGAAAGCCGATCACCTCGATCGGATGGCGCAACTTTGCCCTACCGAGGCCCTGCTGCAGGCCTATAGGGACACTGCGCTGAAATGGCGTAATCTGGCGGTGCTCGCCGCTCAACAGGCAGGTTGGGCGGCGAAATATCCAGGGCAGCATATGCAATTTTCTGGGCCCGGCTTCCCCGGATAAGCTGCGTCAGCCTTTTATGGCCTGGCGGCGCCATCCCGGCGCACCCGCCTGGCCCGGCGCACGGATCGCGCTCAGGTGGCGAAGCTCTTGATCAGCGAGCCCGCGACCAGTGCCCAGCCGTCGACCAGCACGAAGAAAATGATCTTGCAGGGCAAGGCGATCGTGGGTGGCGGGAGCATCATCATTCCCATCGCCATCAGCACCGCCGAGACCGCCATGTCGATCACCAGGAACGGGAGCAGCAGCAGGAAGCCGATCTCGAAGGCGCGGCGCAGCTCGGAGATCATGAACGCGGGCGTAAGCGTCGACAGCGCGACGTCGGCCTTCTTCTTGATCGGCGTGTGCGCCAGATCGGCGAACATCTTGAGATCGTCGTCGCGCACCTGGCGCAACATGAACTCCTTGAACGGCCCGGCGGTCTTCTCGAACGCGACCTGCTCGTTGACCTTGCCGTGGGTATAGGGATCGACGCCTTCCTTCCACGCCTTGTCGAAGGTCGGCGCCATCACGAAGAACGACAGGAACAGCGCGAGGCTGATGATCACCGGATTGGGCGGCACGCCGGGCGCGCCGATGCCCGTGCGGAGCAGCGACAGCGCGACGACCATGCGCGTGAAGCTGGTCACCGCCATCAATATGCCTGGCGCGAGGCTGAGTACCGTCAGCAGCAGGACAAGCTGAATCGCCTTGCCGCTGACCGAGCCTTCGCCGCCGAGCGTGATCGTCGCCTGCGCGTGCGCGGCCACCGGCAGGAACCAGAGGCCCGCCGCGGCAAAGCACTTTACCTTGGTCGAAACGCGCGGAAAAGCGCGTTTCGAGGCGGCACCAGCCCGCTCCCCCACCCGGCCTCCCATAGCATATCCTAAATGGGTGGCCGGGTGGGGGAGCGGGCTGGTGCCGCAATGCGCCGCGAGGCGCATTCTCAACCAATTAAGCTTGTTCACGCAGCAGCTCGTTCACCAGGGCACGGTTCCAGCGCGTGGTCTCGCGCGGCGCATAGGGTCCGCGCTTGCCGCGTTTGGCCTTGGCGGCGGGCAGCGGCGGCGTGGTCGAGACCGGCTGCGCAGTGATGCCGCTTTCGATCACGGCATGGCCGTCGGGCGAAATCAGGATCAGATGCTCGCTGCCGTCGCGGCGGATCAAGGCGACCGACCGCTTGGCGTCGAGCGACAGCCGCTCGACCAGCTCGACGCGCTTGCGGCTGGTGCCGCCGACGCGCCCGGGCAGCTTGATGTCGTAGCGCCGCACTAGCCACAGGGCACCCGCGAGCACACCGAGCACCACGCCCAGCGAGCCGAGCGTGCGCAGCAACGCAAAGGCTTCCATCAGATCCGGGCCTTCTTCACGATCTCGGAGATTTCGATCGACATATATTCGCCGTCGACGAGGATGCGGCCCTTCGCGACCAGCTCGTCGTTGACGAACACGAGCGTCGGATCGTCCTGGCTGCAGTCGAGCGGAATCATGGCGCCGCGGCTCATCTTGAGCAGCTGGCGGATCGGCAGTTGCGTCGATCCCAGCACGATCGACAGTTCGATCCCGATCCCTTCGAGCACGGACATGCGAATTCCTTTCCCGAGCATCATAGGAGGATTTTTCCGGCCGACCCCGACCTGCCCGGCAAAAATTGCCTACAAGTGATGTGAGCGACGGCAGCGATTGCCGCCGCGCAGGAGTTTCGGGACGATCATGGATCTCACCACTTCGCTTTCGGTTTCCGCGACCGGGCTGCGCGCGCAGTCGCTGCGCATGCGCGTGATCGCGGAAAATCTGGCCAATCAGGATTCGGTGGCGAAGTCGCCGGGCGGCGATCCCTATCGCCGCCAGGTGGTCAATTTCTCCGCCGAGCTCGACCGTGCGAACGGCGGCACCGGCGTGAAGGTAGACGGAGTCGATACCGACAAATCGAACTTCGAGCGCGTCTACGACCCCGGCAGCCCGGCCGCCGACGCATCGGGATATGTGCTCAAGCCAAACGTCAATGGGCTGCTCGAAGCCGCCGACATGAAGGCGGCGCAGCGCAGCTACGAAGCCAATCTCAGCGCGATCGAGGCCGCCCGGAACCTCACCATGCGCACCATCGACCTGCTGAAATAAGGAGTCATGGCAATGTCCCTCGGAGCACTCGACGCCGCCCGCGCCTATGGCCGGTCGATCGGCGGTCTCGGCAACAGCGGCGGCGGGCTCGGCGGCCTGGGCAAGACCGACACCGGCAACAAGACCACCGGTTTCGGCGGCATGGTCGAAGACATGGTGACCGGCACTGCGACGCAGCTGCGCGCGGCGGAAAAGGCATCGGCATTGCAGGTTGCCGGCAAGGGCGACCTGATCGACGTGGTGACTGCGATGGGCGCCGCCGAGACCGCGCTCGACACGATGGTCGCCGTGCGCGATCGCGTCGTCAGCGCCTATAGCGACATCATGCGGCTCCAGATCTGATGGATCCGTCGGTCGTCATCGACCTTGCCAAGGCAGCGCTGATGCTGGTTCTCACGATCACCGCGCCGCTGCTGCTGACCTCGCTGATCGTCGGCCTGACGATCGGCCTGCTCCAGGCGTTGACCCAGATCCAGGAGACCACGCTCACGTTCGTTCCGAAGCTGCTCGCGATGGGGCTGGCGCTGCTGCTCAGCCTGCCGATGATCGGCCATGCCATGGGCGACTTCATGGCCAAACTCTCCGACCTGATCATCCACGGATGATCCACTTCGGTCCTGCCGGCCTCGAAATCGAGGCGACCGGCTTCCTGATCCTGTTCGCACGCGTCGGCGCGGTGCTGATGCTGCTGCCGGTCTTTTCCGAAGATGCCGTGCCCGGCCGCATCCGGCTGATGATCGCGCTTGCGCTCAGCCTGACTCTCTACGGGCTGATCGGCACGGCGACGCGGGCTGCCGCGGCCGACACCGCCGCGCTGCCGATCACGCTGATCGCCGAGTTGCTAACCGGCCTGGCGATGGGGATGATCGTCAAGATCATGTTCTACGGCATCTCGATCGCCGGCTCGATGATCAGCCTCAACACCGGCCTGTCGTCGGCGGTTCTGTTCGATCCGTCGCAGGGTAGTCAGGTGCCGCTGTTGTCGAAATTCGTGACGATGGCCGCGGCGCTGGTGTGCATGGGGATGCATGTCCATCATCTGTGGCTGGCGGCGATCATCAACAGCTATCACACCTTCCCGATCGGCGGGCTGCCGCCGGCCGGCGATTTCCTGCAGTGCGCGATCCAGACGATCACGCGGGCGATGATGCTGGGGCTCGGCCTGTCCGCGCCGCTGTTCGTCTATGCCGTCGTGTACAACGTCGCGCTCGGTCTGTCGGCGCGCGTCGCGCCGGCGATCCAGGTCTTCTTCATCGCGCAGCCGCTCAATCTGATACTCGGCATCGGTCTTGCGGTCGCCACGCTCGGCGCAGTGCTCATGGGGTTCGCCCAGTCGATGGGTGACTGGATGGGGCATTGGGGCTGATGTCCGACGACAACGACAAGACAGAAGAACCAACGAGCAAGAAGCTCGAGGATGCCCGAAAAAAGGGCGACATTCCGCTCGCCCCTGAAACCAAGCACGCCGCCATGTTCCTCGCCGCGCTGGCAGTGATGGGGGGCGTCGGTACGCTCACGATGCAGCGGCTGAGCAGCATCCTGGTCCGGCTATGGGGCGGCGCCGATCAGTTCCGCATGGAGCCCGAGGGTGCCCAGGCGTTCGCCACCGGGCTGTTCCTCCAGGTGGGCTATGGCCTGGGTCCGATCCTGGGAATGCTGTTCGGCATCGCGTTGCTGGGCGGACTGATCCAGGGCCGGCCGACGATCGCCTGGTCGCGGGTCAAGCCCAAATTCTCTAAACTCAATCCGGTCGCGGGCTTCAAGCGCCTGTTCGGCATGCAGGCGTTCGTCGAGTTCGCCAAGACGATCGCCAAGATGAGCATCGTCATCGGCATCACCGCGACCGTGGTCTGGCCGAAAGCGGTCGGGATCGCCGCGCTGGTCGGCGCCGATCCGCTCCAGATCGGTGCCGCCGCATCGACCCTGACGCACCAGATGCTGCGCTCGGTCGCAATGCTCGTCGGCGCGCTAGCGCTGTTCGACCTGGTGTGGCAGCGCCGCTCGTTCATGAAGCGGATGCGGATGTCGATCCAGGAGATCAAGGACGAGCACAAGGAAAGCGACGGCGACCCCAAGATCAAGGCCAAGATCCGCCAGATGCAGATGCAGAAGGCGAAGCGCCGGATGATGGCGGCGGTGCCGAAGGCGAGCGTGATCATCACCAACCCGACCCACTATGCCGTCGCGCTCAAATATGATCATGGCGCGATGGCGGCGCCGGTGGTGGTCGCAAAGGGTGTCGACGCACTCGCGCTCAAGATTCGCGAAGTCGCGACCGAGGCCGGCGTGCCGATCGTCGAGAACCGCCCGCTCGCGCGCGCTCTCTACGCCAGCGCCGAATTGGACAAGCCGATCCCGACCGAACATTATACGGCGGTCGCCGAAGTGATCAGCTACGTGCTCCGTCTGGCACGCCAGCGGCTCGCTTAGCCGGCGGCCAGCCTCGTCTCCTCGAAGGCGAGTTCGCGCCGGGCAAGCGCAATGATCTCGTCCGCCGGCTCGGGCAGCACTGTGGGGTGCTCCTCGAGCCACTCGATGAAACGCGCGGTTTCGCGCGCGAACCGGACCTCGTGCACCGGGTTATCTTCCCAATAGGCGTCGAGCACATCGCGCAGGATCGGGCGGATCAGGCCCAGCGTCAGGGGAGCCACCGAGTTCAGCGCCGTGATCCGCGTCGTGCGATAGAGCGTACAATTCGCATCCATGCCGCGCTGCCACACTGCGCGTGCCAGGCGGCCACGCTCGCGTTCGTCGAGGTCATAGCATGCGAGCGCCGCCTCGGGATCCTCGCGTACCGCGAGGCACAGTTTGGGCGACGAAGCCAGATCGGCATAGGCACGCTGGAACGCCGCCATGGTCATGCCCGCGCGTCCCAGGCGCGGCGCGCCCGCGCGATGACATCGGCAGTCCCGTCGAAGCCGAGCCGCGGCAAATAGCTGTCGTGGAACTCGAAGGTGATGCCGCGCAGGTTCGGGGCGCGCGCGACGAGATCGTCGAGCAGGTCCCACACCGGCTCGGGCGGCGCACCCGAATGGCTGTCTGCGTACATGCCCCCAAGCTCTGCACCGCCGGCGATATGAACTTCCACCACGGTAGCGAGATCGAGCTCATCGAGGAAACGATGGCCGGACACGCCGTGGTTGACCACGTTGCAATAGAGATTGTGCAAATCGAGCAGCAGCCCGCCCCCGCTCTCGGCGCAAAAGCGGTTGAGGAACTCGGCCTCGCGCAGGTCGGAGTCGTCGAAGGTCACGTAATAGGGACTGTTTTCGAGCAGGAACGGCGCCCGCGTGTGCTCGATGACATACCGCGCGCGATCGACCGCCAGATCGAGGACGTCGCGATCGAACGGGGCGGTCAGCGCGAGACCCGCCGCAGTGGCGTCATGGCCATCGGCGATCGAAACGAACGCGAGATGCTCGCTCAACCATTGCGCCTGCCATCGTGCCGCCCAGGCGGCCATTTGCGCGACATAGCCAGGGTCGGTCGGGATCGCGCTGGCGATCGACAAGCCGATATGGTGCGACACCTTCGGCAGCGCCGATGCCTCGAGGATGGCGACCCAGCTCGGAATATCCTTGTATCGCTGCGGTCCCTCGACGGCACCTTGATCGATCCAGAACATGTCGGGCGTGACTGCCAGATAGTCGACTGCGCCGTCCATCGCGATGAACGGCGCAATCGCTAGATTGGCCATGATGCCCACGCCGAGGCGCTGGGCATCTCCGCCGGGATCGGCGTGCGCCACGTTGCGGCTATTCGCCTAGCCGAGCTTTACGTTGATGACGGGATCGAATTGCTCGCGAATGTCGAACGGATGGCCGGAAATGCAATTCCCGCAACCGCGCGGCAATCTCGCGAGCGCCGAGAGGTCGATTGTCTGCAGTGCCTTGATCGCGTCCACCAAATGTGTGCCCTGCGGTACGCTGAACTGAATCGCGCCGGTCACCTTGTTGATGCCGATCGAGGCGTGACGGGTTTTGATGAGTGCATCCTCTGACATCTGTTTTCTCCAAGAAACGACTCAGACGCCCCCCATCGCGGGTATCCGCCCCGCCAGTAGGGGAGTCAACTTGCCTGCGCCAAGTAGAGGCCATTGACTCGGATATGAAAACGGAGCGATCGAAACTCGGCAGCGCCACCAAGCGCCATTTGCGTCGTTTTGCGAGCAAAGAGAGGACCAAGGCGGGGCTAGAAAATATCAGTTCCTGAATTTAAGGCATTCCGAGGTCATCCATTTGCTTGCGGTCGATAAAACGTTACGCAGGCGTATTATTTAGGGTACTATCGAGCTCGACTTTCCGCACGGGCACCCTTCTCATAAAGGAGTGGGCCTCGGAGTCTGCTTGAAAATGCGCGGAAAAACACATTTCGCATGCGCCCGGAGGGCGCATTTCCAAACTGACTCCGAGGGAAATCCGCCAATGGCTCAGTGCCGCGGGCGCCCGCGCGCTAGTCGGCGACGACCTTTTGGGGGGCGCGATCTGCCGCCGCGAGCCTGGTCTGAGACTTGTCCCTGGCCGCCAGGCACGCATTGCGCGCCGGCAGCGGCGCCTTGCCGGCCTGGTGATGCCCGGCAGCTTCGCCGCACCCGCGCTGGTCGCGCATGCGATAGCTCAGCATCGGCGTCTTTCCGCTGGGATGCCAGATCCGCTCGTGCGTCTCGTGCAGCGATTGGGCGGCGGCGGGCAGCGGCAACAGCGCGACCGCGGCAAGCAAGATTTTCCTCAAAGTCGAACTCCTGATAAATGGGTCGGCCCAGGAAATAGCGCCGCCCCGTCGCCGCGGTTTTTCGCCTTCGTAAGAAAGCATTTCCGCGGCATGGCCGGACGCTGCCGCTTCGTGACAAATCGTTGCTGGTGTACGGCTGGGGGGTTGAGACCTCGCTGCACCGCAACTAGCTCGCTCGACATGACATCTCCCTCCATCATCCTCGTGGAAGACGATCCGCCCCTCCGCACGCTCACTACGCGCGCGTTGCAGGAAAACGGCTATTCGGTGCGTCCCGCGGGCACCGCGCCCGAAATGTGGATCGCATTGGACAGCGGCCCGGTCGACCTCGTGCTGCTCGACATCATGTTGCCCGGCACCAGCGGCATCGAGCTGTGCCGCCAGATCCGGCGCAAGAGCGAAGTGCCGATCATCTTCATCAGCGCGAAGGCCAGCGAACCCGATCGCGTGCTCGGACTCGAGCTCGGCGCCGACGATTATCTCGCCAAGCCGTTTAGCACGCGCGAGCTCGTTGCGCGCGTCCGCGCAGTGCTCCGCCGCGGCGGTCCCGAGCGCATGGCCGGCGGCGAGCGCGAGAGCCAGGCGCATTTCGACGGCTGGACAATCAACTTCCCGCGCCGCGAGGTGCAGTCGCCGACCGGTGCGCTCGTCGAACTCACCGGTGCCGAATTCGATTTGCTCGCGGCGTTCCTCGGCCAGCCGCAGCGCGTGATCGCACGCGAAAGGCTCGTCGAGCTCTCGCGCACACGACTGGCGGACAGCTCCGACCGCAGCGTCGACGTGCTGGTCAGCCGATTGCGGCGCAAGATCTCGGCGGCGGGCCATGAGGCGCCGATCGGGACCGTGCGCGGCATTGGCTATATCTTCAGGGCCGAGGTGACGCGATCCTGAGCTTCCTGCGCACGCACCCGCTGGGGCTGTTCGGCCGGATCCTGCTGATCCTGCTGCTGACGGTCGCCGTCGAGTTCGGCGCGAGTACGCTGCTCTACGAGCGCGCGTCGCGTTTTTCGGTGCGCGAAGACGAAGCGAACCGGCTTGCCGAGCATCTCGTGATCGCGCGGCGGCTGATCGGCGAGCGCAAGCCGGGCGTGCGCCATACCGTCGCGCGCGAGCTGGTGACGGATCGCTACGACGTCGGCTGGTCGGCGGCGCCGCCGGCGCAGTCGAGCTTGCCGCGGTTGCCGAGCATGGAGCGCCAGGTTCTTGCCTGGGAGCCGAGCCTAGCGCAGTCGGATCTCCACGCACGGCTCGCGCCGCTGTCGCAGGGCTCGTCGATCTCCGGCGAATTCCGCCTCGCCGACGGCAGCTGGGTGCTGTTCCGAACGCGCGGCATCGTCCAAGGTTGGAGCCTTGCGCTCGAACGCGTGCTGATCGCAATGCTGCCAGCGACTCTGTTGCTGCTGCTCAGCGCATTGTTGATCCGCGTGACGCTGCGACCGCTGCGCACCTTGATCCGCTCGATCGGCCGCATCGGATCGGGCGAGCAGGTCGCCGTGCCCGAGGAAGGCATCGCCGAGGTCCGCGGGTTGATTCATGCCGTCAATGCGATGCAGGCGCGCATCCACGAACTCGTCGAGAGCCGGACCCAGGCCCTGGCGGCGGTCGGCCACGACCTGCGCACGCCGCTCGCGCGGCTGCAGCTGCGGCTCGACGCGGTCCGCGACGGCGAAAGCCGCGACGCGATGCGCGACGATGTCGCCGAAATGGAAGGCATGATCGCCTCGCTGCTCGCCTTTCTCGGCGGCGACGGCGATCCGGAAACGCCGGTGCCGGTCGATATCGCCGTGCTGGTCGACACGCTGGTCCAGGGCGCCGCCGATCGCGGTCGCGATGCCGCGTACGAAGGACCAGACCATCTCGAACTGGTCGTGCGCCCCTCGCTGCTGCGCCGCGCGGTCAGCAACCTGATCGAGAACGCCCTCCATTACGGGCAACGCGTGCGCGTGACGCTCGCGAGCGCGCGCGGCAATACGACGATCACCGTCGAGGACGACGGCCCCGGCATCCCAGCGGACAAGCTCGAAGCGGCGCAGCGCCCGTTCGTCCGCCTCGACGAGGCGCGCGCGCGCAACACCAAGGGGCTCGGGCTGGGGCTGGCGATCGTGGCCCAGGCCGTAGCGCGCGAAGAGGGTCGGCTGGTGCTGGCGAACCGGCCGGAAGGCGGTCTGCGCGCACAGATCGTGCTGCAAGGAAATCCCTAAGCCAGGTTCGCCGTGATCTCGACGCTCGCCGCGGACCGTTCCATCGGGCCGTGATAGACCAGCTCGATGTTGTTGCCGTCCGGATCGAGCAGGAAGGCGGCATAATAGCCGGGGTGATAGTCGCGCTCGCCAGGGCCGCCATTGTCGCGCCCGCCCGCGGCCAGGCCCGCTTCATAACCCGCCTTGACCATCGCATGGCCATCGGTTTGGAACGCGAGATGGATACGCGACGGCGTATCGCCTCGATCGATCCAAAGCTCGTCGGCCGAGAGATGGCTGTCGTCGCTCTGATAGTCGATGCCGACCGCCGTGAGCAGCGCGCCATAGAAGCGCTGCGAGGCGGCAAGGTCGGTCGCGCGGATATGGACGTGATCGATCAGGCGTCCGCGGTGCAGCTTCATGGCCCATGCTCCTTCGTGGCGAGAGAAACGCCAGCGGCGTGCCGCCGTTCCCGCCGCGCGCCGGTGCAAACGACTGCGCCCGGGCAACAATTCTTCACAAACTCGCTGCGGCGCAGCAAGACGCGACCCGTATCTCCCGCGCTCCAACGTCCAAAGGAGTGCCAGTGGTGAACGAGTTGATCGGCCGGGTCTTCGGCTTCGAAAAGACCGTCTTCCCCAACCATAGCGACCTCTACGTCAAGCTCGCGACCAAGGGGCAGAGCCCCAAGGCGCTGATGATCTCATGCGCGGATTCGCGGGTAGTGCCCGAACATATCGTGCAGGCGGCACCGGGCGACCTGTTCGTATGCCGCAACGCGGGCAACATCGTGCCGCCGTTCGCGCAGAAGAACGGCGGGGTTTCGTCGACCGTCGAATATGCCGTGATCGCGCTGGGCGTGCGCGACATCATCGTGTGCGGCCATTCGGACTGCGGCGCGATGAAGGCCGTCGCACATCCGGAGGCGCTTGGCGGCATGCCCAACGTCGCCGCTTGGCTCAACCATGCCGACGCCGCGCAGAAAGTGGTGGCGGATTGCTATCACGGGCTCGACGACGCCGAGCGCGTGCGCGCAATCAGCCTCGAGAATGTCGTCGCGCAGCTCGCGCATTTGCGTACCCATCCGGCGGTCGCCGCCGGGCTCGCGCGCGGCGAGATCGCACTGCACGGCTGGTTCGTCGATATCCATGCCGGCCAGGTGCTTGGCCTCGACGGCGAGAGTGGTCGCTTCGTGGCGCTGCGCGAGGACCAGCCGCTGCCGGTTGCGGTGTCCCCTGCCCCGCGCCTTGCCGCTGATTTCGCTTTTGCGGAGGCGGCGGAATGACAAGCGCAACGCTTCCCAAGGGCTGGCTGGTCCGCGATTTCACCGCGTCGATCGTGGTGTTCCTGGTGGCCATGCCGCTGTGCATGGGGATCGCCGTCGCGTCGGGTGTCTCTCCGGAGAAGGGATTGATCACCGGCATCATCGGCGGGCTGGTGGTCGGCGCGCTCGCCGGATCGCCGCTCCAGGTGAGCGGGCCGGCGGCGGGCCTTGCGGTCATCGTGTTCGAACTGGTGCGCGATGTCGGCATCAGCGCGCTCGGCCCGATCCTGGTCGTTGCCGGAGCGCTGCAATTCCTCGCCGGCGTGCTGCGGCTCGGCGGCTGGTTCCGCGCGATCTCACCGGCGGTGGTGCACGGCATGCTCGCGGGCATCGGCGCATTGATCGTCGTCGGCCAGTTCCACACGCTGTTCGACGCCAAGCCGCTGTCGAACGGCCTCGCGAATCTCGTTGCGATGCCCGACCGGCTGATGGGCGTGGATCCGCTCAACATCGCCGGCACCGAGCTGGCGCTGACTCTCGGCCTGCTCACGATTGCGCTGATGCTGGGCTGGGACCGGTTCAAGCCGGCAGCGCTCAAGCTCGTGCCCGGCGCATTGATCGGCGTGGTCGGCGCGACGCTTGCCGCCTGGTCGCTCGCGCTCGGCGTGGTGCGCGTCGACGTGCCCAATTCGATCGCTTCGGCAGTCACCTTGCCCGGTGCCGACTTCCTCGCCACGTTCGGCAGCCCGCAGATCCTGCTCAGCGCGTGCGTGATCGCATTCATCGCCAGCGCGGAGACTTTGCTTTCGGCCGCGGCCGTCGATCGGATGCACGACGGGCCGCGCACGCATTATGACAAGGAATTGCGCGCGCAGGGGGTCGGCAATTTGCTGTGCGGACTCGCCGGGGCGCTGCCGATGACCGGCGTGATCGTGCGCAGCTCGGCCAACGTCCAGGCAGGCGCAGTCACGCGGCTGTCGGCGATGCTCCATGCCGCATGGATCCTCGCCCTGGTTGCGCTCACGCCCTGGCTGCTGCGCGAGATTCCGATGGCGGCGCTCGGCGGCGTGCTGGTGGTGACGGGCTGGAAGCTGGTCCGCGTGAGCCACCTCACGCATCTGTTCCACCACCATGGGCTGCTGCCCGCAGCGATCTGGGCCGTGACTTTCGTGCTGGTGGTCGCCGAGGATTTGCTCACCGGCGTACTGGTCGGCATGGCGCTGTCGCTGCTCGAGCTGCTGCCGCATTTCCGCCGGCTGCGGCTCAAGGTGGACACCGAGCACCATGGCGAGGCCTGCCGCATCCGGCTCGACGGCGCCGCGACCTTCATCGCGCTGCCGAAGCTCAACCGCGCGCTCGACGCGGCGCCGGCCGACCGGCCGATCCACCTCGCGCTCGAACGCGTTCCCGCGATCGACCACAGCTGCGCCGAAACCCTGCGCGACTGGATCGCGCGGCGGCGTGCGGGCGGCAACCGGGTCGAACTGTCGGGAGATCCGCGCCAGCTCGCGAGGCTCGCGCCCGCATAGGCGCACGCAACATTAAATTACAAAGCCGCAACCCGCCGGCCAATCGCCGCAGGCACATCCAGGATCCCGGAAGGACGTTGTCCCGCCGCGCTGCGATGGGTGAGAGACGGCGCCTTCCGGGCCGCAGGACGGAACATTCCACGCCACCGAAGAGGAATGTTCAATGCAATATCAACTCGCCACTGCCGCTGCGCTGCTGTGCTGCGCCGTGCCGGCCGCCGCGCAGGACGCCGCGCCCAGGCCGGTGACGGTCTCGGGTAGCGTCACGCTCGCCACCGACTATCGCTTCCGCGGCGTGTCGCAGTCGGACAAGGGCATGGCGATCCAGGGCGGGTTCACCGTCACCCACGAAAGCGGTGCTTATGCCGGAGCCTGGGGTTCTAACCTCGCCGGCTGGGGCACCTTCGGCGGCGCCAACACCGAGCTCGACCTGTTCGGCGGCGTCAAGCTGCCGCTCGGCGGCGGCGCCACGCTCGATGCCGGCGTGACCTGGTATATGTATCCCGCCGGCGCCGACAAAACCGACTTCGCCGAACCCTATGTCAAACTCGGCACCACGCTGGGGCCGGTGTCGGTCCTCGGCGGCGTCGCCTATGCGCCCCAGCAGGAAGCGCTCGGCAATTGGAGTAACACGCCGCAAAGCAAGGCGGGCGACAAGCACGACAATCTCTATCTCTGGGGCGACGCGAGCGTTGGCATTCCCAATAGCGGGTTCACGCTCAAGGGTCATGTCGGCTATTCGGACGGCAATCCCGGGCTCGGCCCCAACGGCACCAGCGTCGCGCCCACCGGCAAATATGCCGACTGGCTGATCGGTGCCGACTATGTACTGGGCCCCGTCACGCTCGGCTTGGCCTATGTCGACACTGACATCGGCAAGGCGGAATCGGCATATCTGCTGCCCAATTTCGCGCGCGTGAAGAACGGCAAATCGATCGCCGACGCAGGGGTCGTGTTCTCGGTGAGCGCGGCATTCTGACCGATGGGCGGCCCTGCGCAGCGGGCCGCCGCATTCGTCACATCCAGGCCGACTGGCGGTCGACCTGGCGCTGGAACCCCGCGGCGAAGGAACGCGCACGCGCACGCAGCAGGATCAGCCGCCCTTTCGGAGTCCGCGTCAGCACCAGCCGTGACGAGCCGACCCGCTTGCGCCATTCGTGATGGAAGTGCTCGGCCCATTCCTTGCGCTGGCCGATCGCGGAGGGGACGGCATGATAGTCCGCGCGCTGCCGAAGTCCCAGCCAGCTGCGCCGCACCAGGAGATAGCGCGGGTTTCGCACCGGACCGAGCAGTTCGGCGATTGCTTCCATCACCTTGCGCTCGGTCGCCCGCGACGTCCCGTGCAGCACGAGGTCGCACCGTCCCGAGAACCGTCGACGCACCTCCAGCCGCGCGCCCTCGAGTTCGACGGCAGAGACAATCCCCGCGTACGCGAAGCTGGCTAGAACCGCGGCACTGACACGCTCGAGGCTGGCCTCGAGCGAACCGTTGCGGAAGCCAAGCCATGCCGCTTTCGCTGTGCCCGGCAGGGCAGCGAGACCGGCAGCACCAGCCAGCGCCATTGTGACCGTGCCGAAGCTTTCCCACCCGCCGACATTGGCCAATTCCTGTGAGGCGGCGAATAATCCGCTCGAGGCCGCAGCCACTATCAGGCCGCGCAGCGTGTCGCGCCACGCGAGACCGCGCGGCGTATAGCTGGGCGATGCCGTTTCGCGGACATGCGCACGCGGCGATGCCGAGCCGAGCGAACCACGCCAGACCTCCGCGATTGCCGATCGCTCGCGCGCGAGCGCCAGTGTCCGCGCGTTCAGTTCGGCGATCGCCCCGCCATCGGCAAACCCGAGCCGCGCGACACCACTTTCGATCTGCACCCCGCCGCCATTCGAAATCCCTTCGAATGCGGAAAAGCGGCGCGCGAGCAGCGTCAAGTCGGATCGCACCTCGTCGCCTTCGTCGAGCGCTCCCCAGTCGAACCTTGCACGCAGGCCGCGGCCATTGAACGGACCTTCGACGGTCGCGAGGTGCCAGATATTGGCGACCTTGTCAGGCTGGCCCGAGTCGACCCGGATTGCGCGGCCGCGCATCTGGTTCGACAGCATGAACGCGGCCGAATTGCTGGCGAGCACCAGGCTGTTCACGGCCGGCGCATCCCATCCCTCGCCGAGCAACGCCTGCGTGCCCACCAACATGGTGATCCCGCCCGCGGCGAACAACGCCGTGACCAACTCGACGATACGCGGGCCGTCGGCACGAACATGGTCCGGGCATCCCGCGACCGACGCGCATTCCGGCGCGGGAAGCCGCATCGTCTCGGCGATCGCCCGGAGCTGCGTCTCGGCTGTGCGCGGCACCAGCACGAGGCTGCCCGTGAGCACTCCGAGCGACTGACCGGCGATCGCCGCACGTCGCAATGCCTCGAACACCGGCACGACGCCTAGCTTGGGCGGCCGATAGCCCGGATCCGCGATTCGACTGAGCTCGCCGGCACGTACGTGATCGGTGAGGACCACCAGGCGTAGCCGCGCGTCCAGGCTTGCCGCTTCCGCGCGCGCGATCTCGACGATGCTGTCGAGCTTTGCCAGGCTGCCCGCCATCGCTTGAAACAGGCTACGGCTCTCGCCGAGCCGCACCCGGCCGCCCTCGATCAGGCCATATTCGTGCAGCGCTGCGCTCAACTCCCGCTTGTACTGCGCTCCGATCGGGAACAGCTGCGGAAGGCGGAACAACAGCCCATTGAGGAGAACCTCGAACCACAAGGGCGACGGCGCCGGGACCTGGCGATGCGTGATGCCGAGCAGGGCGCGTGGCGCGCGCGGCGCTCGGATACCGCTTGCCTCGAGATGGACGAGCATTGCCGAAAGCATCTCGGGCGCCTCGAGGATTTCCTCCGCATGCAGCGCCGGCATGCGCAACCATGGATGCTCCAGCAAGAACGTCAGAAACCGCTCGTCCCGCAACACGGACCCTATGCTGGCGATTCCGCGGCGCCGGCGTTCGAGCAGCGCCATTGCGTCGACGTCCGGCAGCGAGAAGTGGATATGGTCCTGGTGCGGGCACAAATCGCCGTTGCGTACCAGTTCGGGGATGCCGATCTCGAGATCGATCGGTCCGCACATCGCGTCGTACCGCGCCCATTCCGAATAGGGCGCGTCGTACGGCGGCGTCGCGGTCAGCGCGATGACCTGTACGTCGGGCAACGCTTCGACGAGTGCCTGGAGCGCGTTCCACCATTCGCGCCGAAGATGATGGGCTTCGTCGAGGATCAGCGAGATCGGGGCGGCGCGCAGCGCTTCGAGCAGCGGCGGCAGACCGTCGGCCGCCCACAGCGCATGCAGCGCCTGATAAGTCACGCTGGTCAGCGCCGCGGGCGCGGCCAGATCGAACGAGACCTCCCCCGGAAGCGGCGGATCGGGCAGATAATGCGGCACAAGTCGCGCCGGCCATTGGTCGCGAATCGTGCGCGTCGGGGACAGCACGATCGCCGGCCGACTGAACCGGCGCATCAGTTCGAGGCCGAGCACGGTCTTTCCCGATCCCGGCGCCGCGACGATGTGCAGCCGCGCGTCGGCGCGATAACGATCGAATTCGTCGAGAACGCGCTGCTGATAGTCGCGCCAGACCCCCGAGAACTGCATTCGCGACAGCATCGCGGGCCAGTTTGGCGGATAATCGCCGCGACAGCCAGCAGCTATCGAAGGCGGAAGCTCAAGCCTCGATGTCGTATTTCGCCAGCTCGACGCGGACGCGGATGTCGATTTCGCGATAGAGCGCGGCGAGTTGCGGATCCGAGGGGAGTTCGGCGCTCGCGGTCCATTGCGCGAGCTCGCGCAGCCGGTCCGCGGTGGCAGTGCCGCGCAGCAATTCCTTGTGGAGCGTGTCGAGAGTCTTGAGCCCGCGATCGGCATCCGCAGCCGCCTTGCGGCGGCGTTCGGAGCCGGGGTCGGCGGCGGCGAGCGTGACCAGCATCGCGACATTCTGCATCGGGCCGGCCGCGGTCTGCTGCGGCTGCTGGCCAACTTGCGGCGGCGGCTGCTGCGCTTGCGCCGCCGCGTCCTTGCCCTGCACTTCGGACGCGTCCTTGGGCGACGCGGCCAGCAGGCTCCGCATCATCATCGAAGTGGCAATGTCGACGCGTGCGATTTGCATCGGTGCGGTCCAACTGGCTCCTGTTCATTCTATAAGAAGAAAAGTTACTTTTTTCCACGAACTCGGGAACTCTATGCGACTGAGAGTCTGTTTGGACATGCGCCATCCGGTGCATGGCGGTGCCAGCCCGCTCCCCCACCCGACCTCCCATAGTATATCCTGGATGGGAGGTCGGGTGGGGGAGCGGGCTGGCACCGCCTTGAAAAGCGCTCTTCTGCGCTTTTCCAAACAGGCCATCGTGCTGGGTTTGGCCACTTGCGTGGCCTGGTTGCAGCCCGCAGCTGCTCGCACGCGCATCAAGGATGTCGTCAACGTCGAGAACGTTCGCGAGAACCAGCTCGTCGGCTATGGGCTGGTCGTTGGCCTCGCCGGGACCGGCGATCGCATGCGCAACGCGCCGTTCACCGAGGAATCGATGCAGGCGATGCTCGAGCGGATGGGCGTCAACATCCGGGGCACGCAGATGCGCACGCAGAATGTCGCCGCCGTGTCGGTGACCGCGACGATGCCGCCCTTCTCGCGCGCGGGATCGAAGATCGACGTCCAGGTGTCGGCCATGGGCGACGCGACCAGCCTTCAGGGCGGCACGCTGATCGCCTCGTCGCTGCGCGGGCTCGATGGCGAGATCTATGCCGTCGCGCAGGGCCCGGTGGCCGTGTCGGGCTTCAAGGGCCAGGGCGCGGCCGCGAGCGTCAGCCGCGGCGTGACCACTTCGGCGCGCGTCGCCGACGGCGCGATCGTCGAACGCGAAGTGCCCTATGCGCTGGGCAGCGCGACCAGCCTCAAGCTCGCGCTCAAGAACCCCGATTTCACGACCGCGCAGCGCATCGCGCAGACGATCAACAACCGCGTCGACGGCTCGGCATCGGTGCTCGATCCCGCGACCATCCAGCTCGCGGCGCCTGCCGCGTTCCACGGTTCGCTGATCGAGCTGATCAGTGCGATCGAGAATCTCGAAGTCGATGTCGACCAGCCGGCGCGCATCGTGATCAACGAAGCCTCTGGCACGGTGGTGATGGGCACCGACGTGCGGATCAGCCCGGTCGCGATCGCGCAGGGCGGCCTCACGATCACGGTCGCCGAGACGCCCCAGGCATCGCAGCCCAATCCGCTCTCGAACGGACAGACCACCGTGCTGCCGCGCACTTCGGTGCAGGTCAACGACGGCAATGGCGCGTCGTTGGCGATGGTCGGCGGCGGCGCGTCGCTGCAGTCGCTGGTCACTGGTCTCAACAAGCTCGGCGTCAGCCCGCGCGACCTCATCACCATTCTCCAGGCGGTCAAGAGCGCTGGCGCGCTCCAGGCCGATATCGCGGTGCAATGATGGACCCGAGTTCACCGATCACGCCGGTCGGCGCTGCGGCGCCGGCGCCGAAGCTGCCCAAGGTCGACGCCTCCTCGGCCAAGACCGCGCAGTCATTCGAAGCCGTGTTCATCGGTCAGATGGCGCAGATGATGATGAGCACGGTCGAACAGGACCCGCAATTCTCCGGCGGCCACGGCGAAGAGATGTTCCGCGGCGTGCTCGCCGAAAAGCTCGGCACTGCGATCGCCGCGCGCGGCGGCATCGGCATAGCCCCGCTGGTGATGCAGCAGATCCTCAAATTGCAAGGTGGCGACCATGGCCAATGACGTCCTCGACCTGATGCTCTCGATCACGTCGCTGATGGAGGAAGAGACCGCCAAGATGGGGAGCTATAGGCGCTTCCCCGAACAGAGCGAGATCGTCGATGCGAAGACGCGGCTGACCGGCCAGCTGTCGAGCGAGATCGCCCGACTGCAGCGCGAGGAGCCCGAGTGGCTCGATACGCTCGACGTCGAAGTGCGGGCCGCGCTGTCCGACGCCAGCCGCCTGCTGCACGAGGCTTCGCTGCAAAATGCGCGCGTGCTCGAACGGCATATCGAATTCTCGACCGACATGATGAACGCGATCGCCGCCGAGGCCCAGCGCCTGACCGGCCGCCAGAGCGAGACCTATGGCGCGTTCGGCAACATCTCGACGCGCGACGAAGGCGCACCGATCGCAGTCAACCGCAAGCTGTAAGCGCGCGCGCTATTGCGCGTCCGCAGCCAGACCGGCGGCCTGCGCCGGACAGGCCGCACGTGCCTCGTGCAGCTGCGCGAACTCCTCGTAGAGTGCGCGTTCACGCGGATCGCGGCATCGTGCACCCCGGGCGCGGATTTCCTGCGCCCGCTTCAAATGATAGTCGCAGCCCATGCCCCAAAAATAGCGATCCGATCGCGCGGGTCAGTGCGGATAGCGCCCAACGGTAATGTTACGGATGGGCGAAACGCCCGGTTAGCCGCCGCTCTTGCCCGTCGCGATCTTCAGCAGGCCGAGCTGCTTGCGATATATGCCGGTGAGCGCGGTGAAGTCGGCCTGGGTGTTGCCCAGCTTGAGCAGCTGGTCTTCGAGCGTGACGTTGTTGCCGTCGGGCTTGGTCTCGGTCACGTCCTTGTCATAGATCAGCGAACTGGCACCGATCGGCTGGCGCGCACCAAGTGCGGCCATGCCCGAGGTCAGCTTGACCTGTGGCCGCGCAACGCCGGGCGTGCCGCCGGCGCCGTCGACGAGCGAAGCGAAGCTCAGCCCCTCCACGTCGCGGGCTTTATAGCCGGGGGTTTCGCTGTTCGCGATGTTCTGCGCGAGCACGCGCTGACGCTCGGCGAGATGCTGCATCTGGGCGCGCACGGCGTTGAGCAGAGGCGGTGTCGACATCGATCAGAATCCTATCGTTGCGTCGGGCCCGTTGGTCAGGCGAGTAAGCGCGGCCTGGTAGTTCTTGAGCTGGGCGGCGATGATCGGATTGGTCGAAGTCGCCTTGGCACCATCGACGAGCTTGGCCTTGCCATCGTCCCAGTACATCGAGCGATAGCCGGTCTGGCTGGTCGAGATCGCCGATTTGAGCTTGCCCAGCGCGGCTGCCGCGTCGGCCGCCGTCGAGAGATTCATCGCGCTGTCCAGCGCCAGGGCATAGGTACCGCCGGGCGACACCTTGGGCTCGCCGCTCTTTGCGAGGTGCGGAACCGTCAGCCGTTGCGGTGCAATGCCGAGCTTGGCGAGCGCATCCTTGCCGTCGGCGCCAGCGAGCAGTTCGACCGGCGACCCGTCCTTGGCTTCGATCCGCATCGTCGTGCTGCCCGACAGAGTCAGCGTCGAGACGGTCGCCTTGACGCCGGCATAAGCCTTGATCCGCTTCATCAGCGAATCCATCGTGTCGTCGGCCAGGATCGTGAACTTCTTGGCGTCCTTGCCGTCGACCTTCATCGAAAATTCGTCGCCGGCGCGCAGCGTGGTCTGCGTCGTGAGCAGGGGCGAGGGCGTCGGGTTGAGCGTGCCCCGGTGCAGCCCGAGCGCGCCAAGTACCGTGTCACCGCCGGTGACCGCCGAGACTCGCACTGGTTCGGTGCGCAATGCCTTCTGCCCGAATTGATGGACGTTGGCGATACTACCCGTGCCACTGTCGATCTGCGCGACGAAACCGTCGGTCGAGCCGGTGAGCGCTCCGCCGAGCGCGCCCTGGGTCCGCCCGCCGGCATAGATCTGCCCGCCCATGAACGCGACGCTGTCGACCTGGTCGTCGGCCCCGGTGCCAAGATAGCTGGTCGTCGCGCCCGAGAGATTGCTGTCGAGGCGAGTCACGAAGCCGTCGCGTCCGCCGCTGGTGCTGTTGGACTGCGCGCCGTTCAGCGCGGCGCGCGTTGCGCCGCCGACGGCGATGGTGCCGTCCGCGGCGACCGCGAGCACGCGCGCGTCGGCGGTGCCGAGGTTGATCGAACCGAGATCGTTGGCGAGATTGGTGCCGTCGATCTTGCGCACGACGGCCTGGCCATTTTCGTTCGACAGCGCGAGCAGATTGCCGCTGCCGTCGATTGCGAGCGAGCCGATAGATTCGCTGCCGCCGGCATCGATCGTGCGGCGGCCGACGAGCTTGCCGCTACTGTCGAGCTTCGCGATCATTGCGTCGCCGCTGCCGTTGCCACTCTTGCCGCCGACATAGATCGAACCGTCGCTGCCGACCGCGAGCGCGTTGGCCTGTTCGGTGCCGGTCTGTCGCACGACGGTGGCGAATTGCTGGTCACCGTTCGCCGAAAAGCGCGCGACAAGCATGTCGCCGTCGGTCGAACTGCCGTCGAACGCGCCATTGACGGTTCCGGCCACCGTGACCGTGCCATCCGCCGCGACCTGCACGGCGGCGCCCTGGGCCGACCCGGACGCGCCGAGTTCGTGCTGCCAGACTACCTTGCCTTCGCTGTCGAGCTTGGTGAGGAACAAGTCGCTCGACCCGGCGATCTTGTCCGAGCCGAGGTCGCCGCTGGTCGTGCCGACGACATAGCTGAAGCCCTGCGCGTCGGTGGCGATGGCTTTCGCATCGGTCGGCGCGGCGATGTCGGTCGACGGCCGCGCGACATTCTTGAGCGTCACGGTATTGGCCGGCGGCGGCAGCAGATTGGCACGCGCGGTCGCGTCGCTATCGAAGGCGGAGATCGTCGCGCCATTCACCTGCTGCATCGTGCCGGTCGGATCGTCGAAGCGGAAGATGCTCGTTGCCGTCGGCGCGTCGAGCGCGGTCTGGCCGGTCGCGACCATCAGCGCGCTGGGCGCGTTGGCCTGGTCGATCGAGAGCTGGTCGAGGCCGTTGGGCGAGTCGAGCTTGAGACCCCATTGGCCCCCGGCGGTGGCGGTGCCCGGAGCCTTTTCGGGCGTGAGCTTGACCAGCCAGCGCGGCGGCGTGACGCCGTTCGAATCGACGTAGAGCGTGCCGTCGGGGTTGCGCTGCGGAATCGACTGGATCGCGGCATTGATCGCCTGCGACACCGAATCGAGCGTCGGCGGCTGCGTCGACTGCGAGAGATCGACCGTTACCGTGTCGGTTGCGCCGGGCTTGCTCAGCGTGATGTTGAAGACTTCGTTGCCCGTCAGGCCCGGGATCGCCGCGTCGCGCGCGCCGGCGACTGGCGGAAACGACATGCTGTTGACCGTGCTCGACGGCACCTTGACGGTTTCGGCGCGGCGCGTCGACACTCCGAAATCGAGTTCGAGCTTGTCGCGCGGCGCGTGCGCCAGATAGGCCCGGAGGTCGCCCAGTCCCTTGGCGAAACTGGCCTCGAGCAGCTTGCGCTGGCCATCGGACGTGGTCTTGGCCGCCGCGAAGGTGGCGAGCGTGTTCAGCCGGTCGAGCGCCTTGTAGGTCGTGAACGCGGTCTGGACGTCGGTCGGCAGCAGGTCGGCACCGGTCGCGGGCTTGTCGATGATGGTCTTTAGCGCCTGGATCGCCGAGATCTGCGTCGACAGCGGCGTCGTGGCCTTCGCCTGCTTCCACGGCGGTATCGTCGCGGGCAAGGTGAACTGCGCCTTGGCCAGGCGAACGGCCTTTGACTCGATCGGCGCAGTGCTGGCGTTGACCTGCGCGAACAGGTCGTTGCTCCCCGACAACATGCTCAGCCCGGCCAGGCTATTCGACAAAGATACGGTCATTTCCGCAACTCGTTCACGCAATCCCATTCTATAATAGGAGAGGCACACCCCTCACGTATGTGTGCGCGTGCAGATTCTTTAGATTCCGGGGGATTCATGACCGTATTGACGGCGACAGCCGCCGAACCCGCCGAACTCAAGCGTTTCAACGGGGCCGAACGCGCTGCCGCGCTGATGCTGGCGCTGGGCAAGGAACATGGCGCGGCGATCTGGGCACAGCTGTCGATCGACGAAGTCAAGGAACTGTCCGCGACCATTTCGAACCTCGGCCGCGTCCCCTCGGTGGTGGTCGAACATCTGCTCGTGCAGTTCACCAACGAAGTCAGCAACATCTCGACACTGCACGGCTCCTACGAGTCGACCGAGCGCCTGCTCGCGGGCGTGCTTCCGCCGACCCGGGTCGCCGAGATCATGGAGGACCTGCGCGGTCCCTCCGGCCGCACCATGTGGGACAAGCTGTCGAACGTTTCCGAAATCGTGCTCGCCGGCGCGCTCAAGCAGGAATATCCGCAGACCGTCGCGGTCATTTTGTCCAAGCTTCGCCCAGAACATGCCGCGCGCGTGCTCGCCGAGCTGCCGCGCGAATTCGCGGTCGACGTGATCCTGCGCACGCTGCGCATGGAGACCGTGCAGAAGGACGTGATCCAGCAGGTCGAGCAGACGCTCAAGACCGAGTTCATGTCGAACTTGCAGCGCTCGCAGAAGCGCGATCCGCACGAAGCGATGGCCGAGATGTTCAACGCGCTCGACCGCGCGACCGAGGAAGCGATGCTCACGGCGCTCGACGACCGCGCGCCGGACAGCGCCGAGCGCATCCGCCAGCTGATGTTCACGTTCGAGGACCTGGTCAATCTGCTGCCCGCGTCGATCTCGGTGGTTGTCCGCCAGGCCGACAAGCGCGAGATGGCGCTGGCCCTGAAGGGTGCGCCGGAGACGCTCAAGAACCTGTTCTTCAGCGCGATGACGGATCGCGCCGCCAAGCTGCTCAAGGAAGACATGATCGGGATGGGCCCGGTGCGCGCTCGCGACTGCGAGGAAGCACAGGCCTCGCTCGTCCGCCTCGCCAAAACCCTCGCCGACCGCGGCGAAATCCTGCTCGTCGATCCGAAGAGCGACGACGCGATGATCATCTGAGCCAGCGATGCGGATGCAACCCCAACGCTTCGCGTTCGATCGCATTTTCCACGTCGCGGAGGACGAGGAAGACACCGAGGCCATGTCGCTCGAGGCCGCGGCGCTGCG
>Ga0068859_100001129_pt1 | contig 27295 bp, 21 predicted proteins | sample KBSSwiS22_FD_66585 | JGI IMG/M metagenome (GOLD analysis project Ga0068859, IMG submission 66585) | Switchgrass rhizosphere microbial communities from Kellogg Biological Station, Michigan, USA - KBS Switchgrass S2-2 | ecosystem: Host-associated > Plants > Roots > Rhizosphere > Soil ...
CAAGATATCCGAGTATTGCGCCCAGCCTCTGCGTTGACCGTTAGAGGCTGCTGACGAGGTGCCCGCCGTCCACGGTCAGGACGGAGCCCGTCATGTAGGCCGATGCGTCGGAGGCCAGCAGCAGCAGCGGGCCGTCGAGGTCCTCGAGCCGACCGGGTCGGCGCTGGGGGATGCGGCGAAGCATGGCCTTGCCGGCCTCCGAGTCCCAGAGTTCGGCGTTGACCTCGTTGTCGAAATAGCCGGGCGCGAGGGCGTTCACGCGGATGCCGTAGCGGGCCCACTCCAGGGCGAGCGACTTGGTCAACTGGATCGCGCCGGCCTTCGAGGTCGCATAGGACGCGACTCCCCCGGTCTGCCGCAGGCCGAGGATCGAGCTCACGTTGATGATCGAGCCGCGGGCGCCCCGCGCCCGCATCGCCCGCGCGGTCGCCTGCGAGAGCAGGAACATGCCCTTCAGGTTGGTGTCGAGAACCGCGTCCCAGTCCGCTTCGGACTGGTCGAGCGCCGGACCCGGACGGCCGATGCCGGCGTTGTTCACGAGGACGTCGACGTCGTGCAGGCGGGGCTCGGCGGCGCGGATCGACGCCGGGTCGGCCACGTCGAGCCGAAGCGTCGAGCATCGTCCGCCGGCCGCCTCAATCGCATCGCCGACGCTGCGAAGCGCATCCTCGCGCCGGGCGGCGAGGATGACCTTGGCGCCGGCGCGCGCCAGCACCGCGCTGAAATGGGCGCCCAAACCACCCGAAGCCCCTGTCACCAGAGCCGTCTTGCCCGCCAGGTCGCCGAAGAGCGCAGGGACCTGCGGCGAGGCGGAGAGGGGCTTGGTCGGCATCGCTTTGTTCCGGAGGTCAGCGCCCCTTCGCACCGGTCGCACCGCCCAGGGTCGACAGATAGGCGATGAGATCGGCGCGGTCGCGGGCGTCGGGCATGCCCGGGAAGGCCATGAAGGTGCCCGTCACCACCGTCGCGGGCGCGGCGAGATAGCGGTCGAGGGTCTCGCGCGTCCACACCAGCTTGGATTTCTGCATGGCGGGCGAATAGCGGAAGCCCGGTACGGTCGCCGCGGGGCGGCCGACGACGCCGGCGAGTGTCGGGCCGAGCCGGCTCTGCCCGACCACCACGCTGTGGCAGGCGGCGCACCGCGCGAACACGGCCTTGCCGTGCACCGGATCGCCCGTCGCCTTCGCGCCCTTCTCCGCCGCGGTTGCGCCGCCGCCTGCCGCCAGGGCGATCAGCAGGCTTCCCATGAACGCAGTCCGCCAAATCGAACGCCTGCAACGCATTACGCCAATCCTCTCGACCCCACGGCCCTCAGTGTATGTTTGAACCGGCGGCGGGAGGGGCCGCCTGCTTGGCCAGGGCCAGGCGGGCCTGTTGGCGGATGTAGTGCTGGATTCCCTCGAGGTCTTCCGCCGTGAACTCCTCGAACTGCGGCATGCCCTGCTGGCGAAGCGCGCCGTCCTTGACCACGGAGGTGAGCGCCTCGATCGACATCGGCGAGCCTGCCGTGCGCAGGTCCGGGGCCGCGCCCGCCGCCACCGCGCCGCCGCCATGGCAAATCGGGCAGTGGTTCGAGAAGAGCGCCTGTCCCCGGGCGACCTTCGCCGGGTCCACCTGGAAGGTGGCGTCGTCCAGGATGGGCAGGGTCGTGGCCTGGCTGGGCGGCAGCTTCGCCTTGCCGTCCAGCACGAAGGTCAGCAGGCGCCGCTGCTGCGTCCGGTAGTCCCAGATCTTGCCGTCGCCGTTCGGCCCGCTGGCGCGCCAGCCGGCGAGGACGGTGACGTATTGCTTGCCGCCCGCCATGTAGGTGATCGGCTGGGCCTGAACGCCGACCTGGGCGTCGAAGGCCCAGAGCCGCTTGCCCGTATCGGCGGCGTAGGCCACCAGTTCGCCGACGCCGCGTCCCTGGAACACCAGGTTTCCGCCGGTGGCCAGCGCGCCGCCCTGGAGGATTCCCGGGAAGTTGTTCCGCCAAGCGGCCTTCTGGGCGACCGGGTCCCAGCCCAGGAGTGCGCTGGTCGGCGCCGGCAGGACGGTCCCCGCCGGGGGCGCGCCCAGTCCCGTCACCACCGCGAAGCCTGGCGGGAAGTCCCACTCCTCGAGATCGCCGGGCTGGTTGACGTAGACCCGCGAGGATTCGCTGACCGGGATATAGATCAGCTTCGAGGCGGGGCTGTACGACATGGGCAGCACGGCGTGCGCCCCCACGGGGCCGGGCGCGACCACGACGGGCTTGTCCGCATACTGAGCTTCAGGGTTGTCGACCGGTCTGCCGGTCTTGATGTCGATCCGTTCGGCCCAGGTCGCATTCACCATCTTCTCGGCGGAGATCAGCTTACCGGTGGCCCGATCGATCGAGTAGAAGAACCCGTTCTTCGACGCCTGCATCAGGATCGAGCGGGGCTTGCCGTCGATCACCACATCGGCGAGCGCGATGTCCGACGTGGCGTCGTAGTCCCACTTTTCCCCGGGGGCCGACTGGTAGTGCCAGATGTATTTGCCGGTGTTGGCGTCCAGCGCGACGATGGCCGCCAGGAAGAGGTTGTCGCCGCCGCCCGGGCTGCGGATGTTCTGGTTCCAGGGAACCCCGTTGGCGGTGCCGATGTAGACGCGATTGTATTTCGCGTCATAGGCCATGCCCTGCCAGACGTTGCCGCCGCCGCCGAATTTCCACCACTGGCCGTTCCAGGTCTTCGCCGCCATCGGCATGACCGAGTCCGAGGCCGCGCCGTCCGGACCGGCGGCCGGATTTCCGGGGACGGTGTAGAAGCGCCAGAGCTGCTTGCCGGTCTTGATGTCGTAGGCCGTGACGTAGCCGCGCACGGGGCCGTATTCCGCCCCGGCGTTCCCGATGATCACCTTGTCCTTCATGATGTAGGGCGGACCGGTGATCACCTCGACGTTGTCGGCTCTTACGGTCTTGGTGCTCCAGACGAGCTTGCCGGTCTTGGCGTCGAGGGCCATCAGCCGGCCGTCGAGGGTCCCGGCGAAGATCTTGCCGTCCTGGTAGGTGATGCCGCGGATGCCCCACAGGGCGCGCATCTTGCGGCCCGCGACCTTCCAGACCTCCGGGTCGTAGGTCCACAAAAGCTTGCCGGTCTGGGCGTCCATGGCGCGGATGACGCTGTAGCCCACGGTGAAGTAGATCACCCCGTCGACCGCCAGCGGCGTGCTCATCACCGTCGGGACCGTGTCGAGATCATAGGACCAGGCCAGTTGCAGCCGGTCGATGTTCTTGTCGTTGATCTGATCGAGCGGGCTGTAGTGGTGTTCGTCCGAGCCGCCGCCGTAGGTGGGATAGTCGGCGCCCGCCGCACGGGGCGGGGCCTTGGCCTGGGGGGCGGCGGAGCTGGCCGCCAGAGGCATCGACACAACCGCGCAAAGCGCCAGGATCGCTTGAAGCCGACGGCTCATCTTGGTCATCTCCCTAGGCCTTGGCCGCCTTGCCGCGGCCGAAGTTTGTTTGTCGTTGCGCAGAGCATCGCCCGCGGCGCGGATTATTTTCCTTCGAGGAAGGTCTTCCGCATCGCGAAATATTCGTCGTCCTGGCCGGGGTGGCTGTGGATGCCCGGCGTCCACGAGGCGTAGGCGCTGGCCGCCGGCTGCACGGTGGTCAGGTCGCTGAGCCCGCGGCGGCGGATGATCCGCCACTCGCCTTTGCGACGTTCCAGGAAGTCCAGATAGCGGCCTTCGAAAAAGGCGTCCTCTTCACCCGTCCCGTCCTGTTTGGCGCGTCGGTGGTGGGCTGCGTAATAGCATTCGGAAAAGGCCCGATCGCCGCGCACCTCGACGGCCGCGTTGGCGATGAAGTGCGTGGAATAGATGATGCCGCCGAGGATCTTCATCGCGCGGGCGACGAAGTCGCTCGAAAGCCCGTCGAAGCCGCCGTGCTTGTGGGTGGACTCCGGCCAGAAGCAGGAGCGCATCAGCGCCTCGTCCTTGCGGTCGTTGGCGCGCGCGTAACGATAGAGGATCGCCCGGATCGCTTCGCTCGACGCCAGCACGTCGACCGTCCCGGCCAGTTCGGGACCGGGACCTGCGGCCGCCTGCGCAGGGCGGGTCATAGCCGCCAAACCGATCGGCAGTCCGACCAGCGCGGCCAGCCAACGACGACGTCCATCCGTTTCCATGGTCATCACCCCTCGCGTCCGGCGTCAGGGGACGGCGCCTGGACCACATAGCGTTTCCTCATCGGCGTCGGCTCAGTTCCGCAGTGGCGGGCAGGGCCTTACATCCGACCTCTCCATCCTCAGGCAGGATGCAAACAGAAGCAACCCGCTCTGACAAACTAAAACCTGACCTCAAGTGCATTTTATACACTTCGCTCTACCTTCGGGATGCTGAACATGGCCCGTTGGGGCGAAAGTCGGATTTTTTGCAGGTAGGCCCCGGTCTGAAATTCTGTAGAGCCAGGCGCCCAGCATGCGCCGTCACGCCTGGTCGTCCACCGCGCCGGGCGACGCTCGCGGCATGACGCGACGGCCCTATCGATCGCGATCCTGGTCCGTCAAAGTGACGAAAATTGCATTCGAGATGCGTATTGAAACGCCAAGGAAGCGCATCCACGTCCGGTCCTGCTTCCCTTCCGATGCCCTCCGCGGGTTCATCCGGCCTGTCGTATTGTGCTGAAAAATTGAGAGAAACTTCGCCTTGCGCGCAAAATCTCGGATCCCCGCCGATTGTGCGAGGCGAGACAAGCGCGTCAACGCGGGCGCGGGCGACCATGGTCCGACAAGCAATATTTACATTGCGCAAAATCGCACCGAAGGCTAGATTTTCAGCCAACTCGCCACTCGCGCCAACCATGCGGTCGCAAGACGAGACGGAGGAAGCGCGGTGGGAAAGATGTTGCCGGATTCGGAGGCCTTCCTTCGGCGCGCGGGGCGGCGGCGTGCGCTGCCGACCGGCGCGGTTTCAGCTCCGTCATGGGCCGCCATGAGCAGATGGCCGGGGACGATTTCCGTCCAGCTCGAAACCGGGTCCTGAGTCTCTTCATGGCGACGTTGCACGAGGACGCTCCAGCGATCACCGACGAGACCCCGTGGCCGGATCGTCGCCTGGCCTGGTTCGCCCTCGCCCTGCTTGTCGCCGCGCTGGTCGCCTCACAGCTCGACAGGATGCTGATCAACCTGGTCGTCGGGCCTGTGAAGCAGGAGTTCGGCCTCAACGACACCCAGTTCGCCATGCTGCAGGGGATCGCGTTCGGGCTGTTCTACGCGACGATGCCGATCCCGCTGGGAATGCTCGCCGACCGCATCCAGCGGCGGGTGGTGATCGGGGTCGGGATCGGGCTCTTCAGCGTCTTCTCGATGGCGACGGGAATGGCGCGCAGCTACACGCAGCTTTTCCTGGCCAGGATGGGCGTCGGCATCGGGGAGGCGAGCGTCGCGCCGGCCGGCTTCTCGATCATCTCGGACTATTTCCCCCCGCACCGGCTCGGCCGCGCCATCAGCCTGTTCACCATGGGCTCCACCATCGGCACGGCCGGCGCCTACATCGGCGGCGGGGCGGTGATCGGATGGCTGACAGCGCTGGCGTCGCCGGAGACCGGGCTCTTCATGGGCGCCAAGCCCTGGCAACTCGCCTTCTTCTTCGTGTCCCTCCCCGGGTTGCTGCTCACCCCTTGCTTCTTCCTGCTGCGCGAACCGCGCCGACGGGGACTGCTGGGCCGGGAACGGCCGGCGAGCTTTCGCCAGCTCTGGCCCGAGTTCAGGCGCTGCGGGTCGTTCCTGGTCCTTTTCCTGGCCGGCATGTCCATGGTCACGACCGTTTCCTACGCGGTCACGGTCTGGACCCCGGCCGTGTTCATGCGGGTCTACGGCTGGACCGCGCCGCAGATCGGCCTCTGGTTCGGTCTTCTCATGCTCGTCTGTGGGGCGCCCGGCAGCTTCTTCGGCGGCTGGATGGTGGATCGGCTCCGGGCCCGAGGCGTCGTCGACGCGCCTCTGAAGGTGGGGGCGATCGCGTTCGCCGGCTGCGGCGTGGCGGGAACCCTGGCGCCGCTGATGCCGACGGCGCCCTTGGCGCTTCTCATGCTCGCGCCGGCGATCTTCCTGAAGTTCGTTCCGTTCGCCTGCGCGCCGACCGCGCTGCAACTGATCGTGCCGAACGAGCTGAGGTCGCAGGTGAGCGCGCTCTACCTGAGCGTGATCAGCCTCGTCGGGATCACGGTGGGCCCGATCGTCGTCGGCCTCCTGACCGATCACGTCTTCCACTCGCCGGTGCAGGTCCGCTACTCGCTGGCCATCGTGGTGGCTTGCGCCTCGCCCATCATGGTCGTCCTCGTGCTGATGTCCTGCGGCGCCTATCGCCGCCTCGCAGCCGCGCCCGGCCGCGGCAGCCTTGGCGCGGCTCTGGAGGCGCAGACCGATGCGGGCCGCTGAGGAACGCCCGCGGAGACATCCGGGTTCGACGGCCCGGATTGGTGATAGACTGAGAGCGCGCTGCGACGTGGGCCTGGCCGGCTCATGCCAGGGCAGGCGCCCCAGGCGAGCCGCGCAAGCGCGGCGGACGACACGGCCGCTCGGGTGGGGTTCACGCAGGTCCGCCCCCGGCGCGCCGAGAGTCATCGGCGGCCCGGCGCGGCGCGCGCGCAGGCCTGGCGCGGAATGAGCGGAGGTACAGCTATGCTTTCTAGAAAGTCGGGACCGATCCAAGGCCTTCGAGTGGTCGTGCTGACCTGGCACATGTCGGCCAAGGTCATGGGCATGCTGCTCGCCGACAACGGCGCGACGGTCGTGGAGGTGGCCGACAAGGACGCGAAGGCCGCGCCGGGCTGGGAGTTCGCCGAGTCCGTCTGGCGTCGGGGCAAGAGCCTAATGTCGCTGGACGATCAGCTCGACCTTCAGGGCCTGATCTCCGATGCGGACGTGTTCGCGACCGATTTCTCCAAGGCGCAACTCGAGCAGATGGGCCTGGCCCTGGAGGGGCTCCTGGAGCGGCATCCGGCGCTGGTCTGCCTTCAGATCACCGGCTACGGCCGCGATTCCGCCCAGGAGGCGGATGTCTGGTCCGAGCCGCTGCTGTGGGCGCGGCAGGGGATGTACTACCGCCAGTACGGGTACCGCGAAGGCCCGAAGATGCCGACGTTCCCGACCGGGTCCTACGCCGCGGCGTTCAACGGCGTGACCGTGCTGATGGCCGCGCTGCACGCCCGCAACGAGACGGGCAGGGGCCAGATCGTCGACACCTCCCTGGCCGACGGCCTCGCCGCCCAGCAGACCATGTACTGGTACTGGTCGCAGAACGACAAAGCCGACGACATGCCCATCGACATCCGCCAGGGCGGCATGGGGCGGCTGGTGCTCGATTCCTTCCAATGCGCCGACGCCCAGTGGCTGCACGTGCACACGGGGACGAAGCGCGGGTTCTCCAGCCTGATGGAGCTGGCCGGCCTGCAGGACCAGATTCCGCCCATCCCGACCGAAGGCGCCTCGGAGATCGGCCAGCCCATCGAGCCCTGGCAGGTGGAGCTGTACAACGAGACGCTGCCGGTGATGTTCGTCCAGAAGACGCGTCCCGAGTGGCTGAAGATCCTGCGGGACCTCGACATCCCGACCATGCCGGACCTGCTGGCCGGCGAGGTCTACGAGGATCCGCAGGTGCTGGAGAACCAGCTCACCACACTGGTGGAGCTGCCGGACGGCGAGACCGTCCGCGCGGCGGGCGCCGTGCTCAAGTTCTCCGAGTCGCCCGGGCTTCCCGCGCCCGTGGCCGAGCACCATGTACGGGCCGACGAAGCGGCGGAGCAACTCGCCAAGGCGCGCCAGCGCTTCCCCGCGCCGAGTTTCGGCCGGCGCGAGCTCTCGGGCCGCTATCCGCTGGCCGGCATCAAGATCGTGGACTTCGGCGTGTTCTTCGCGGGTCCCTTCGCCAGCCGCCTGCTCGCCGACCTCGGCGCGGACGTGATCAAGATCGAGAACCTGGCCGGATGTCCGATGCGGCCGGTGTCGAAGGGCCGCTATTTCAACGCCGCCAATCACCACAAGCGTATGCTGGCGCTCAACCTCAAGAAGCCGGAGGCCCGCGAGGTCGTCGAGCGCCTGGTGAAATGGGCGGACATCGTCCAGCACAACCTGCGCCCGGGCGTCGCGGAGTCCATCGGCATGGGCTACGAGGACCTGCGCGACTTCAACCCCAGCCTGATCTACATGCACTCCCCGGCGTTCGGCTCGCAGGGGCCGTACAAGGGCTATCCCGGCTTCGAGCCGCTCTCGTCGGCCATCACCGGCCTGATGATGCGCCACGAGGATGCGCCCTACGTCGGTCCCTACAGTGCGATCGGCAGCATGGACCCCGGCAACGGGCTGCTCGGCGCGGCGGCTCTCTTGATGGCGCTCTATCACCGTGATCGCACGGGCCGCGGCCAGTACATCGAGTGCCCGCAGATGGGGTCGGCCATTCTCAGCACCGCCGAAACGGTGATCCGTGAGGACGGTACGATCGTCGACCCGCTGCCGGTGGACGCGGAGCAATACGGTTTCAACTGGTGGACGCGCCTCTACCAGTGCGCGGACGGCTGGATCATCGTCCATGCCTGGTCGGACGCGATGCGCCAGGCCCTGCTGCGCGAAGCCCGGGCGAGCGACGATCCTATCCTGGCGATCACCGCCTGGGCGGCGTCGCTTCCGACCGAAGAGGCCGTTTCCCGGCTACGGGGCCTCGGCGTTCCGGTCGAGCCGGTCGGGACGCGATATCGCTCAGACGCCTACTTCTTCGACGAGGAGAATATCCGGCTCGGCCGCACGATCGAGTTCCCGAACCACTTCAAGTGGGGCGACTACCGCGACCTCGGCCAGTTCTGGCGCTTCTCGACGTCCCCCCTTCGCCCGGCCTCGGACGGACGCTTCGCCCCGGAGGTCGGCGATTTCTCGCTCGAGATCTTGCGGGAACAGGGCTTTGACGATGCGGCCATCGAAAGAATGATCGCCGCACGCGCCGTCAAGGCGGCGACCCCCCACGTTGCGGCCAAGGCCGCGGTCTCGTGACCGCGCGCTGAGGCCGGCGGCGAGGTCGTCAGCCGAGCCAGCCCTGGTGGAGCACGTCGGCGACGCGCTTCATCGACTCGGTCTGCTCCTCGGGCGAAGCGCCCGGCAACATCATGTGGATCCGTGTCGCGCCGAAGTCTTGCCGCCGCTTGATCTCGTCGTTGATCTGCGACGCGCTCAGCCCCTGCGTGTCGAGCCCAAGTTCCATCTGCAACTGAGCGGGGTCGCGTCCGGCCTCGATCGCCGCCTGGTGGGCCTTGGCCACCGCGGCGCGTCCCTCCTCGTCAGGTTTGAAGATCGGCAACCAACCGTCGGCGAGGCGACCGCAACGCCGCAGGACCGCATCGGGCGGCACCGGCGCAAACGAGCGCCCCATCCCGAAAAACAGTGGAATTGGCCTTTGAATCGGCCGCGGCGAAAGGCTGACGTCGGTCATCTTGTGGAACCGACCCTCGAACGTCACGTCTTCCTGCGTCCAAAGCAACCGCAGGACCTGGACCTGTTCCTCGAACATGGCGGCGCGGTCTTTGTAGTTGGCGCCCAGCGCCTCGTACTCCAGCTCGTTGTAGCCAATTCCGACGCCCAGCGTCAGGCGGCCTTTCGAAAGGATGTCGACCTCCGCGGCCTGTTTGGCGATCAGGACGGTCTGCCTCTGCGGCAGGACGAGCACGCCTGTGACGAACCGAATCTTGCTCGTCACCGCCGACAGGTAGGCGAGCAAGGTGAACACCTCGCGGATCATGCTGTGGCTCGTGTAGGGCGTCTGCGCGATCCCGCCGTGGCGTTCCGCGACGATGCCCACGACGTGATCGAGGAACCGCATGTGGTGGAAGCCGAGTCGTTCCGCGGTCTGGACGAACTCGACGAGAGGTTCCACGGCAGGGCCGAACTGCGGGAACTTGTAGACGTTGGTTCCGAACTGCAGGCCTGGGCTCATGCTTCACCTCTTCAGTGCAAGCCGATCGCGTCTGAATCTTAGGATGCAGTCAACAGATCGAGCGTGCGACGCCGGCCAACCGTCCCGGAGCAGCCTGAACTCGTCAACCCGGATTCTACATCCGCGTGCGAGTTTGCCCGCACCATTCCACCTCCTTTCCCGTCTGGACGAACCGCATCATGGGACCGTTCCCTGGCGTGCCGACCGACGCCCCATCGCGGCGACTGTTGCGGAAAGCAGACACCCTCTGAATTTTGCACTTAGACGCATATTACGGACTGGACACCCGCCCCCGTTCTCGTAAGGTGACACCGATTAAAGCGAGGCGAGCCGAAGGCCGCTCGTAAAAAGGTGCGAGAGCACAAATCCAAGGGGGAGACATGACTGGCCCGCTTGCCCGTTTGCTGGGCACCACCGCATTCAGCGTCCTTGCAGTTCTTGCCGCTCCGGCGGCGCATGCCCAGTCGGCTCCGCCTGCGCCGGCCGAGTCCGGCGGCGGCAGCCAACTGGACGAAGTCGTCGTGACCGCGCAGCGCCGCACCGAGAATCTCCAGGAGGTCCCCGTCTCCGTCGTCGCCGTCGGCGGCGAGCAGCTCCGGCGCACCGGCATCCAGACGATCGAAGCGCTCAACCGCCTCGCGCCGAATGCGGTCGTGGAGCGGGTCGGCCTGTTTCCCGGCGCGGCCTCATTGTCGATGCGCGGCATCGGCTATTCGGGCATCGAGAGCTTCACCGATCCTGACGTTGCTGTTTACGTGAACGGGATCTACCAGGCCCGTAACGCCACGGCGCTCAGCCAGACGGTCGACGTCTCCTCCATCGAAGTCCTGCGCGGTCCCCAGGGCACCCTGTACGGGCGCAACGCCTTCGCCGGCGCCATCTCGGTCCAGACCAATCGCCCCAACATGAGCGAGATCGAGGGCGCCGCCGTTGCGACGATCGGCAACAAGGGCCTGAGGGACTTCGATTTCATCGGAAATGTTCCCATCGTGTCAGATGTGTTCGCCGCGCGCCTCGCCATGCGCTCCCACACCCTTGGGGGGCTTTGGAAGAACAACGGCGTGGTCCGAGGCATCGTCGACAGCAGCGTCGCGGGACGGCGCGTGGGCGAAGAAAAATCCTGGGTCTTCCGGCCGACGCTCCGATTTACGCCGAACGACCGCTGGGACATCCAGTTGATCGGTGAGTTCCTGCGCGAGGACGATCAGGCGGCGCCGATCGCGTCCGTGCCGATCATTCCCAACGCCGCGTCCCCGACCGGCTTCACCAATTCCACGATCGTCGGGTTCGGCGGTTACCAGCACAACCCGTTCGGCGACAAGCGCCTCGGGATTCATGACGACGGCACCGAGCCCTACTCGACCGGCTACAGTTCGGGCCTGGGCCCGATGAAGTTCGACCAGGACGCCTACACCCTGGACGTGAGCTATGACACGGGCTTCGGCCGGCTTCGCTTCCTCGGCAACCACCAGAAGACCGTCTCCGACGTCTGGGTCGACACCGACGGGTCGGTCGCCAACATCTTCTCGTCCGGGCGCTGGGAAAACTACAAGGGCGACTCGGGAGAACTGCAGTTCGTCTCCAAGTTCGATTTCCCGCTGGATATCGTCGCCGGCGTGTTCGGCTTCCACGATCACTACAAGACGACCCAGCTTTCGTTTACGAACAACAACGCCAACTTCCCCGACGTCTTCAACCTCGCGAACTACCTTCGCCTCGCGCCAGGGGGCACGGCGGCGACCTGTAACGCCGCGCTCGCCCTGGCGGCCCGGACCGGTTGCGTCTATCCCTTCTACTCCGTGTCATACGTCAACAACGGCGGGAAGCGGACCGCCTACGCCGCCTACATCCAGGGCGAGTACCATGTCACCGAGCAGCTCGGCATCGTGCTCGGCGTCCGGTATTCGTATGAGAGGAAGTACGGATACTACGGCTCCAACACCGAGCTCGGGACGACGGGTCTGGGAACCCTGGTGGATCCGTCGTTGCACCTGATCCCGACCACCCCCGGGCAGCTCTTCACCGCCGCGCCGATCAAGAACGACAGCTTCGCTCCGCGGGTGGGCGTGAACTACAAGCTCACGCCCGACGTCTTCTTGTTCGCCTTCTGGCAACGGGCGTTCAAGTCGGGCGGCTACAACGCCAACTCGGCGGACAGGACCGCGTTCCAGACGCCGTATGGTCCTGAGACGGTCGACAACTACGAAGGCGGCGTGAAGAGCGAGTTCTTCGACCACCGCCTGCGCGTCAACGTCCAGGGCTTCTATTCGAAGTTCAAGGACCTGCAGCGTTCGCAGGTCGTGGCCTCGCCCACCGCGCCGTCGGGCGTCACGACGGTGACGACCAACAACGCCGACGTGACGAGCTACGGCGTGGAGGCCGAGATCGCGGCGCGGCCGATGGAGGGGCTGACGCTGTTCTCCAACATCGGTTGGAACCACGCGAAATACTCGCGCTATTGCTTCGATTTCAACGGCGCCGAGGCGACCGCCACGCCGAGCGACACGACGCACGCCGCCTGCGGCGCGGCCCTTCCAGTCGTCCTGGCGAACGGGACGACCCAGTTCCTCGTGCCTCAGGACTATTCCGGCAACACGCTGCTTCGCGCGCCCAAATGGGACATCACCGCGGGCGTCACCAAAGACTTCTCGCTGGACGCGGGCCGCCTGTCGATTACCGCAAGCGTGAACCATCGGAGCAGCGTCTATGTGGACCTCGCCAACCGTCCGTTCAGCTTCCGGCCGTCGATGACGATCTTCGACGCCAACATTGCGTGGAAGCCGGAAAACGACCGCTACACGGTCAGCATCTGGGGACGTAACCTCAGCGACAAGGTCGAGATCCTCGGCTACACGCCGGTCGGCGCGACGTTCGCGTTCGCCTCGCCGACGCCGCCGCGGACGTTCGGCGTCACCGTCGCGGCGAACTTCTAGCCTGCGGGTCGCCTGCGGGGCGGGACGCCAGGGTCGCCCTGACGTCCGCGCACCGGGGCGCCTCGTTCGCGTGCACTGTCAGGGACGGGGAGGGCCGGCCGCGCGCCGGGCCTTTCCGCGCCCTGGCGCCGACCGAAAGGGGTCCGACCGGGCGTCAGCATGACAATCGAGGCGAGTGCAGGCGACGAGTGGAAGGCCGGGTGGAAAGTGGTCATCGCCTGCGCCATGGGGATGGGCCTGACCACGGTCCACTTCTACTCCCTCGGGCTTTTCATCACCCCGCTCGCAAAGACCTATGGCTGGTCGCATGCGCAGATCACGGCCGGCCCGGCCATCAGCTCGGTCATTCTGTTCTTCATAGCCTCCCGGGTCGGGCGACTGGCGGACCGCGTCGGCGTGCGACGCGTGGCGATCGCAGGCTTCATCGGATACTGCCTGGGCGTAGGCGCGCTGGGGTTCGCCGGGCCCAGCATCTGGAGCTGGTACGCCGCCTGGCTGTTGATTGCGGTCTGTCATCCGTTCGCCGGGATCGCAGTCTGGTCCCTGGCCATCGCGAGCCGCTTCGACCGGTCGCGGGGTCTGGCGCTGGCGACGGCCCTGTCGGGGCCCGGTGTGGTCGCCACGCTCACGCCCATGACGGCTTCCTACCTCATCGGACGTTTCGGATGGTCTGCGAGCTATCCGATCCTTGCCGGATCGGCGTTGTTGATCGCCTTGCCGGTGCTGTTCGCGTGGCTTGGAAGCGCGCACGACGTGGCGCGCCGGCAGGTGAAGCGCGAAGCCGTTCCTTCGTCGATCGCCGGCGGACTGACGTTCCGGGAGTCGCTGCGCTCGCGCGCGTTCTGGAGCCTCTTCATCTGCGCGGCGGTGATCGGGACCGGCATCTCCGCCCTGATCGTCCACTTCGTGCCGATGGCGCTGGAGCGCGGGATCTCGGCGACGTCGGCGGCCGCGGTCAGCGGCCTGGTCGGTCTTTCCGCGATCGGCAGCCGGCTGGTGACCGGCTTTCTCATGGATCGGCTGCCGGGCAGGCTCGTCGGGGGGGTCCTTTTCCTGATGCCGGTCGGCGCCTGTCTCCTGCTGTTGTCGCCGGGCGGCGTGGGCATGCTCACCGCCGCGGCCATCGCCATCGGCCTCGCGCTGGGCGCGGAGTTCGATGTTCTGGCGGTGCTTGTCAGCCGCTATCTCGGCATGCGCGCCTATGGCGCCATCTATGCGCAGATCGTCGCCACCTTCGGGCTGGGGATCGGATTCGGCCCAGCCATCGGCGGCGCCCTCTTCGACCAGACCAACTCGTATCGGATGTTGCTGCTGATCCTGGGCGGTCTGTTCGTGATCCCCTCGCTTCTCAGCTTCTCGCTCGGCCGCGTTCCGGTCTGGGGCGCTACGACCCCCGAGCCGGAGCTCGGGGTCAGCGGCGAGGCGGCCGTCTGAGCCGTCATGGCGTCGTCGGCGGGCGGATCGCCACGCCGCGGATGCGACGTCAGGCGGCCTCGAAGATCGCGGCGATCCCCTGGCCGCCGCCGATGCACATGGTCTCCAGGCCATAGCGCCCGTCGCGCCGCTGCAGCTCCCGCAACAGGTTGGCGAGAATGCGCCCGCCGGTGGCGCCGATCGGGTGGCCGAGGCTGATGCCCGATCCGTTGACGTTCAGGCGGTCGCGCTCGTCCCATCCCCAGCCCTTCAGCACCGCCAGCACCTGAGGGGCGAACGCTTCGTTCAGCTCCACCAAGTCGATGTCGTCCCAGCCCATTCCGGTGCGCTCGAACAGGCGCTTCACCGCGGGCACCGGTCCGATGCCCATCCGCGACGGCTCGCACCCGGCCGCAGCCCAGCTCACGAACCAGCCCATCGGATCCAGATTGAGCTCGGCCAGCTTGTCCTCGGCGACCACGAGGCAGGCGGCGGCGGCGTCGTTCTGCTGGCTGGCGTTGCCGGCGGTGACAAACCCGTCTTTCTCGATGGGCCGCAGCTTGGCCAGGCTCTCCGGCGTGGCGTCCGCGCGCACGCCTTCGTCCCGGGCGAAGATCACGGGATCGCCCTTCTTCTGCGGCACGGAGACCGGCACCAGTTCGTCGTCGAACTTGCCCGCCTCCCAGGCGGCGGCGGCCCGCTGGTGGCTCATGGCGGCGTATTCGTCGCTGGCCTCGCGGCTGATCTGATAGTCGCGCGCCAGGTTGTCGGCGGTCTCGATCATGCCGGAGATCACGCCGAAGCGCGCGATGGGCTGCGACATCACCCGGCCGCGCGCCAGGCGGTCGTGCAGCGTCACCGAGCCGGCGCGCGCGCCCTTGCGCATGTCGGTGGTGTAGTACTCGACGTTGGACATGCTCTCGACGCCGCCGGCGACCACTACGTCCGCCACGCCGGTCTGCACCATCATCGCCGCGTCGATGACCGCCTGCAGGCCGGAGCCGCAGCGCCGGTCGAGCTGATAACCGGGAATCTCGATGGGCAGGCCCGCCGCCATCGCCGACCAGCGGGCGATGCAGGGCGCCTCGCCGTTGCCGTAGCCCTGGGCGAAGATCACGTCGTCGATCCTGGCGGGATCGATCTTGGTGCGCTCGACGAGCGCCTTGAGGATCACCGCGCCCAGATCTCCCGCGGACATGTCGGAGAGCGCGCCCATGTACTTGCCCACGGCGGTGCGGATTGGGGAGACGATGGCGGCGCGCTTCATTTCGAGACCTCTAGCTGGTTCGCCAACTGTGTGAGCGAGGGCTCGGCCTCGCCTGGCGGCGATGTTCAAGGCCGGGATTTACGTTCCCGGCGCGCCTCTGTCCAAGCATTAGCGGCGCGCGCGCCCAAGTCGCGTGATCTCAACGCGTTATGGCCGAAAAATCCGCCTCCGGCATGCGTTCGGTCCGACCGAAGAAGCGGTCGAGATCGGCCTTGGTGGCCGATTGGCGCGTCTGGGCCGTCATCTCGTTGAAGGCCGCCGCCATCCGCTCCGCGGCGCGCGCGACGGCCGGACGCGCATCGATCGCGTTGCGCCAGCGCAGGAGGGCGGGGTGCGCCGCCGGGTCGAAGCCGTGCCGCTCCAGATAATGCGCCCAGGGATGGGTGGCGATGTCGGCGATCGTGTAGGCGTCGCCCGCGATCCACTCCCGTCCGCTGAGGCGATCGTTCAGAAGCCCATACAGCCGTTCCGCCTGCGCCGCGTAGCGGCCACGAGCGTAAGTCTCGCCGCCGGGCGGCAGGAGATTGAAATGGTTGAGCTGGCCGAACATGGGCCCGATCGAGGCCATCTGCACCATCAGCCACTGCATCGCCGCATAACGCGCCGGGCCCTGGCCGGGCAGGAAGGCTCCGCTGCGTTCCGCCAGCCAGAAGAGGATCGCGCCGGACTCCGCCAGGGGTTCGCCCAACGCCGGGTCGATGAGCACCGGCACCTTGCCGAGAGGGTTGAGGGCGAGGAACTGCGGCGTGAATTGCTCGCCCTTGAACACCGCAACGTGGCGCAGCTCATAAGGCAGACCAAGCTCCTCGAGCATGATCACCACCTTGCGGACATTCGGGCTGGTCATCCCGTAGACGACCAGCGGCGCGGGGTCGCTCACGGCCTGCTCCTATTTCGGGGGAGAAAACAACGGCGGACCCAGACCTTCCGCCTCACATGGCCGGACAAGACCAAGTCAGTTGACGGTCACCGGCGCGGACCGTGACAGCCCCTTGAGCAGCCGCGCCCGCTCGTCGGCCGGCGGCCGGCCCTCGATGAACAGCACCGGTGTGTCGGGCCTGAAGTTGATGAAAGACAGCCCTTCCTCGCCGCACTTGAAGGCGTACCGGGTTTCCTGGTCGATCGCGACCACCGTGCCGCGGCCGTGCCCGATCCGGCCGAGCTGCATCTTGCCGGCGGTGATGACGATGATCTCGTCATTGTTGTGATAGTGCGGCGGCGCGCCCTCGCCGAACGGAAGTTGGTTGCCGTGCAGCCATACCGCGCACGTCGGGCAGGCGGCGTCGGCGAAGAGCGAGCGGCCCACCTGATGCTTGAGGTCTATGCCGCGGCGCACCGCGGCTCCGGCGAGGACATGGACGTGTCCGCCGCCGCGCGGGGGAGGCTCGGGAAAATCCTCAGGTCTATGGAAGTGCAGCACCACGGCGGGGGTGTCGCCCGCATGGATCTCGCCGCGTCCGCCGTGCTCGACGACGAAAGCCTCGTCGACGCCCATCCGCTCGGACCCCGAGAAGGCCTGGCCTTCCCAGACATAGACCAGGTGATCCTGCGCCGGCCGCTCCCAGGTCAGGCGCGCGCCGGGTTCGAGCCGATGCATCCAAAGCAGGATCGGCCGATCCTCGCTGTCCAACACGGCGCGGCTCTGCACGCGCCCGTCCACCGTTACGCCGGCGCGAGCCGGGACATCGCCAAACGGATGGTCGTCGATCTTGGTGATCACGGAGCCCATGGGACGTTCCTGAGATCATGAACTGATGCATATAGGCTGCGCGCGAACCCCCTCATGGTCAATGATGCGACGCCGGCCCGGAGGATGTGGGGCATGTGCTTTCATGATGCCTTCCCCCTAGAATAGGAGCAGCCTCGAACCCATGGTCCGCACAACCTCTTTGAGCGATCCCGACGGCATGCGGCTCGTCCGTGGCGGGCGGTTCATGATGGGGTCCGAAAAATTCTATGCCGACGAGGCGCCTGTGCGTCCCGCCGAAGTGGGCGATTTCTGGATGGACGAGACGCCGGTCACCAACGCGCAGTTCGCCGCGTTCGTGGCCGCCACCGGTCACGTCACCTTCGCCGAGATCGCCCCCGATCCCGCCGACTATCCCGGCATGGATCCGGCGCTCGCGCATCCCGGTTCGATCGTCTTCGCGCCGCCCGACCGTCCGGTCCCGCTGCACGATTCCACGGCGTGGTGGCGGTTCATGCTGGGCGCGGATTGGAGAAAGCCCCTGGGGCCGGAGGGTCCGTCCGCCTGGGACGACCACCCGGTCGTTCACGTCGGCGTCGCCGACGCCGAAGCCTATGCGGCCTGGGCCGGCAAATCATTGCCCACCGAGGCCGAGTTCGAATACGCCGCGCGCGGCGGGCTCGAGGGCGCCGAATATGCCTGGGGCGACGAGTTCGAGCCGGGCGGCGTTCCAAGGGCCAAGACCTTCCAGGGCGAATTCCCCTGGCGCAACACAGCGCCGCCCGGCCTGGAGCGCACGAGCCCGGTGCGCAGCTATCCGGCGAACGGCTATGGCCTGTTCGACCTGATCGGCAACGTCTGGGAGTGGACCACCGACTGGTACGACAGCGACAAGATCGCAGGCGCGCCGCGCTGCTGCGGCGACGCCACGCCCAGCCCGCAATCCAGCGCCGCCCGCGGGACGACGATCCCTCGCAAGGTGACCAAGGGCGGCTCGCACCTGTGCGCGCCCAGCTATTGCCAGCGATACCGCCCCGCCGCGCGCTACCCGCAGCCGATCGATTCCACGACCTCGCACCTCGGGTTCCGCTGCATCGTACGTCGCTGAACGCCTGGGTCTGGTCGCCGATGGCGACCCGGGCGCCCCGCCGACGCTCCTCACCGGCCAAAAACTCTGGCAAAGCGCTCGGCCTTCTTCATTGTGCCGCCGGCTGCAATGCGAGGAGCGCGAGATGCGTTTGACGGAAGGCAAGGTGTCGCTGGTCACCGGTGGCGCGTCGGGGATAGGCCGGGCCACGGCGCTTCTGCTCGCCCAGGAAGGCGCCAGCGTCCTGGTCGCCGACCGAAATCTCCCGGGCGCCCAGGCCGTCGCCGCAGAGATCACGGATCTGGGCGGCGCGGCGTTCGCCGTCGCGGTCGACGTCACCGACCAGGCGCAGGTGCGCGATATGGTCGCCGCGGTCGTCGAGCGGTACGGGCGGCTGGATTGCGCCGTCAATTGCGCCGGCGTGGCGCCGGCCGGCGACGTGTTCGCAGACCTGTCGGACGAGAACTGGGACGCTAACATCGCCATCAACCTCAACGGACTGCGGCTCTGCATGAAGCATGAGATCGCCCAGATGCGGGCCGCGGGCGGCAGCATCGTCAACATCGCCTCCGGCGCCGGACTGGAGGGGGTGCGGATGTCGGGCGGCTATGTGGCGGCCAAGCATGGGGTCGTGGGGGCCACGAAGACCGCCGCCATCGACCATGCGCAGGAAGGCGTACGCATCAACGCCCTTTGCCCCGGGCTGATCCTTACCCCGATGACCGCGCCAGGCCTGGCCAGCGGCCGCCTGGACATCGCCGAGATCTGCCCGATGGGGCGGGGCGGCCGTCCGGAGGAGGTCGCGGAGGCCGCCGTCTGGCTCTGCAGCGACCGGGCCTCCTTCGTGACCGGGGTGGCCTTGCCCGTCGACGGCGGCCACATCGCCTGGTGAGCCGGGCGGGTCTGGATCTATTGGGTCTATGACGCGCCTTCGGGCTCGGCGCGCTCCATCAGCCGGCGCATGCCGTCCACCGCCCTGCGGCAGCGCTCCAGGACGCTGACGCCCTGCAGCCGGGCCTTGTCCTGCGGCACCTCCAGCGAGATCGCCATGTCCTTCGGCACGAGGGCGAGGATCTCCGCCAGCGGGAATTCCCCGTCGCCCGGGGGCAGGCGCTCGCGGCCGCCCTCGTAGGCGTAGACCTCCCGGGAGGCGGTCAGCGGGCCGTCGCAGAACTGGACGTAGCCGATCATCCCCTTGTCCAGTCGGCGCAGGGCCTCGAGGGACGTTCCGGTGCGGACGACGTGCAGCGGGTCGATCGAAATCTTGCCCCGTCCGGCCTGGCGGATCACGTCGAGCGCGTGGTCGAGCGCGCCGGTTCTGCCGTACCCCATGAACTCGATGCTGATCTCGATCCCGTGGCGCCCGGCCAGCTCGCCCAGCCGCGCGAAATCCTCCGCCAGGCGCGGGTGCTCGGAATCGAGGAACCTGACGTTCACCACCTTGGAGCCGAGCCGCTCGCTGCGTTCCAGGCCCGCCGCATAGGCTTCGACGTCCGTTTCGGGCGGCAGGGGAAAGGTCGTCGTGCCAAGCGCCGAAACCCCGAGCCCATCCATCAATCGCCTAAGGTCGGCGACCTCGTGATCCTGCACGACGGGGAAGGGGAACGGGTCGCCCACCCCTTGCGTGAACAGGCACACATGCTGGCAATCCAGCGCCGCGGCCGCACGGACGATTTCCGTCGGATGGGCGTCGGCGGCGATCACCTGGTGAAGCGATAGGGCGTGCACGCTCGGACTTCCTTTTTCATTGTCCCACGATCGGCAGGCCGGCCACCGGGCTTCGCGCGCGGATCACGTTCTCGCGCAGGCGGCTGACGATATAGAGGTCGCGTAGGTCCGGGCCCCCGAAGGCCAGGTTGGTCGGCATGTCCATGAGCTGGGCCTGCGGGTCGCTCACCACCGTCACAACCCGTCGGTCGGGCGTGATGGCGACGACCTTGTTGGCGAACGGCAGCGTGACCCAGAGGTTGCCGTCGACGTCGACCGCCATGCCGTCGCTGTAGCCCAGGTCGCGGTCGCCCGCGGCGATCCGTGCGCGGACCTGGGCGATGTCCTCGTCTGCTATGACGCGGCCGAGCACCGGCCCGTAGGGCTCCGGCGGGCCGAAGCGGTCGGCGCCCAGCCTGCGCATGCGCAGCACGTTCCCGGCCCCGGTCTGCGCGACGTAGAGGTGCCGTTCATCGCGATCGAAGCACAGACCGTTCGCGCCCCGGATGCCCTTTCCCACGACCGTCACGCCGCCTTTGGCCGCCCGATAGACGAAGCCGTCCGGCCGCCGGTCGCCGATGTTGCCAGACTGGTCCCACCTGGAATGGCTGCAGTAGACGCTTCCGTCCCGCGACACGGCGGGGAAGTTCGAGGCGACGAGCATGCGGCCGTCGATCTTGCCCGCGACCTCCTCGATGGCGCCGGTCTCGAGATCGAGACGCAGCAGCGGCCCGGGCCCGTCGTGCAATAGTCCGAACCTTGCGATCAACAGGCCGCCCTTGCCGTCCAACGCGATCCCGTTGGACGCGCCCGGCGGGCCCACGTGCCGTTGGGTCCCATCCGGCTTGATGATGACGCAGGAGGACTCCTGGTTCGAGACGTAGACATTGCCGGCCCGGTCCGCCGCCACGCCCTCCGGAACTTTGAGCCCTTCGGCCACCGTGGCGAAGCTGGAGATCGGGATGGGCCTCAACGCCGTGGCGGCGACGGCCGGGGCGGCGGTCCCCAGCGCCACGATACCGCCCAAGGCGCCTCGGCGCGTCAGATCGTGCATCGCATCCTCCCTACGAGATGACACTATACGGTCTCCCGTCACGGTCCACCGATGGCGAGGGATGTCGAGGCCGAGGGAACGCGAGAAGTTGGGGAGGACGCGCCCGTGACGGAGACCGCAGAGTCGATCGAGCTCTACGCCTGCATGACGCCGAACGTGCTGAAGGTGATGTTCATGCTGGGCGAGACCGAGCTCGCCTTCCGCATCAATCACGTGCGGATCTACCGCGGCGAGAACTTCGCCGAGGGGTTCGAGACGCTGCACCCCTATCGCAAGCTGCCGGTCCTGGTGGATCGCGAAGGGCCCGGCGGCGCCCCCCACCGGGTGTTCGAGTCCGGCGCCATCCTGGTCTATCTGGCCGAGAAGACCGGGCGGCTCTTCGGCGGCGACGCCGCCCAGCGAAGCACGGTGATGCAGTGGCTGATGCTGCAGATGAGCAGCGTCGGCCCGGTGTTCGGCCAGGCGACCCATTTCAACCGCTCCGCCCCCGGGGACGATCCCTACGCGCGCCGTCGCTTCGTCACTCAGGCGATCCGGCTGTGCGAGCTCTACGAGGCGCGGCTGCGCGAGGTGCCCTACCTGGCGGGCGACAGCTTCTCGATCGCCGACGTAGCGACCTTTCCCTGGCTGTGGCGCCACCCCAGCATGGTGGGCGTCGACGTCGAGGCCTATCCCAACCTGCAGCGGTGGGTGGCCGAGATCCGCGAACGCCCGGGCCTCAAGCGGGTGCACGGGGCCTACAAGGACCTGGTCCGGATCGACCGGGCGGACCTCGCCGCCGCGGACCCTGACCTGATCGACCGCTTCATGGGCCGGGGCCGCTGGTCCCGGGTCGAATAGCCGAAGCCCCGGCCAGGCGGCGGACGGGCAGAAAACTCGTCCGCGCTCGCTGTCCTCGACCGATCCGGCGCGCTATCCTTAGGCCAAGAGGGGCTCCTTCTGGAGGGAGGCGCGTCATGCGTCCTTTCCCGCTGAGCGTTGCGGTCGCTTCGCTGATCTTGGTCGCCTGGCCCCAGGCCACGAGGGCGCAGTTGCTGTCCGCCTGGCACGGTTGCCTCGGAGACAAGGGATCAAGCGCCCAGTTGCAGGCGGCGAGCTGCACCGAGGTCATCGAGTCCGGTCGCGAGACGCCGAAGCACCTGGCCGTGGCCTACTTCAACCGCGGCGTCGTCCAACAGCGACAAGGCGCGATCGACAGCGCCGTCGGCGACTACGAGCGCGCCCTGCAACTCGACGCTGATCTGGTGGAGCCTTGGCTCGCCCGCGGCGGCGCGCTTTACGCCAAGGCCGATTACGCGAAGGCCGAGGCCGACTTCGCTCACGCCATCGCAATGCGGCCGGTCATGGCCGAAGGCTACGCCGGGCGTGGGGCCGTGCGGGCCGCGGGCGGCGACCTCGCAGGCGCCGTGACGGACTATGACCGCGCCGTGACGCTGGCGCCGAAATCGCCGGAGGTGTTCGAAGGCCGCGGGCGGGTCTTCTCACGGATGAAGGACGAGGATCGGGCGATCGCCGATTTTTCCCACGCCCTCGCGCTTGCCCCGCGGTCCGCGGAGATCCTGACAGATCGGGGCGACGCCTATGCGCGCAGCGGACGGTTCGACCTGGCGTTGCGCGACTATGACGCCGCGATCCAGCTTCGGCCCGCCGATCCGCGGGCCCTGTCGGGCAGGGGATGGGTCTGGACCCGGACGGGCGCCGCAGCCCGCGCCGCCGACGATTACGACCGCGCCCTGCGCGCCGATCGGGGCAATGCGCAGGCTTATTTCAACCATGCCTACGCCCAGGCGGCGCGCGGCGACCTGGACGCCGCCGTGGCGACCTACGGCGAGGCGATCCGCCGCGACGGCGCAGACGCTTCCGCGCTCAACAACCGTGGGGACGCCTATGCGGTGAAGGGCGACGACCACGCCGCCCTCGCCGACTTCGACAGATCCCTGCAATTGCGCCCCGACTACGTCCTGACGCTTCGGAACCGGGGCCTTGCGCATGTTCGGCTGGGAGACCGCGCCGCCGCGCTCGCGGACTTCAACCGCGCGCTCGAGCTCGGCCCGCAGGACAAGGATACGCTGCTCGCCCGCGCCTACGCCTATCTGCTGCTGGGCGAGGTCGGCCCGGCCGCCGCCGCCTACACCGAGGTCCTTGGGATCGACCCGAAGAATCCCGACGCCCGGCTTGGGCGCGCGATCGCCTACGGGCAGCAGGGCGCCTACGCCCAGGCGCTCGAAGACGCCGACGCCGCCATCGCGCTGGCGCCTCGCCGCGCCGACGCCTTCAACGACCGGTGCTGGGTGCGCGCCCTTGCGGGCGTCGACCTGCAGCAGGCGCTGGCCGATTGTGACCAGGCCTTGACGCTGAAGCCCGACACGCCCGAGGCCTACGACAGCCGCGCGCTGGTGCGCCTGCGGCGCGGCGAGCATGACAAGGCGCTGGCCGACTATCAGGCCGCGCTGGCGCTGCGCCCCGAACTTGCCACGGCGCTCTATGGCCGCGGTCTGGCGAGGCTGCATCTGGGACAATCGGAAGGCCAGACGGATCTGGCCGCCGCCTCGACCATCGACCCGAAGATCGCCGCCAACTACGCCCGGTATGGCTTGAGCCCGTAGCGGCGGGTGCGCCGGCGCAGCCGGAGCTCAGATCTCGAAGCTGACGCCCTGGGCCAGCGGCAGGTCGCGGCCGTAGTTCACCGTGTTGGTGGCCCTGCGCATGTAGGCCTTCCAACTGTCGGAGCCGGCTTCGCGCCCGCCACCCGTCTCCTTCTCGCCGCCGAAGGCGCCGCCGATCTCGGCCCCCGAAGGCCCGATGTTCACATTGGCGATGCCGCAGTCGGATTCGGCCAGGAACTGCTCGGCCTCGCGCAGGTCCAGGGTGAAGATCGACGAGGAAAGACCTTGCGGGACGTCGTTGTGAACCGCGATCGCCTCGTCGAGGTCGCGGTAGCGCATCACGTAGAGGATCGGGGCGAAGGTCTCCGCGCGCACGACGGAGGCCTGACCGGGCATCTCCACCAGCGCCGGGCGGACGTAGACGCCGGGGCCCGGCGCCCGTTCGCCGCCGTGGACGATCCCGCCAGACGCCTCCGCCTCGGCCAGCGACCGCTGCATGGCGTCCCACGCGGCCTCGTCGATCAGCGGCCCGACCAGCGTCTCCGGCCGGCGCGGATCGCCGACGGGGACGGACGCGTAGGCCGCCTTCAAGCGGGACAGCAGCAGATCGTAGACGCTCTCGTGGACCAGCAGGCGGCGAAGCGTGGTGCAGCGCTGCCCCGCCGTGCCCATGGCCGCGAAGGCGACGGCGCGGACCGTCAGGTCGATGTCGGCCGACGGCGCGACGATCGCCGCATTGTTGCCGCCGAGCTCCAGGAGGGCGCGGGCGAAGCGCTTTGCGAGCGCCGGGGCCACGGCGCGCCCCATGGCGGTCGAGCCGGTCGCCGAGACCAGCGGGATCTTCGGATGGGCGGCGAGGGCTTCCCCGAGGTCCCGCCCGCCGACGACCACCGAGGACAAACCCTCGGGAGTTTCGCCGAACCGCGTGCAGGCGCGCTCGAACAGGGCCTGGACCGCCAGGGCGGTGAGCGGGGTCTTCTCCGACGGCTTCCAGACCACGGCGTCGCCGCACACCAGGGCCAGCGCGGCGTTCCACGACCAGACGGCGACCGGGAAGTTGAACGCGGTGATTACGCCCACCACGCCCAGCGGATGCCAGGTTTCCATCATACGGTGGTTCGGCCGCTCGGTGGCGATGGTCAGGCCGAAGAGCTGGCGCGACAGGCCCACGGCGTAGTCGCAGATGTCGATCATCTCCTGCACCTCGCCCAGGCCCTCGGAGATCGTCTTGCCGGCTTCGAGCGTGACCAGCCGGCCGAGCTGCGGCTTGGCGGCGCGCAGTTCATCGCCGAGCAGGCGGACAAGCTCGCCCCGGCGGGGCGCGGGAACCTTGCGCCAGGCCAGGAACGCGGCGTGGGCGCGGTTGACCGCGGCGTTCAGGTCCGCCGGCGTGGCGGCGCGAAGGCGGGCGATCTCCTCGCCGGTGATCGGCGAGCGGGCGGCGAGCTCGCCCGGTTCGAGGGTGACGCCAAGGTCCGTCAGCAGGGCGGCGGCCTCCTGGGCGAGGCCCGGCTTCGAATGGATGGTCATGCGACGGCCTCCAGCCGGGGCGGCTCCCGATCCAGCGGGGCGGACCAGGCGCGGGTCTCGGCCTGAGCATACGCCTGGCCGAACCGGTTGCCGAGGAAGGCGGCCAGGTCGATCTCCTCCTGCCGCACGAACCCCTTCGTGGGCAGGCGGCCCTGGGCCAGGAGGTCAAGCACCGCGCAGATGGAGGAGGCGGTGGTGATCTGGATCGCCGACAGCGGCCGGCCGCCGATCCCGCCGGCGTAGATCTTGTTGGCGTAGGTCTCCTGGACGAGGTGGCCGCCGCGCAGGCCGGAGACGGTGACGAAGATGATCACCACGTCCTGCAGGGTGGCGGGCACCGCGTGCTCCAGGATGTCCTTGAGCAGGTCGCGACGGTCGCGAAGGCGCAGGTCGTTCAGCAGGGCCTTCATGATCGCCGCGTGGCCGGGGTAGCGGATCGTGCGGTAGTTCAGGTTGCGCACCTTGCCGGCGAGGCTTTCGCAGAGCGTGCCGAGACCGCCCGAGGTGTTGAACGCCTCGTAGGCTACGCCGTCGAGGGCGAACGCCTCGCACTCCTCCAAGGCCCGCGTCTGGCGCAGGGCGCCGTCGACGATGGCTTCGCACGGCTCGCAGTATTCGTTGATCACACCGTCGGTGGACCAGGTCAGATTGTAGTTCAGCGCATTGGACGGGTACCGGGGCAAGGCGCCCACCCGCAGGCGCACGTCGTGCAACTCGTCGAAGCGGCGCGCGAGGTCGGCGGCGACGATGGAGATGAAGCCCGGCGCCAGTCCGCATTGGGGGATGAAGGCGGTCTTCGCGCCTTTCGCCAATGCCCTGACGCGCCGGGTGGACGCCACGTCTTCCGTGAGGTCGAGGTAGTGGGTTCCGGCCGCCTTGGCCGCCTCGGCCGCCTGGACCGTCAGGTGATAGGGCGCCGCCGACAGCGCGGCGAACTTGCCCGCCATCGCGGCGCGAAGGGCGGGCCCGTCGGCGGCGTCGAGGATCAACGGGCTCACGCCCGGGGCGGCGGCGATCTGGCCTTCATCGCGGTCGGCAAGGGTCACCTGGTAGTCGCCTGTGGCGCCAAGCATCTGGGCGATGGTCGATCCGATATGGCCGGCTCCGATGACGATGACGTCCTTCATGGGCGACCTCCTGCAGGCCGCCACTGCACCGCAGGACCGTGCAGACGTCCATTGCGAAGCTGACGAATTGAAGGGATATTCTCGGCAATATGACGGAGTTCGTTATGCATATCGACGAGACGGACCGCCGACTTATCGGCAAGCTGCGGGAGAACGCCCGGTCGCCGATCAGCGACCTGGCCCGGGCGCTAGGCCTGTCGCGCACGACGGTGCAGAGCCGGCTCGAGCGTCTCGAGCGGCTCGGCGTGGTCACGGGCTATACGCTCAAGGTCTCGGAAGCCTACGAGCGCGGGCTGATCCACGCCTATGTGATGCTGACGACGGCGCCGAAGCAGACGGCCGCGGTGATCAGCGCCGCGCGCGCGACGACGGCCGTGCGCCGGCTCGCCTCGGTGAGCGGGCCCTTCGACCTGATCGCCGAAGTCGCGACCCAGACGGTGTCGGAAATGGACGAACTCATCGACGCGCTCGGCGCCCTCGACGGGGTGGAGCGGACGACCTCGTCGGTGGTGATGTCGGTCAAGTTCGACCGGTAGGCTCGTGAACGGCGACGCCTTCGCGCGCGCAAACGCCGTCACTTGGCCGCAACTTGCTCTTTACGCCGGCCGCCAGGATCACCACCTAAGAATCAGGTCGTTTGGCGTGGAGTCCTGTCGTGAAGGTCTCCAATCGTGATGTTCACGCGCCGCTCCATGTCCGAGGGCCGCCTTGTCGAGTATTCGATCCGAACACTTTAGTGACAGAGATTACGTTTTCCAACGTTGAGTGGTTGGCAAAATGAATATGATCACCGCATCACCTGATGTGTTCGAGATTTACGCGGAGCTGTTCGAGAATAGAAAGCAGACGGAGCTTTCGCTGCGCGACTATCTGACGTTGTGCCGCGACAGCCCGACGACTTTCGCTAACGCCGCCGAGCGGATGATCGCCGCGATCGGCGAACCCGAGGTGATCGACACC
>Ga0068859_100001131_pt1 | contig 27213 bp, 22 predicted proteins | sample KBSSwiS22_FD_66585 | JGI IMG/M metagenome (GOLD analysis project Ga0068859, IMG submission 66585) | Switchgrass rhizosphere microbial communities from Kellogg Biological Station, Michigan, USA - KBS Switchgrass S2-2 | ecosystem: Host-associated > Plants > Roots > Rhizosphere > Soil ...
CTCTCGACCGCAACATCGACGCCGCCGCGCAGGACGTGCAGGCGGCGATCTCCGGCGCGCTGCGCCAGCTGCCGCCGCAAATGACGACGCCGCCGACATTCCGCAAGGTCAATCCTGCGGATTCGCCGATCTTCTATATCGCGTTCACGTCGAAGACCTTGCGTCTCTCGACATTGGACGAGTTCGCCGAGAACACGCTGGCGCAGCGCATCTCGACCGTGTCCGGCGTCGCGCAGGTCAACGTGTATGGATCGCAGAAGTATGCCGTGCGCATCGATCTCGATCCGGACGCGCTGTCCGGGCGCGGTCTTGGCATCGACACGGTCGCGAGCGCGATCGGCAAGGGCAACGTGAACCTGCCGACCGGCACGCTGTACGGTCCGAATCGCATCTACAACGTCAACGTCAACGGCCAGCTGCTCGATGCGGCCGCGTTCGGCGACATGATCGTCTCGTACCAGAACGGCGCGCCGGTGCGCCTCAATGACATCGCCAACGTCTACGACGGCATCCAAAACGACAAGGGCGGCGCGACGATCAACGGCGAGCAGGGCGTTGTCCTCGCGATCCAGAAGCAGCCGGGCACGAACACGATCAAGGTCGTCGAGGACATCAAGGCGACACTGCCGGCGTTCGAGCGCTCACTGCCTGCGGGCGCCGAGTTGCGCGTCATCTACGATCGATCGCAGAGCATCCGCGAATCGGTGTCGGACGTGAAGTTTAGTCTCCTGCTGGCGCTGGCGCTGGTGGTGATGGTGATCTTCCTGTTCCTGCGCAACGTGTCGGCGACGCTGATTCCGTCGCTGGCGCTGCCGATGTCCATCGTCGGCACGTTCGCGGTGATGTATGCGCTCGGCTTCAGCATCGACAATCTTTCGCTGATGGCGTTGACTTTGTCGGTCGGTTTCGTCGTCGACGATGCGATCGTGATGCTCGAGAACATCGCGCGCCACATGGAAATGGGCAAGGACCGGCTCACCGCGACGCTCGATGGCGCGAAGGAAATTGGTTTCACGATCGTGTCGATGACCTTGTCGCTCGCCGCCGTGTTCATCCCGGTCGTGTTCATGGGCGGCATCATCGGGCGATTGCTCAACGAGTTCGCGGTGACGATCGTGAGCGCAGTGCTGGTCTCGGGTTTCGTCTCGCTCAGCCTGACGCCGATGCTGTGCAGCCGCATGCTGAAATCCGAGCACGAGCAGCGCCACGGCCGCATCTATCAGGCCAGCGAGCGCGTGTTCGATGCCGTGCAGGGTTTCTATCGGCGCACGCTGATGGCGTGCGTGCGGCATCAGCCGATCGTGCTGATCACGTTCTTCGTGCTCGTCGCGGGAACCGCGCTGCTTGCGGTGAAGATCCCGAAAGGTTTCCTGCCCAACGACGACACCGGACAGCTCTTCGTGTTCACGCAAGGCGCGCAGGACATCGGCTTCGACGCGATGGTCGACAAGCAGCGCCAGGCCGTCGACATCATCCGCAAGGATCCGAACGTCGACAACGTGATGGCGTTCGTCGGCGCGGGCGGATCGAGTGCGACCTTGAATCTCGGCCGCATGATCGTGAACCTGAAGCCTCCGCACGATCGCAAGAGCGCGGACGAGGTCGTGCAGGAGCTGCGTCCGAAGTTGCAAGGCATCGCCGGCCTGCAGGCGTTTCCGCAAAACCTGCCGCTGATCCGCATCGGCGGCAAGCTGACTAACTCCACGTATCAGTTCGTGCTGCAGGACACCGACACCAAGCAGCTGTTCGAAGTGACGCCGAAAGTCGTCGCGGGCCTGGCGAAACTGCCGGGCTTCCTCGACGTCAACAGCGACATGCTGATCGCCAATCCGAATCTCGACGTCACGATCGATCGCAACGCGGCCGCCGCGTACGGCATCACGCCCGATGCGATCGAGAACGCGCTTTACAACGCGTTCGGTCCGGCGCAGGTGTCGACGATCTACACCTCCACCGATCAGTTCTGGGTGCTGCTGCAAGTCGATCCGAAGCGCCAGGCCGATCCGAACGTGCTGGCGTCGATCTACATTACCGGCACGACGCCGAAGACCGAAACCGGCGGCATCACGTCGCCGGGCACTTCGCAGCTGGTTCCGCTGTCTGCGGTCACGCATCTCGGCAATTCGGTCGGGCCCGCGACGATCAACCATCTCGGCCAGGTGCCGGCCGTCACGGTGTCGTTCAATCTTGCGCCCGGCATGTCGCTCAGCAACGCGGTCGAAGGTGTCGAGCGCGTCGTGCGCGAGCTCAAGCTTCCAGAAACGATCTCGACGTCGTTCCAGGGCACGGCGCAATCGTTCCAGGATTCCGTCTCGGGCATGGGCGTGCTGTTGCTGCTCGCGATCTTCGTCATCTATCTCGTGCTCGGCATTCTCTACGAGAGCTTCATCCATCCGCTGACGATTCTCTCGGGCCTGCCGACGGCCGTGTTCGGCGCGCTCTTGACGCTGCTCGTGTTCGGTAAGGATCTCGATCTCTACGGCGCGGTCGGCCTGATCATGCTGATCGGCATCGTCAAGAAGAACGCGATCATGATGATCGACTTCGCGCTCGAGAAGCAGCGCGAAGGCGAGGACGCCGAGCACGCGATCGTCGACGCGAGCGTCATTCGTTTCCGTCCGATCATGATGACGACGTTCGCCGCGCTGATGGGTACGCTGCCTATTGCGCTCGGGTTCGGCGCGGGCGCCGAAGCGCGCCGGCCGCTCGGACTTGCTGTCGTCGGTGGCCTGGTCACCTCGCAATTGCTGACGTTGTATCTGACACCAGTGATTTATCTTTATTTCGAGCGCTTGCAGGTGCGCTTGCAGCACCGGCGCAATCGCAAGACGGCGCCGAGCGCGGCACCGTCCCACTAGCTCACGATCGCGGCGAAGTTAAGAATCTGGTCCCCTCTCCCGCTTGCGGGAGAGGGGGAACTTCTACGGCCGCGCTTCGAGCACCAGATTGAACGGCGTCTGCGTCGCGCGCCGAAACCGCGAGAAACCACCGCCGTCGACGACGACTTTGCGCAAGCGCGTTTCTCCGGCTTGCGCCCCGAGCGCCGGTCCGTTGCGCGCCAACGAGACGCCGACGCAAATCTGCGAGGACGCGCCGTACATCAGCCGGCCGACTGGATTGTGGTTGGCTTGCGGCGTGTCGTTCGCGAACGGCTCGACGATCATGCAGTGGCCGTCGCTGCCCAGCGCCTCGCGCGCGTGACGCGCGGCGCCGATGGGATCGCCCATGTCATGCAGGCAATCGAAGAACGCGATCAAGTCGAAATCGCGATCCTTGTAGCCGGCAGCTTCGGCGACTTCGAAGCGTGCATTGTCGGCACCGGCAGCCTTGGCACATTCGCGCGCGACGTCGATCGACGCGCCGTGATAGTCGTAGCCGACGAACTCGGAATTCGGGAACGCTTTGGCCATCAGGATCGTGCTCGCACCGTGTCCGCAGCCGACGTCGGCGGCTTTGCCGCCGCGCTCCAGCTTGGCGACGACGCCGTCGAGCGCCGGCAGCCACGAGCCGAGCAGGTTGGCGTTGTAGCCGGCTCGGAAGAAGCGTTCCGTGCCGTGGAACAGGCATGGGTGATGATCGCCCCATTCCAGGCCCTTGCCGCTTTTGAAATTCTGCTGCGTGCGATCGAGCGCGTGGAAAACCGCTTCGACGATGAAGTACGCGCCCGGCAGATCGACCGGACCGTTCGGATCGGCGAGACACAGTTTCTGCTCGTCGTTGAGCGAGTAGCGCCCGCCCGCGGCGTCGTAGTCGACGTAGCCGCCAGCGGCTTGGTTGTCGAGCCATTCGCGCACGTAGCGTTCGTTCGTGCTCGTGCGATGTGCAAGCTCCGCCGGAGTCGCGGCGCCCTGCGCGAGCGCCTTGTAGAGTCCCAGCCGATCGCCGATCAGCATCAGCGACGCCGAGATCGCGGCGCCCATATCGCCGACCGCCTTGCCGAGAAATTCGTTGAGCCTTGCTTCGTTGATAGCCATGTCCGACCCTCCACAGTCCGGCCTGCCTCAAGACAGCAGACATCTGACCGACGCCGGGGCGCTCGCATTTCAGGCCTGGGTATTTTTCCCCGAAGACGCGCTTTCAGCGCAGGCGGAAGCGGACGCGCGTGATACCGGGCTCGTCCGGACGGCTTTGCCGCTCGGCGCCGAGCGTCTTCACGAAATCGAGCATCGTGTGGTTGTCGGCGAGCACGTCGCCCCAGACTTCGTACAGCCCGCGGCGGCGCGCGTCTTCGGCGAGGCGTGTCATCAGGCGGCGGCCGATGCCTTGCTGCGTGAAGGAGGGATCGACCGCGACGGCGAATTCGCCGGTGTCGGTGACGGTGTCGATGTGGATGCGCGCCTCGCCGCGGATCTCGCCTTCGGCATCGACGACGACATACGCCATTGTCGTCGCCGGATCGACTGTCGCCATGCGCTCGGCCACTTCCATGGGAAGCTCGTTGACGCGATGGAACAGGCGCAGGCGCACCTGCTCGGGCGTGAGGCGCGCGAACGCGCGACGCAACGCTTCGGCGTCGCCGGGCTCGATCGGGCGCAGGAACAGCGCACGGCCATCGTGCGTCGTGAACGCTTCGGGTTTTGCGCGCGCCGCTGCGGCGGCCGCGGCACGCTCGTCGCGGCGCGGGGGTCGCGTCGCCGAACGGTAACGGGCGGCCGGCGGTTTGCGCGGCGGGCGGACGGGAATCGGCATCTCGCCAGCATGAAGGCGCGCGGTCGAGCTTGCCATCTAAACCTCGCCCGCCAGGTTGTCGCCCCGTTCAGGCGCGCGATTCGCCCGGCGAGCGGTTAGCATGCGCAATTCCGGGAGGGCAGGAGCGACGATGGCCGCGGCAGCGAAGGGATTGGACGACACGCAGCTCGACGCGCTCTGCCGCGAATGGCCGGGCGTGACGAGATCGATCAAGTGGGAAGTCGATCTCGTCTACAGCGTCGCCGGCAAGATGTTCGTCGTCATGTGCACGATCGGGCCCGAGCGCGGGCGCTTCTCGTTCAAGGTCGATACCGAACGCTTTCTTGAATTGACCGAGCAGCCCGGCATGATGCCGGCGCCGTACATGGCGCGCGCGTTCTGGGTCAGCGTGGCGGAACCCGAGCGTTTCCCTAGAGCCGAGCTCGAGCGTTTCGTGCAGCGTTCCTACGAGCTCGTGCGCGCGAACCTTCCGAAGAAGACCCAAGCGGCGCTTTCGAAATAGCGGCATGAGCGTCGCGCTGGTCTGGTTCCGCCGCGATCTTCGCGTCGCCGACCATCCGGCGCTGTCGGCTGCGATCAAAACGTACGATCGCGTTCTGCCGGTCTACATCCACGCTCCGGACGAAGAATCGCCGTGGCGGTCGGGTGCGGCGAGCCGATGGTGGTTGCATCATTCGCTGAGCGCGCTCGATGCGGATTTGCGAAAGCGCGGCGCGGCGCTCCACGTCCGTTGCGGCGATTCGCTCGCGATCTTGCGCGCGCTGGTCAAGGAAATCGGCGCCGATGCGGTCTACTGGAATCGTCTGTACGAGCCGGCATCGATCGCGCGCGATACGAAGATCAAGGCATCGCTTCGCGACGACGGCATCGAAGCGCACAGCTTCAACGCGGCGTTGTTGTTCGATCCGTGGGAAATCGCGACCGGCGAGGACGGACCTTACAAAGTGTTCACGCCGTTCTGGCGGAAAGCGCGTGCACGGCTCGACCCTCGTCCGCCGCTGCCCGCGCCGCGGCGCATCGAAGCGCCGCGAGCGAACGGCGGCATCGCCATCGATGCGCTCGGACTTTTGCCCAGAATTCCATGGGATCGCGGATTCCGCGACGTCTGGCAGCCTGGCGAATCCGGAGCGCAGAAAAAGTTGCGCCGGTTTCGCGACGATGCCGTCGGAGAGTATCCGCGGAGCCGCGATATTCCGGGCGAGGAGGGCACCTCGCGACTTTCGCCGCATCTTCATTTCGGAGAGATATCGCCGATGCAGATCGTGTGGTCGCTCGAAGAAGCGGCGCACGGGCACGCGTCGGCGAAGCGCCCGCAAGGCAGCGAGAGTTACATCCGCGAGCTCGGATGGCGCGAGTTCTCGCACCATCTCCTGTTTCATTTTCCGAAGACGACCGACGAGAACCTCAATCCGAAATTCGAGCGCTTCGCCTGGGCGCGCACGTCGAGCGCGCAGATCGAGCGTTGGCAGAACGGTGTGACCGGCATTCCGATCGTCGACGCCGGCATGCGCGAGCTCTGGACGACCGGCTGGATGCACAACCGCGTGCGCATGCTGGTCGCCTCGTTCCTGACCAAAAATCTGCGCCAGCATTGGCTCGTCGGCGCGCGCTGGTTCTGGGACACGCTCGTCGACGCCGATCTCGCCAACAACACGCAAGGCTGGCAATGGACGGCCGGTACCGGCGCGGACGCCGCTCCGTATTTCCGCATCTTCAATCCGGTGACGCAGGGCGAGCGCTTCGACCCGGACGGCGATTACGTGCGCCGCTTCGTTCCGGAGCTCAAGAAATTTCGCGGCAAGTCGATCCACCAGCCGTGGCTCGATCCGGAGCTCCAGAAAACCAGCGGCTATCCGCCACCGATGATCGATCTCGCCGAATCCCGCGCCCGCGCGCTCGATGCGTACCAGGCTTGCAAATAGCCAAGCCGGCCGTATGTCGTCTCGATGCGGCTCCGCAAGACGCAGCGATGATCCTCAACCACGCGATACGGCTCGCCACGTTCGACGACGCGCCGCGCATCGCCGAGATGTCGCGCGACCTGATCGAACACGGCTTCCGCTGGAAATGGACGCCGTCGAGCATCCGCAATGCGATCCGCGACCGCGCCACGAACGTTGCCGTCGCGCCGGCCGACAAAGGCGTCGTGGGGTTTGCGATCATGCGCTACCTCGACGACGAGGGGCACCTCGTTCTCCTCGGCGTCGATCCCGCGCATCGCCACAAAGGCGTCGCCAGCGCGCTGATGGCCTGGCACGAGTCGACGGCGCTGACAGCCGGCATCGGCACGATCTACATCGAAGCACGTGCGAGCAACGAAGGCGCGCGCGCGTTCTATAGCAAGCTCGGCTACAGCGAAGTGCAGCGCGTGCGCGGCTATTACTCGGGCATCGAAGACGGCGTGCGCTTCGCCAAAGATTTGTGGGCTTCGCCGTCGTAAGACATCACGCAACCGGAACGGCGGTCAGGCTGTCGATGCCGGCTCGGGATTCCGCTTCAACAGAAGCGCCAGCACCGGCGGCGTGACGATCGACGTCAACAACGACATCGCGACAATCACCGCATAGGTCTGATTCGAGAACACGCCAGCCGCGAGCCCGAGGCTCGCGATCACGACGCCGACCTCGCCGCGCGGCACCATGCCGACGCCGACGATGCTCGCGCCGGCCTTGCCGAGCGAGAGCGCGCCGAGGAATCCGCCGACGAATTTCGAGACGATGGCGATCACGGTCACGACCGCCAGCATCCACAGCGCCGCGCCGCTGGCGAAGACGCCGAGGTCGATCTTGGCGCCGGTGATGACGAAGAAGAACGGCGTCAGCAGCGCGAGCAGCGGCTGCATCTGGTGTTCGAGCTCTTCGCGCTGCGGCACTTCCGAAGCGATCATGCCGGCGAGGAACGCGCCGATGATCGCGGCGAGCCCGAATTCGGTCGACAGGAACGCAAGCCCGAGACAGATCGCGAGCACGATCGTCAGCGGCGACAGTGGATTGATCGGCCGGTCAAGCCAGTGCGAGCCCTTTTTCATGATGTGCGTGCCGAACCAGCCGATCACGACGACGAATCCGACGGCCTGCGCGAGCACGGCGACGAGACTCCCGATGTTGACGCCGCCGCCGACCTGCAGCGAGGTGACCACGCCGAGCAGCAGCATCGCGAGGATGTCGTCGATCACCGCCGCGCCGAGGATCACACGGCTCTCGATGCGTTGAAGCACGCCGAGCTCCTGCAGCACGCGCGCCGTGATGCCGGCCGAGGTCGCCACGAACGCCGCTGCGATGAAGAGCGATTTCGTCCACACGAAACCGGCCGAGTGCGCCCATAGCGTGCCGAGGATGAAAGGCACGATCACGCCGAGGATGCCGACCAGGAATGCGCTGCGGCCGACTTTCTTCAGGTCCTCGAGCCGCGTTTCCAGGCCCACCGAGAAAAGCAGCAGCACGACGCCGATCTCGGCCAGCACGTCGAGCGGTGTGCCGGCGGCGATCTGCTCAGGTCGAATCCAGCCGAGCGCGGAGGGTCCGATGACGCAGCCTGCGACGATCTCGCCGACCACGCCCGGGAGCTTGAGGCGCTGCGCGATCTCCGCGCCGAGCTGCGCGGCGACGAAGATGACGAAAAGGCTCAACAGGATCGCGGCGGTTTCGTGCATGGCGTCGGATTGCCTTTTCTCCGATGGCATCGGATGCTACACGAAGCACCCGGCGACGCCACGATCGCCGGCGCTCGGGAGGTCGACGATGTTCGAAGCCGCGCGCGGTCACCGCGAGCCGATGTCCAAGGTCGACACGGCATGGCTGCGCATGGAGCGCCCGACCAACCTGATGATGATCACCGGCGTTCTGATGTTCGCGACGCCGCTCGATCCCAAGCGCATCAAGAAGCTGCTCGCCGATCGCTTCCTTGCGTTCCGGCGTTTCCGCCAGCGCGCCGTGCTGACCGCGAACGGCGCGGTCTGGGAGACGGACGAGGATTTCGACATCGACTGGCACGTGCGCGTCGCCGCGCTGCCGGGCTCGGAGGGCAAGAGCGAGCTCGAAACCTTCGTCAGCCAGCTCGCGTCGACGCCGCTCGATCATTCCAAGCCGCTCTGGCAATACCACATCGTCGAAAACTATCGCGGCGGCAGCGTCCTCATCGCGCGCATCCATCATTGCTACGCCGACGGGCTCGCGCTGGTGCAGGTGTTGTTGTCGCTGACCGATACCGCGCAGGAACCCGAAGCGCACGCGGAGCTCGCCAAGACCTGGCTCAAGCGCGATCGCGGCAGCGTGCTCGAACGGCTGCTCGAACCGACGCAAGCAGGCTTGCAGAAACTTCTCGCCGCCGGCGAGAAGACCTGGGCGAAGCTTGCCGAGATGCTCGCCGATCCCGCGGTCGCCGCCGATTTCGCGCGCGAAGGCAGCGAGATCACGCGCGAGCTCGGCATCGCGCTGACGCTCTCGGACGATCCCGACACCGCATTCAAGGGACAACTCGGCGTCGCCAAGCGTGTCGCCTGGGCCGAGCCATTGCCGCTCGACGAAGTGAAAACGCTCGGGCGCGCGTTCGGCTGCACGGTCAACGATGTCTTGCTCGCGTGCGCAGCCGGCGCATTGCGCGGCTATCTGCGCGATGGCGGCGAGGATGTCGACGGACTCACGATCCGCGCAACCGTTCCCGTCAACCTGCGTCCGCTCGAGCACGCGAAAAAACTCGGCAACCATTTTGGCCTCGTGTTTCTCGATCTTCCGATCGGCGAGCCGAATCCGCTCAAGCGTCTCGAACGCGTCGCCGCGTGCATGCGCGATCTCAAGGGCCGGCGCCAGGCGATCGTCGCGTTCGGACTTCTCGCCGCGCTCGGCATGGGGCCGGCCGCGTTGCAACAGCCCGCGCTCGATCTGTTGAGCCGCAAGGCGACGGCCGTCGCCACGAACGTGCCGGGCCCGCAGCAACCGCTGTATCTCGCCGGCGCCGAAGTGCGCGAGCTGATGTTCTGGGTGCCACAGACCGGAACGATCTCGCTCGGCCTTTCGATCCTGAGCTACAACGGCAAGGTCTATTTCGGCGTCATCGGCGACGGCAAGCGCGTGCGCGATCCCGACGCGATCGTGCAACGCTTCGGCGAGGAATTCGAGAAGCTGATGCTGATCGCGTTGATGGAGGATTGGGAGGAGGAGTTCGATGCGCTGGGCGTGGCGGCGACGCTGCGTTACTATAGTTAGCAATAAATTTAAGTCTGCCCTTAAAATACGTCGCCGATGGCATCCGCGGGGGTTCGCATGCTAAAGAGCAAATGGGCCGTGTTAGCCGCATTCGTCGCGCTATATTCGATAGGAATTACCGGCGTCGCCTGGCATACGTATGGCGTAACAATCCCCCCTGCTCAGCCGGCAGTTGAAACAATAAAGATAATATTCATTATGCTTGGCGGCTTAGGGGTGATTGTCCCGACATATCTGAATGTTTGGCAATCGCTGGAGACCGCTCGGCTGCTTGAAGATCAGGTCAGAAGATCAAAGGTCGAGAATACGTTCGATCTGCTAGAACGGTGGGATGACAAATCGTTGTTTGAAGCACGCAAGTTCACGCGGGACCTGAAGGATGAACACAGTAAAATATCAGCTGATGATTTAAGAAAGCGTGTTACTGGTGATCCATCACTAAGACAATCCGTCATTCTTCTTTTCAACTACTTCGAGCTTGTTCGGGTATCTGCACAACACGATCGAATCGACCTCGACATCATGAGGCAATCGTTGGGAAACGTATTTGTAGATTTATATGAGCGTTTCCGTCCATGGATTCGAGATCAAGATTCGTCGTATCAAAAGGATCTTGAAAGCCTTTTCAAGCTGCTGGCTCCCTAACCATTTGCCGAGGTTGTTGGTACGCCGGCGCAGCGCCGGGTCGTGATATCACACGCTGCGCACGACCATCAAGCGCCGCTCCGTCATGTCCTCGATCGCGTAGCGGATGCCTTCGCGGCCGAGGCCCGAATGCTTCACGCCGCCGTACGGCATGTTGTCGACGCGAAAACTCGGTACGTCGTTGACGATGACGCCGCCGACGACAAGCTCGTTCCACGCCTGCATCGTATGCGCGAGATCGTTGGTGAAGACGCCGGCCTGCAAGCCGAAATCCGAATCGTTGACGGCGGCGATCGCGTCCTCGAACGCATTGAACTTCGCCAGCAGCGTCACCGGTCCGAACGCTTCCTTACGCTGGATGTCGGCATCGCGCGGGACGTTTTCGAGCACCGCGGCTTCGAGCTTGTTGCCGTCGCGCGAGCCTCCGCAGAGAAGTTTGGCTCCGGCTTTCGTGGCCGCGGCGATCCATGATTCCAGACGCTTCGCGGATTCCTCGTCGATCAGTGGGCCGAGGAAAACGTCGCGATCTTTCGGATCGCCGGCCTTAAGCTTCTTCGTCGCCGCGACGAAGCGCGCGCGGACTTCGTCGTAGAGCGATGCGTGCACGAAGATGCGCTGCACCTTGATGCAGCTTTGTCCGGACTGGTAGTAGCTGCCGAAGATCAGGCGGTCGATGACGTGGTCGAGCTTGTCTTTCTGATCGGCATCGATGATCGCGGCTGCGTTGCCGCCGAGCTCGAGCACGACTTTTTTGCGTCCGGCTTTGGCCTTGAGATCCCAGCCGACGAGTCCACCGGTGAAAGAAAGCAGCTTGATGCGATCGTCGGTGACCAAGGCTTCGCTGTCGGCCGATTTGCACGACAGCACGGAGAATGCGCCCTTGGGCAGGTCGGTCTCGGCGAGGATTTCGCCGATGATCAACGCGCCGATCGGTGTTGCGCTCGCAGGCTTCAATACGAACGGGCAGCCTGCCGCGATCGCCGGCGCGACCTTGTGCGCGACCAGGTTCAACGGAAAGTTGAACGGCGTGATGAACGAGCACGCGCCGATCGGAACGCGTTGCACGAAACCGCGATAGCCTTTCGCGCGCTCGGAGATTTCGAGATCGACGACTTCGCCGTCGATGCGCAAGGCTTCCTCCGCGGCCACCTTGAACGTGTCGATCAGACGCGTGACTTCGCCTTCGGAATCCTTGATCGGCTTGCCGGCTTCTACGCAGAGCGCAAGAGCCAACTCGTCGTGGCGCTCGCGGAATCGCGCGATGCAGTGTTCGAGCACTTCCTGTCGGCGGTACGACGGCAGCTTGCGCATCGGCGTTTCGGCATCGACGGCGGCGGCGATCGCCTTGTCGATCGTGGTCGCGTCGGCGAGCGCGACGCGCGTCGCGACGTCGTTGGAATACTTGTCGCGGACTTCGAGATCGGTGTTCGGTTGCCGGGCTTCGTTGGCGAGGTAATAGGGATAGGTTTTCGCGAGCATCGTCTTCGCTCCATGAAGGGTGCGTCGTTCGAGCTTGTCACATCAGCCCGAACGGGAAGACGCCATCCTATCGAGGAAACGCGTAGTCGAAGATGAAGCGCGCGCTACGCTCGCTTGGGCTTGCGCACGACGCGCACCTTGCCGCTCGATCCTCCGCCGCAGAAAAAGCGATCGGCACCGTCGGATTCGAGCCCGGAAATCATGACGTCGGGCGCCATCTCGAGTATCTCGACGGCGTCGCCGGTGCGCGGATCGATTCGCCTCAGCTCGCTTTCGTCGCCTTCCCAGGTGGCGTGCCAGAGCTCGCCGTCGACCCAGGTGACGCCGGTGACGAAGCGTTTGGATTCGATCGTGCGCAGGATCGCTCCGGTCTCGGGATCGATCTGGTGGATCTTGCGCGCGCGATATTCGCCGACCCAGAGCGTGCCTTCGGCCCATGCGAGCCCCGAATCGCCGCCGTTGCCGGGTGCGGGAATCGTCGACAGCACGCGGCCGGTTCCGGGATCGATCTTCTGGATGCGATCTTCGGCGAGCTGGAAAAGATGCCGGCCGTCGAAGGCCGTTCCCGCATGCGCGGCGACGTCGATCGAGCGTTCGGTTTTTCCACTCGCAGGATCGAGCGCATTCAATTTGTCGCCGGACGCGAACCAGACGTTGCGCCCGTCGTAGGTGACGCCATTCACCGTGTCGACACCGGGGAACGGACCGTATTCGCGCACGACTTCAGCGGTTGATCGTTTCATGACTCCATCCTAATCGCCCGGTAGCCGGGCGGGGAGTAACAAGGTCGTCGGGAATCCTGGCACCGGCGGCGTCATCCATCGGCGCGCTCGGCCGCCGCCGAGCGGCTGCACTTTGTTTTCGGCGGCCAGCGCATCGAGCGCGCGCTGCACGGTGCGCTGGCTGGCTCCGAGCGCAAGCGCCAAAGCCGAGCTCGACCAGGATTCGCCGTCGGCGAGGAAGGCGAGCACGGCCGCATGATCTCCTTCGACGGGCGGCGCCAGCACGACGACCTTGCTCGCGCGGCGCGGCATCAGCGCAAAGCCGCGCTCCGTCGCGGTCACGTCGGCGAACGTGGTCAGCATCGCGCGCAGCCGACCGATCTCGACGCGCAGGCGCGCGCGATACGACTCGTCCGCGCGCTTGCCGCGGAAGGCGCGCGCGACGAGCACGTCCCGAGGCACATCGGCAGGCCACGCTTGGGCGAGGGTGCGTGCGAGTGCGAACAGCACCGGGCGCGTCGCCAGCGAGACGACCTTGTCCGCTTGGCGCACGACGTGCCGGCATGCGTCCACGACGAAGGCTTTCGACGCCAACAGCGTTTCGACATCGTCGAGCAGCAGAAGCCGCTCTTCGCCCTTCGCGATCGAGCGCGCCGCGGGCGTATCGAGGACGCGCGATGCGCTTTCGACTTCGGCAGCCAGCGCCGAAATGCCGGCCTCGCGCGCCGCGCGTCCCGCGCGCGCGAGCGCAGCGCGCGCCGCTTTCGTACGCAGGCGACGTATCGCGATGCCCGCAACGACCAGCTCATGTGCGGCCATCGATGCAGGCGGGAAGGACTCGGCGTCGACCCCGGCCAGCGTGCGCTCGGCTTCGTCGAGGTGCCCGATCAGCAGCAGGCGCCGCACTTCGAGATAGCGCGCATGCGCCGCATTGACGTGATCGCCGTGCGCTTCGAGCGTCGCTCGCGCCGCGTCGAGCGTTTTCGCCGGCCAGCCGAGATCGCGCGAGACCAGCGCGATTTCGGCTTCGGCGACGACGCATCGTGCGCGGGCCACGGCTTCTCTGGGACCGAACGCGCGCGCGGCGCTTCGCAGCAGCGCTTTCGCGCGGACGAGGTCGCCGAGCTGAGCCATCGCGATGCCGCGAAGCGCGAGCGCAGGCGCATCGTCGCGCAACGCGACGCGGTTCAGCGCGCCGAGCGGGTCACCCGCCGCGAGCGCGCGCGCCGCAGCCGTGATGATCGAGTCCATCGCAATCCCGACACACTTGTCACTCCCCTCCGTTCGCGGCCCGGTCCTAATCTAACCCACGATCGCCGGCGCTCGTCGTATCGGGCACCGTGCGAACGACAAAGGACCCAAGGAGACGAACGATGACCCGACATCCCACCGGAACACGCGAAGAATGGCTGGCCTCGCGGCTTGAGCTGCTCGAGGCCGAGAAAGAGCTTACCCGCCAAAGCGACGACCTCGCGCTTCGCCGTCAGGCGCTGCCCTGGGTGCGCATCGACAAAGCGTACCGATTCGATATCGACGAAGGCCGCGCTTCGCTGGCGGATCTCTTCCGCGGACGCTCGCAGCTTCTCGTCTATCACTTCATGTTCGGACCCGACTATACGGCAGGCTGTGCGTCCTGCTCGGCGATCGCGGATGGCTTCAATGGCGTCGCCGCGCACCTCGCGAACCACGACGTCATGTTGTGGGCGGTATCGAGCGCGCCACTCGCCAAGCTGCAAGCGTACAAGCGCCGCATGGGATGGACGTTTCCGTGGGCGTCGTCGCTCGACAGCGATTTCAATCCCGACTTCAATGTGCGCTTCAGCGAGAAGGAACAGCGCGACGGCGGCATCGAATACAACTACCGCCGCGAGCCTGCCTGGACACCGCGCCGCGACGAATCGGAATCTCCGGCCGGAATGATGGCGCAGATGTCGGGAACCGACGTCGCGACCTATATCCGCGAACGTCCGGGCATGAGCGCTTTCGTGCTCGAGGACGTCGTGGTCTATCACACGTATTCCGCCTACGCGCGTGGCCTCGACGGATTGTGGGGCATGTACCAATGGCTCGATCGCGCGCCGAAAGGACGCAACGAAGACGGCATCTGGTGGCGCCGCCACGACGAGTACGGTCAGAAGCGCGCCTAACCATGAGCAGCATCGACATGCCGGCAGGAATCGGAATTGCGCATCGCGGTTTCGATAAACCGATGCGCAACGAGCGTTTTCTCGTCATTTCGGCACTGATCTTCGCCGCTAGCGCGGCGGCGACGATCGATGCCTGCATGTCGATGTCGGCGATGGCCGGCATGCCGATGCCCGGCGACTGGACGATGTCGATGACGTGGATGCGCATGCCGGGACAAACGTGGACGGACCTCGCGGTGTCGTTCCTCGGTATGTGGATCGTGATGATGGCGGCGATGATGTTGCCGTCGCTGGTGCCGATGCTGTGCCGCTATCGACAGGCTGTCGCCAGCACGGGCGAAACGCGACTCGGCCGCCTGACTGCGCTCGTCGGCGCGGGTTATTTCTTCGCGTGGAGCGCTTTCGGAATCGCGGCGTTCGCGCTCGGCGCGTCGTTGGCCGCCGTCGCGATGCGAGAGCCGGCATTCGCGCGCGCCGTTCCATTCGCCGCGGGCGTCGTCGTCCTGATGGGCGGCGCGCTCCAGTTCACCGCATGGAAGGCGGGACATCTCGCTTGCTGCCGGAAATCGCTGCAGCGCGTGTTGCCGGCCAACGCGCGCACTGCATGGCGACACGGTCTTCGGCTCGGTCTTCATTGCGGTTGCTGCTGTTCGGGCTTGACGGCGATTCTTCTCGCCGTCGGCGTCATGGATCTTGGCGCGATGGCCGTCGTCACCGCGGCGCTCACGATCGAACGTCTTGCCGGCGAGCGCGTCGCGCGGGCGATCGGAGTCGTCGTCGTTGCGGCAGGACTGTTTCTGATCGCGCGAGCCGTCGGGCTCGCTTGACGTTACGGTTCTTCTTTTCGATCGACGCGAAGATCGATCTCGCCGTCCGCGACGCGTGCGCGCAGCGCCGAATCCGCCGACACCTGCGTCGTCGATCGCACGACGCGACCGGATTGCCGGTCGAAGAGAATCGCGTAGCCGCGATCGAGCGTCGCCAGCGGGCTCACCGCGTTCAACGTGCGCGCGAGTTGCGCGAGGCGCGCGGCGCGCCTCTCGGCCTTGCGCAGCACCGCGGCGCGCAGGCGATCGCCGAGCGTGCCCGTTCGCGCGCGGCGCTGCGCGAGCAGCACCGCAGGTTCGCGCACGGCGAGCCGGGCGCGCAGGCGCGCAAGTCGCAGATCACGATTCTCGATGCCGCTCTGCATCAGTGCGGCGAGTCGGCGTTCGATCAGGTGCGCGCGCTCGCCGCCGCGCGCAAGGCGAAGCTGCGGATGCTGAGCCTCGAGCCGCGTCAGCGCGTGATCGAGCCGCTGGCCGAGCACTTCGAGCTTGTGCGAGATGCAGCGGCGAAGATGCAGGCGATGCCGCGCGAGCACGCGCGCGAGATCGGCGGCGTCGGGAACCAGCAGTTCCGCCGCGGCCGATGGCGTCGGCGCTCGCAAATCGGCGACGAAATCGGCGATCGTGAAGTCGATCTCGTGGCCGATCGCCGAGACGATCGGGATCGCGCTGGCGTGGATCGCGCGCGCGAGCGCTTCGTCGTTGAAGGCCCACAAGTCTTCCAGCGATCCGCCGCCGCGCGTCAGCAGCAGCACGTCGTGGCGGCGCGCCGCGGAAGCGCGCGCGATCATCGCGGCAATCGCCGGCGGCGCTTCGCGACCTTGAACCGGCACCGGCAAGAGCTCGACTTCGACCAGCGCGAAACGGCGTGCCAGCACGCTCAGCACATCGCGGATCGCAGCGCCGCTCGATGACGTGATCACGCCGATGCGCCGCGCGAAACGCGGCAGCGCGCGCTTGCGCGAGGTTTCGAACAATCCTTCGGCCGCGAGTCGCGCTTTCAGCCGCTCGAACTCGCGTTGCAGCGCGCCTTCGCCGGCTTCCTCGAGATGATCGACGATGAGCTGATATTCGCCGCGCGCTTCGTAGAGACTGACGCGCACGCGCGCCAGCACGTGCATGCCGTCGATCGGCTTGAAGCGCAGCCACGTGCTGCGCGGGCGGAACATCGCGCAGCGGATCTGCGCGGCGCTGTCCTTGAGCGTGAAATAGAGATGGCCCGAACCGGGGCGCGAAACGTTGGAGAGCTCGCCTTCGACCCAGATCAGCGGCAGCGTGTCTTCGAGCAGATCGCGCACGAAGCGGTTCAGCGAGGACGGCGTGTAGATCTCGCGTTCTGGGCCGGATGAGGTCGGTACTTCGGACATGAGGGCAGGCAGGGACCAAAGAGAGAGATTGAACCACGAAGGACACGAAGGGAAAGAATTCGGCGTGTTCTTTTCTTCGTGGTTCAATCTTTACTTAACGAGCGTCTCAGTTCCTGCGCCTGCGCGCTGCGAAGTAGCGGAACAAGAGGCCTATGCCGACCCACAACGTGATCGCGGCTAGCGGCCAGGCGGCGATGCGCGGCCAGACGAACGCGAAGAGGGAGGCGCCGATCAGTACCAGGGCGCCGGCCAGGAGCGGCGCGCTCTCGGTCCGTCCGAGCACGCGCCGGTTCGAGATTGCGGCACTGACCGTGTTGGCGAGGCGCATCGCGCCGGCCGCGGCGCGTCCGGAGCTGCCGCCGCGCGCGCGCGGCATCGGCCCGCCGTCGGCGCTGATCGTTTTCTTGCGGCGCGGCATCTTCAGGACGATCTCGGTCGCATTGGCGAGGTCGCTCTCGTACTGCTTTTCCATGCAGCGCGCGAACTCGCCATCCTCGATCGCGACGTCGAGCTCGCAGTTGCCGATCCAGCTCGAAAGGTTGAGGTTGCTCGAACCGACGCGCGCCCAGCGTCCGTCGGCGACCGCGGTTTTCGCGTGCAGCATCGAGCCGTTCCACTCGAACACGCGGATGCCGGCTTCGAGCAGCGGACGATAACCGGCACGCGATAACGCGCCGACGGCCGGGATGTCGCTCGTGCCGGGTACGAGGAGACGCACGTCGACGCCGTCGCGCGCTGCTGCGGACAACGCTTGAACGTAGGGCGCGACGCCGACGAAGTACGCATCGGTGAGCCAGAGGCTGCGCCGCGCCATCGCCGCGATCAGCTGGTCGAGCCGATACAGGCCCGCGGTGTTCGGCACGGTGGCGACGACGCGAAGATCGACGGTGCCGGCCGGAAGGCAGCGGCTGCAGAACTCGGTAACGTCGTCGGGCAACGCCGCGCCGAGCGTCGTCCAGGTGTCGGCGAACGAGGTGACGAGGTCAGCGACGGCGGGTCCGCGCACGGAAACCGCGGTGTCGCGCCACGGCGAGATGTTGCGGCTCGCGTCGCCGAGCCACGCGCCGCTGACGCAGATGCCGCCGAGGAATGCGATCGTGTTGTCGACGACGAGCAGCTTGCGATGATCGCGCGACAGCCAGCCGAACGGGCTCGAGAAACGCGGCGGGTTGTATGTACGCACTTCGCCGCCGGCGGCGATCAGCGGCTGCCAGAACGAGAACCGCGACTGGCCCAGGCACCCTATCCAGTCGCGCATCACGTACACCTTGACGCCCGCTTGTGCGCGTTCGGTCAGCGCGTCGCGGAACGCGCGGCCGGTGTCGTCGTCGCGGAAGATGTAGTTCTCGATGAGGACGACCGAGCACGCTTGGCGGATCGCGGCGAGCCACGCGTCGAAGTTCGCGCGCGCGTCGATCAGGAGCTCGACCGCGTTGCCTTCTATCAGCGGCGCGCCGGCGGCGCGGCTGAAGGCCTGCTCGGCGAGCAGGCGCAGCGCGGCGCTGGCGCTCAAGGTGGAGGGCAGGGGTGCGGGAGCGGCCATGGGTCGAGTGTAACCGTCGTCGCGCGCGAGGCGATGTCGGCGAGGGTTGCCGTTTGCTCGTCGGGGCGGGCAAGATGCTGCAGCCGTGCTGACTGAACGCTGAGAGAAGAACGATGAGTGGATATTTTTCGGGGCTCGGCTTTTCAGAACTCGTCGCATGATGCGCGAATCGCTCGACGCCGCCGTCGATCGGATACTCGGCCGCGGGCGCGATCATCTGGTGCTCGCAGCGCCGCTCGGTCTCGGCAAGCCCAATCATCTTCTCAACGCGATCTATGCTCGGATCAAATCCGATCCGTCGCGTCGCCTGACGATCTACACCGCGCTGTCGCTCGATCCGCCTGCGCCGGGCAGTGATCTGGAGCGGCGTTTTCTCGCGCCGTTCCTGGCGCGCCAGTTCGGCGCGGATTATCCGCGGCTGGACTATGTCGTCGATCTCAAGGCGAACCGGCTGCCGGAAAACGTGCGCATCCAGGAATTTTATTTCCAGTCCGGCGCGATGCTGCATTCCTCGCGCGCGCAGCGCGACTACGCGAGCATCAACTACACGCAGGTCGCGCGCGATCTCGCCGACGGCGAAGAGCTGCACGCGATCGTGCAGCTGGTCGCGCGGCGCGGCAACCGCTACAGCTTTTCGTGCAATCCCGACGTGACGCTCGACGTGCTCGATGCGATCGCAGCGCTCGGCAAGCCGCGTCCGCTGCTGGTCGGCGTGGTGCATCCGGATCTGCCATTCCTCGGCGGTGACGCCGAAGTCGGCGCCGAGCTTTTCGATTCGATCATCGAGGACGATTCGCCCAAGCAGCCGCTGTTCGCGCTGCCGCGCGATGCGGTCGATCCGGTCGAGCACGCGATCGGAATGCACGCGAGCGCGCTGGTGCGCGACGGCGGCACGCTGCAGATCGGCATCGGCGCGCTGTCCGATGCGCTGGTCTGCGCGCTGCTCCTGCGCCAGCAGCGCAATCCGGAGTACGTTGCGGCGGTGCATGCGCTGCGCCCGGACGACGCGGACGGCGATGCGCTCGTATCCAAGTACGGCGGACTCGCGCCGTTCGCGCGCGGCGTCTATGGCGCGAGCGAGATGGTGATGGACGGCTTCATGCACCTTCGCCGCGGCGGCGTGCTGAAGCGTCTCGTCTACGACGACGCCGACGTGCAGCGCGCCGTCGATTCCGGCGCGCCCGTCGCCGCGGAGAAATTGCGCGACGGACATTATCTCAAGGGCGCGTTCTTCCTCGGCTCGAAGGAGTTCTACGCGTGGCTGCGCGAGCTCGATGGCGAGGATTATTCGGGACTCGTCATGAGTCGCGTGTCCGACGTCAACCAGCTGTACGGCGGACGCGAACAGCTCGACGCGGCGCAGCGTCGCGACGCGCGCTTTTTCAACACCTGCATGATGGCGACGCTGCTCGGCGCGGCGGTCTCCGATGCGCTCGAAGACGGACGCGTCGTCAGCGGCGTCGGCGGACAGTACAACTTCGTCGCGATGGCGCATGCGCTGGCGGGCGGACGTTCCGTGCTGCTGCTGCGCTCGACGCGCTCGAGCGGCGGTCGCGTCGAATCGAACATCCGCTGGAGCTACGGCCACACCACGATTCCGCGCCATCTGCGCGATATCTACGTCACCGAGTACGGCGTCGCGGATCTGCGCGGCCGCTCTGACGAGGTATGCATCAAGGCGATGCTCTCGATCAGCGATGCGCGCTTCCAGGAAGAACTCGCCGCCGAAGCGATGCGCGCAGGCAAGCTCGCCGCCGATTTCCGCATTCCGGAAACGTGGAAACGCAACACGCCAAGCGATCTCGCCGCGCGCCTGAAGCCGTTCACCGCGCAGGGACTCTTTCCGGCATTCCCGTTTGGCAGCGATTTCACGCCGATCGAGCGTCGCCTGATACCGGCGTTGCTGTGGCTCAAGAAGAACACGGCGGACCGGCGCCGCTGGCCGGCCGTCGTCGCCGCTTTGTTTGCTCCCGGAAAGGGCGCTGACGCGGCCGAATGCCTGGAACGACTCGGTTACGACAAGCCCCGGAATCTCGGCGAGCGCCTGATGGCGCGCCTCGTCCGCGGTGCGGTGACCCGAACGTCCTGAGTGGGCCTCAGGCGGCCGATGTGCGATGGTGGGGCCGGGGTAGCCGATCGGGTCAGGCCGGGCGGGTATAATTGCCCCGAGTAATGAACCACTTGCGCAACATTCCTGCCCGGCTTCCGGACGCATGAACGACCGTTACCGCCGCCTGCTTCGCGCGATTCCCGAGCGCCATCCGCCGGGACCGGGCGCGTTCGCGACGGAAGCGCGCGCGCTGCGCTCGTGGGTCGCGGCGCTGCCGCTGGCGAACTTCAACGCGACGGCGAAGCTGCTGCGCGACGGGTTGCACCAGATCAACCGCGCGCGCATCGACGCCGCGCAGCGCCTCGAAGCGCTGGAGATCCTGCGCCATCCGATCGCGCAACTGGCCGAGCTCACCGACAAGCAGATCGTCGGCGCGAGCTTTCCGCTGCCGCCGCAGAAGGTCGAGCTCGGCGCGATCGCGCTCGAGTTCCAGAGCGAGCTCGCGCTCGGTTACCGCATTGCGCTCGGCGAGCTGTGCGCGCCGGCGGGCGCGGTGCCGTTCCTTCGAGCAAAGCAAGTAGCGACCGCCGCCGTGCGTGCGCTGCAGCACGGCGGAGAGCATCTGGCGAAAGCGTATCTTCTCTATCGCACGCCGCCGCCGGGCGCGTGGCAATCGCTGCACGATGTTTACCGCTTCGCGACGATGGTGCGCTTCGAGGATCGCGGGGTCGACGATCCGCTGCTCGGCAGCGCCGTTACCGCGAAGCTTGCGTACACGCATGCCGTGTTGCTCGCGCTCGCCAACCCCTATCGCTACACGCAGCGCGAGCTGCTCGAAGTGATTGCGTTCACGCGCACGGTCGCGCCGTATTGCGAATTGCGGCCCGGGAGCGGCGACGGACGCGACGTCACGATGAACACCGACAGCGATCGCGGTCCCGGCTATCTGCCCGAAGAGCGCAGCCACGGCGATCTCGAAGTGCTCTCGATCGGGCTCGCGCCGTTGCTGGCTTTCATCGAAGGGCAGGTCACGATGCTGCCGCCGGGCGCGCGCATGGCGACGTTTCGACTACGCGGCGGTCCGGCGCTGCAGATCGACATCGAGCTCGCGCGTCGACTCGCGGCCGGCTGGACCACGAGCGGCGAGCGCGTGCACGCGCGGCTCGGCGGAGGCTATGTGCTGGACACCGTGCTGGGCCTGCACGATCTTCATTTCGTGCTGGTCGGCAACGAGGATTTCGAGAGCTTCCTGCGCCGCGTGCGCGGCCAGGCGATCAGCTTGAGCGAAAGCGATCGCATCGCATCGTGGGCGATCAGCGCGAGCGAGCCCGCGCGCGCGACGCGGCTCAAGGCGAACGTGCTCGACCAGAGCCTCGGCGGCTATCGCCTCTTGTGGGAACGCGGCCCCGGCGGCGAAACGGTGCGCGCGCGCATCGGCGAGCTGGTCGGCTTCGCGCTGCCCGAGCAGGAAGACGGCACGCCGGACTGGATGGTCGGCGCGATCCGCTGGATACGCATCGACGAGCAGGGCCGCGTCGATGCCGGCGTCGAGCTTCTGAGCCGGCGCGCGCTGCCGGTCGGCGTGCGCAACATCGAGGAAACCGGCATCCAGTCGCCGATGCGCGGATTGCTGCTGACGTCCTTGCGCGACGACGAGGCCGACTACACTTCGTTGGTCACGCCGGGTCTATTCGAGCGTTCGTCGGCCGCCGTCGAGCTTACGATCCCGGTCGATCCGCAAGGCCAGCCCGCGCCGGCGCGCAACGAGCGCGTGCGCGGCATGGGCCTGATCGAAGCGACCGGCATTTATCTGCAATTCGCGTTGCCGCCGCTGCAGGCGATGGACGCCGAATCCGCCAACGAGGACACCGAGTCGTGCATCGCGGCCGGAGGTTGAGGAACACATGACTTCGAGCACACCGATGGACGCGCCGATGTCCGGCACGCTGGCGCGAAGGTCGAGCGTCGCGGTGCGCATCGACAACGTGACGGTCGGCGGCGCCGCGCCCGTCGTCGTGCAGTCGATGACGAACACCGACACGGCCGACGTCGAGTCGACGACGCGCCAGGTTGCCGAGCTCGCGCGAGCCGGCTCCGAGCTGGTCCGCGTCACGGTCAACACACCCGAAGCCGCTGCTGGCGTGCCGCGCATTCGCGAGCGCCTCGACATGATGGGCGTCGGCGTGCCGCTGATCGGCGATTTCCACTACAACGGACATCAGTTGCTCGAACGCGAGCCCGCCTGCGCGGTCGCGCTCGCCAAGTACCGCATCAATCCCGGCAATGTCGGATTCGGCAAAAAGCGCGACCTGCAATTCGCGACGATCATCGAGTTCGCACTGAAATACGAAAAACCGGTGCGCATCGGCGCGAACTGGGGATCGCTCGATCAATCGATGGTCGCCGCGTTGATGGACGAGAACCACTCGCGCGCGAATCCGTGGGATGCCGCGCGAGTCGCGCGCGAAGCGCTGATCCGATCGGCGCTCGATTCCGCCGCGCGTGCCGAGGAGCTTGGGTTGGGACGCGATCGCATTCTGTTGTCGTGCAAGGTGTCGGGCGTGCAAGAGCTCATCGCGGTCTATCGCGACATCGCCGCGCGCTGCGATTACGCGCTGCACCTCGGATTGACCGAAGCCGGCATGGGATCGAAAGGCATCGTCGCCTCGACCGCCGCGCTCGGCGTGCTGCTGCAGGAAGGCATCGGCGACACGATCCGCATTTCGCTGACGCCCGAGCCCGGCGAATCGCGCACGCGCGAAGTCATCGTCGCGCAGGAGCTTCTGCAGACGATGGGCCTGCGTGCGTTTACGCCGCTCGTCACTGCGTGTCCCGGCTGCGGGCGCACGACTTCGACGCTGTTCCAGGAGCTTGCGAAAACCGTGCAGGATCACGTCCGCGCGAAAATGCCCGAATGGCGCATGAAGTACGACGGCGTCGAGAACCTGACGCTTGCGGTCATGGGCTGCGTCGTCAACGGACCCGGCGAATCGCGTCACGCGAACATCGGCATCTCGCTGCCGGGCACCGGCGAAGCGCCGGCGGCACCGGTGTTCATCGATGGCGCCAAGGCGATGACGCTCCGCGGCGAGAACATCGCGCGCGAGTTTGTCGGCATCGTCGAGGATTATGTTGCGCGGAAATACGCGCCGATCGGCGCGCGCGTCGAGTGACGGTCGCGATTCTTCCGCGACCTGACTGTTCTCGGCACGGCTGTATCCAAGTTCAGAACGACACGGACGCGATCAATCTGCGAACTCCTCGTTGGCCTTCGCTTCGCAGCGCGCGACCGGATCGACGTGGCTCTGCTGCCAGTGCGCGATCCAGCATTCGTCGTAGACCGAGCAGTAGCAGATGTCCATGCCGAAGCGATGTTCGGCGGCCTTGAACAATTTGGCTGCTTCGCGCTCGTTGACGGTGATCGGCGCGATCGTCGTCTCGCGGTTGGTGTTCGGAGGAATCACTTCGCCGCCGATGCTCGACATCGCCGTGCTCGGCTGCGTCGACACGCCCAGCGCGGCGAGCATCTCGGGCCAGGTCTTCATCGGCTTGCGATCGAGCGTCAGGACCACCGACTCGACTTTGGCAGGGCCGACGCCGTTGTTGTTCACGGTCCACACGAACGCGTTCTTGTCGACGCCGTTCGTATAGCTGTAGCCGATCGACAGGAACGGCCACACGCTGGCGCGCGCCTGGCTCTGCATGAGGCGCGTCTGGTACGCGCCGAGCGCGAGCGCGAATACGCTGACCGAGAGCGCGAGCGCGCTGCCGAGATTGGACAACGTGACGCGCGATTCGCGTTCGGGCGGATCGGGTCGATTCATCGCGGCCTCCTCAAATTTGCGGCTCGGCCTTGGCCGACATCACCTCGACACGGCGCACGCGCGCCACCATTGCTTCGCGGCGCGCGATGTACAAGGTCGCACCGATCACGATCGCGGCGCCGATGACGGTGTATCGGTCGAGCGTTTCGCCGAACGCGAACCAGGCCAGCACGGAAACGATGACAAGCTGCAGATAGCTGAAAGGCGCCAACATCGACGCATCGGCGAGGCGCAGCGCGTGCGTCCACGAATATTGGCCGAGTGTGCCGAGGATGCCGATCGCGACCAGCCAGGGCCACAGCGCAGCCGGCGGCGCCTGCCAGACGAACAACGCGGCGGGAAGTGACAACGGCACCCAGAGCCATGTCGTCAGCAGCACGATCGTATCCGGCGCGTCGCTGCGCGAAAGGAACTTGACGCTGATCGTCACCGTTCCCGTGCAGGCCGCAGCAAGGAGCGCTACTAGGCTCGCCGCGGTGAAGCCGTCGGTGCCCGGGCGCACGATGACGAGCACGCCGATGAAGCCGGCAACGACCGCGCTCCAGCGGCGCATGCGCACGATTTCGCCGAGGAACAGCACGGCGCCGATCGTGACGAAGAGCGGCGATGAGTACGACAGCGAGATCGCCTGCGCCAACGGCAGATGCGCGATCGCCCAGAAGCCGGCGAGCATGCCGACGGTGCTGATCCCGCAGCGCAGCGCGTAGAACCGGAGCCGATCGGTGCGCAGGATGCGAAGGCCGTGGCGGATCAGCAGCGGCGCCGTCGCCAGCGCGCCGAACAAGCTGCGGAAAAATGCGATCTCGAACGAGTGCAGCGATTTCGACGCGTAGCGGATCAGGATCGCCATCAGGCCGAAGCTGCAGGCGCTCGCAACCATCAGCAGCACCGCGCGCAGCGGCAGCGGCGCAGCAGTGGAATTTCCGGGGGCGGTGATGCTCAAGAGGACGTCGGACCGATCGTCGGGAGAGGCGCCGCGCGGATTTTAGCATCGGCGGCGCGGCGGCCGGCTGGCTTTTGTTGCGCCAATGACCGCGTGCGTGTTGTCGCGGGGAAGACCGCTCCGGTACGCTGCGGCCACTTTCGGCGAGACCCCGATGACCTCCACCGCGATACCCCCGTTCATCGTCGCCATTCCCGCGCGCATGGGCTCGACGCGCCTGCCCGGCAAGCCGCTGCTGCCGATCGGCGGCGTGCCGATGGTGGTGCACGTCGCGCGTCGCGCGCTGGCCGCGGGCGCGGCTGATGTCGTCGTGGCGACCGACGACGGCCGCATCGTCGATGCGCTGTCCAACAGCGGCGTGCGCGTTCTGATGACGCGCGCCGATCACGCATCTGGCAGCGATCGTCTCGCGGAGTGCGCGGAGTTGTGCGGCTGGGCGGACGACGCGATCGTCGTCAATCTGCAAGGCGACGAGCCGCTCGCTCCGGCGAGCGGCATTCGTGCGGTCGCACGCGCGCTCGCCGAAGACGACGCGCCGATGGCGACGCTGGCGACGCCGATCGCCTCGATCGAGGAATTGTTCGATCCGAATTGCGTCAAGCTCGTTCACGATGCGGCCGGTCGCGCACTCTATTTCAGCCGCGCGCCGCTGCCGTGGCCGCGCGAAGCGTTCGCGCGCGATCGTGCAACGCTGCCGCCGGATATTCTGTTCCTGCGCCACATCGGCATCTATGCGTATCGCGCCGGTTTTCTGCGTCGGTTCGCTCGATTGGAGCGCACTCCGCTCGAGCGCATCGAATCGCTGGAACAGTTGCGCGCGCTCGAACACGGCTTTGCGATCGCCGTGCGCGAAGCGCCCGAACCGTTTCCGCCCGGTGTCGACACGATCGAGGATCTGGCTCGTGTCGAACGCCTTCTCGCAACGACTTAGCGAGGTACTCGGATGTCCAAGACCTTCGCAATGCTTGCCGCTTTCGCCATCGCGCTGGTTGCCGTCACTGGTCTTGCTCAATCGCGCGGCGGCAGCGACAACCTCGCAGGCGCGTGGCGAGGAAAAGTGCAGTTCGCGACCGGCGCGTTCGCGGAGGTGAGAGATCTCGAGTTCATGTATGCCTTCGGCGCGGACGGAACGCTGACGGAATCTTCGAACTACGATGCGGCGCCGCCGGTGCCGCCGGCGTACGGCGTGTGGAAAAAGGTCGGAGTGCGAAAGTACGAAGCGAAATACCAGTTCTATCAATCCAAGGCGGTGTCTTCGGCCGACGAGCTGGTCAAAGGTGGAGGCTGGGCGCCGGCAGGTTACGGAACGCTGACGCAGAAGATCACATTGTCGGCCGATGGCAACGCGTTCGAATCGACGATCAGGCTCGAGCTCTTCGACAAGGAAGGCAAAACCATCGCGGGCGGCGGCGACGGAACGGCTTCTGCGAAGAGGCTTGGTTTCTAGAGCGCGTTGGCTCCGGCCGACGGCCGAATCGGCCGAGCCCATTCACGTGCAATCTTTCGGTTGTGTTAGCCTGCGACCGCATGTTCGCGCATTGTTTCCCGACCGTCGGCTCTGAGGTAGGTGCATGACTCCGCAGAGGAAACAGCGGATTTTATTCGTCTGCATGGGCAGCACACCGCGAGTAGAAATTGCTGCGCAGAATCAGTACCTTGCGCACGCCCTCCCATAGTTCTCCCATTCGTCTCCCATTCCGGCACTGACGACATGCCGGTCTGCTGGATCTGTCGCAACGCAGAGGCGACCACGCGCGAGCACGAAGTGCAGGC
>Ga0068859_100001132_pt1 | contig 27177 bp, 22 predicted proteins | sample KBSSwiS22_FD_66585 | JGI IMG/M metagenome (GOLD analysis project Ga0068859, IMG submission 66585) | Switchgrass rhizosphere microbial communities from Kellogg Biological Station, Michigan, USA - KBS Switchgrass S2-2 | ecosystem: Host-associated > Plants > Roots > Rhizosphere > Soil ...
GCCACCGCCCGGCGCATCGGGGCCACCGCCGGAACTCATGGCGGCGGTCAAGAAGGCGCAGCGAGGCGGGATGTTCCTCGGGATCCTGATCGTGGCGATCGTCATCCTGATGGTGACCAAGCCCACGCTGTAGCGAACGAGATCTGTAACGAGGCGCTAACGAGTTCCGCCCGCGCAGGTCGCTACCATGGGACTCGAACCTACGAACGAGGAGAGTCCCGCCGATGCCCCACGTCGCGACCAGCCCGGCCGATCTCATGACGGCGATCGGGTCCGCCGCCCACCTGGACGGTGGTCGCCTCGTCATCGATGACGAGAAGGCATTCCGCGACGTTGCCAGCCGCGATCTCGCCTGGACCGCTGTGTTCGCCGCGGACGACGCCACCAAGGCTGCGGCGCAGTGGCTCGTCTGGGAGGCAAGCCAGGAGCTTGATGCGCTCTCGGCGAGCATCCACGAGCTGTACATGGCCCGCGGCCGGGGCGAGGTCCACGGGTTCACGGTACCGGCGATCAACCTGCGCGCGCAGACGTTCGACATGGCGCGAACGGTGTTCGAGACCGCGCAGAGCGCCGATGTCGGTGCGGTCATCTTTGAGATCGCCCGGAGCGAACAGACCTACACGTTCCAGCGGCCGATCGACTTCGCGACCTCCGTCCTCGCCGGTGCGATCGCGGCGAACTGGCACGGTCCCGTGTTCATCCAGGGGGATCACTACCAGTTCAACGCCAAGAAATACGCCGCCGATCCCGAGGCGATGACCGAGGAGATCCGCAAGGCCTGCCGGCTCGCCATCGACGCCGGCTACCACAACATCGACATCGACTCGTCCACGCTCGTCGATCTTTCGAAGCCGACCATCGACGAGCAGCAGCACGAGAACTACATGCGCGCCGCCGAGCTGACGGCCCTCATCCGGCAGATCGAGTCCGACGGCGTCACGGTGAGCGTCGGCGGCGAGATCGGCGAGGTCGGCCATCAGAACTCGACCGTCGAGGACCTGCGCGCCTATCTGGACGGCTATGGCGCCGAGCTGGAACGACGCGCGCCCGGCGCGATCGGCATCTCCAAGGTCAGCGTGCAGACCGGCACCAGCCACGGCGGTGTGCCGCTGCCCGACGGGAGCATGGCCCAGGTCAAGCTCGATTTCGAGGTTCTGCGGGAGCTGGGCGAGATCGCCCGCTCGTACGGCCTTGCCGGCGCGGTCCAGCATGGCGCGTCGACCCTGCCGGATGAGCTGTTCCATCGCTTCCCGGCCGTCGAGACGGCCGAGATCCATCTGGCGACCGGGTTCCAGAACCTTCTCTACGAGCATCCCGCGTTCCCGAAGGAGCTCCACGAGCGGATCCGCGATTGGTGCTTCGAGAATGCCGCTGATGAACGCAAGCCCGACCAGACCGACGAGCAGTTCGTCTACACGACCCGCAAGAAGGCGATCGGGCCGTTCAAGCGCGAGCTATGGGATCTCGAGGCCAAGGATGAGATCCTCGCGGCACAGCGACGCAAGTTCGCGTTCCTGTTCACCGAGCTTGGCGTGAACGGGTCGCGCGAGATGGTCGAGGCATACATCCGGCCGGTCGAAGCCCATCGACCGATCCCGGACTCGCTGAAGGAAGCTGCCGCCGCCCGATAGCGGAAGCTGCGGGATTCGCCGCGGCCCAAGACGCATCGCCCGAGGCCTCGCCGTCACGAGGTCCGCGTCATCCACGAGGGGAGGGGACATGACCGCCACGATCGGCGAGGCACGTCGCGATGAGCTCGCGGGCCGGCTGGCCGGCGCGGTGCTCGCCACGCTCGACCTCCAGGCCGTCTACGTCGGCGACCGGCTCGGACTCTATCGAGCGCTCGAGGACGGCGGCCCCGCGACGGCTCCGGAGCTTGCGGCTCGCTCCGGCATCCATCCACGCTATGCCCGCGAATGGCTGGAGCACCAGGCGGTCGGTGCGATCCTCGACGTGGACGACGTCCAGGCGGCACCCGACGAGCGGCGCTACACGCTGCCCGCGGCGCACGCCATGGTCCTCACCGATCCGGAGAGCCCATGGCTCCTGGCGCCGCTGTCGCGGTTCGTCGTCGGCACGGCCGCCACGATGCCCCGCCTGCTCGATGCGTACCGCACGGGCGAGGGGGTGGACTGGGCCGATTACGGCGCGGACGTGGTCGAGGCCCAGGAGGGCATCAACCGGCCGCAGTTCCATCACCTGATGGGCGAGTGGATCGGGGCCCTGCCCGACATCGCCGAGAAGCTGCGGTCCGGGAAGGGCCGTGTTGCCGACGTCGCGTGTGGGACCGGCTGGTCATCGATCTCGATCGCCCGCCATTTCCCCGAGGTGGCCGTCGACGGGATCGATATCGATGCGGGATCGATCGCACGTGCGAAGGCACATGCCGCGGACGCGGGTCTGGACGGACGCGTGTCGTTCCTGTTCGCGGACGCCGCGAGCGCCGATGGTGAGGGTCGCTACGACCTCGTAACGATCTTCGAGGCGCTGCACGACATGGCCAGACCGGCCGAGGTCCTTGCCACGGCGCGCCGCCTGCTCGCCCCTGGTGGCGCGGTGCTCGTGGGCGATGAGCGCGTCGCGGAGACGTTCACGGCGCCCGGCGATGAGGCCGAGCGGCTGTTCTACGGGTACAGCGTCGTCGCGTGTCTCGCCAACGGCCTGGTCGAACAGCCGAGCGTCGGCACGGGCACCGTCATCCGTCCGTCGACCGTGGAGTCGTACGCGCGCGAGGCCGGATTCTCCCTGTTCTCGATCCTTCCGACGGAGCACGAGTCGTTCCGCTTCTATCGCCTCGACCCGTAGTCGGAACGCCCGTTGACTGCGGGCACCCCGGTGCTATCCTCGCGCGCACGGTCGGGCGGTGAGGGAAGGCCCGCACAACCGGTCCTCGCGTCCCACAGCCACTCCGAGAGGTCAGTCTCGCGCCCCAGCGCGGAGGCGCGGTGGTAAGGAGGGAACCGTGGCGGGTGCCGTCAACCCTGAGGACATCGCGGCGCGCGACGACGCGCACCTGCAGTCGCTCGGGATCAAACCGGAGCTTCGGCGGACCCTCGGGTTCCTGTCGAACTTCGCGATCGCCTTCAGCTTCATCAGCGTCTCGACCGGGACGTATGGCAACTTCTCGATCGGCATCGGCCAGGCTGGACCGGCGTTCTTCTGGTCGTGGCCGATCGTCATCATCGGTCAGCTGATCGTCGCGCTCGTGTTCGCCGAGCTCGCCAGCCACTTCCCGGTGGCCGGCTCGATCTACCAGTGGTCGAAACGCCTGTCGAACCGGACATTGGGCTGGTTCACGGGCTGGTTCTACTTCTGGGCCCAGGTCGTCACGGTGACCGCGGTCGCCGTGATCGTGGCCTTCGTCATCGATGGCATCCACGGTCCGAACCCAGAGGGGCAGACCGCCTTCCTCGATTCGGCGGACCCGACCGGCCTGACGACGATGTTCACGTTCATCTCGCTCACCGCACTGACGCTGACGACACTCATCAACGCATTCGGCGTCCGGCTGATGTCGATCCTCAACAACATCGGCGTCGGCACCGAGATCCTCGGGATGCTCGTCTTCGCGCTCGTCCTCCTGTTCTTCGCGAACAACCAGTCGCCGGCGGTCCTCCTCGATACGAAGGGGACGGAGGCAGCGACCGGCGGCCAATACTTGCCGGCCTTCGCGCTCGGCATGTTCATGGCGCTGTTCGTCGTCTACGGATTCGATACCGCCGGCACGTTCGGCGAGGAGACGGTCGATGCGAGCCGTCAGGCACCGCGCGGCGTCATCTGGTCCGTCATCGTGTCCGGCCTCGTCGGCACCGTGTTCCTTGTCGCGGTGATTCTCGCGATCCCCGATATGGACGCGGCGATCGCCGAGGGCCAGGCGCTCGGCTTCCCGATCGCCACGACGATCCAATCGACCTTGACCTACGACATCCTCGGGACTGGGATAACGGTCGGCGAGGTCTACTTGTTCGTCATCCTCGCCTCCGTCTTCGTTTGCACGTTGGCGATCCAGGGTGCGGCGACCCGGATGATGTTCTCGATGAGCCGCGACCGGCATCTCCCCGGCGGGTCGCTCTGGGGTCGTGTCAACGGCACCTTCAAGACGCCGGCGAACGCTGCGATCGCCGTCGGCGTCCTGGCTGCGATCCCGATCCTCGTGATCGGCCCGCTCGGTGGCTTCAGCGTCTCGATCGCCGCGACCGGCCTGATCTACTTCAGCTACCTGCTGACCAATATCGGCGTGCTGAACGCCCGCTTCCGCGGGTGGCCGCATCAGCCGGCGTGGTTCAACCTCGGTCGCTGGGGCAAGCCCATCAGCATCCTGGCGATCATCTATGGCGGCCTGATGCTGCTCAACATCGCCATCTGGCAGGATCCGGGTCTGTTCGGGAACTTCGGTGGCGATGGTCGGGCAGTCACGAACCCGACGATCGACGGGTTCATCAAGCCGTTCGGCAACACGATCGATGGGATGCCGGCGTGGCCGATCTTCGAGACCCTCGTGGGCGTGCTGATCGTCATCGGGGCGATCTACTACCTGGTCTCGGTCCGTGGGCGTGCCCATGACGTCGAATCGGCCGACGTGATCACCGGTGAGGCGACGATCGGTTGAGCTGAACCTTCCCGGGAGGAGGAGCTGCGGCGCGGCGTGAGCCGCGCCGCTCCTTATGACCGAAGAAGCGACCCTACCTTCCGAGCTCCGCGGCGAGCTGCGCGACCACCTGGTCGGCGCGATGCAGCGCCTCCCGGAGCTCGCCGGGCACGCCCTGGCGCTCACCCCGCTGAGCGGCGGGATCACGAACCGCAACTTCCTCGTCACCGTCGCCGATGTCCCCGAGCGGTACGTGATCCGCCTGGCGGGCAATGACACGCATCTGCTCGGCATCAGCCGCGAGGTCGAATACGCCGCGACGGTGGCGGCTGCCGGCGTGGGCGTGGGCCCGGAGGTGACCGCCTTCATCCGACCCGAGGGCTACCTCGTTACTCGGTTCATCGAGGGCTCCGAGGTGCCGATCGAACAGGTCCGCGAGCCCTCGACCCTCGTCCGTGTCGCTGACGCCCTTCGACGCATCCACGATGGCCCCCCGATCCCCGGCCTGTTCGTTCCGCTGCGGATCGTGGAGGCATACAAGGCCCTGGCAGCGGCCCGCGGCGTGCGCATCCCGCCTGAATACGAGCTCGCCGCCGCCATCGGACGGCGCATCGAGCTCGCCTGCCTCGCCGACCCGATCGAGCTCGCGCCGTGCCACAACGACCTGCTCAACGCGAACTTCATCGATGACGGCGTGCGCATCCGGATCGTCGATTGGGAGTACGCCGGCATGGGCGACCCCTATTTCGACCTCGGCAACTTCAGCATCAACCATGAGCTGACGCCCGATGACGATGCCGCTTTGCTGGCCGAGTACCACGGTTCCGTCCCGCCGGACCGCCTGGCGCGGCTCGTCCTCATGCGGGTGGTCTCCGACTTCCGCGAGGCGATGTGGGGCGTCCTCCAGCAGGGCATCAGCACGCTCGATGTCGACTTCGTGGCCTATGCCGCGGAGCATTTCGACCGCCTGCTCGCGAACGCGACGACGCCCGCCTTCGAACGGGCGCTCCGGGAGGCCGGGGGCGACTGACCGTCGACCTCGATCCCGCCTGCGTGCGGGCCGGGCGGACTCGATACGACGCCGCTACCGTGTGACCCTGTGAGCGCCGATCAAGCACGAGTCGTCGTCATCGGCGGCGGAATCACCGGCTGCAGCGTGGCGTATCACCTCGCGCTCGCCGGCTGGGCGGACGTGCTGCTCCTCGAGAAGCACCAGCTGACGTCGGGCTCGACGAACATGGCGGCCGGTCTCGTGACGGCGTTCAACCCGTCGTCGACGATGATGGCCTTCCGCCGCTACAGCATCGAGCTCTATGGGCGGCTCGGCGTGTTCCGGGGCGTCGGCAGCCTGCGGCTGGCGTCATCACGCGAGCAGCTCGGTGAGCTGGAGCGAACCGCGAGCCGGGCGCGCGGGATCGGGCTCGACGTCGATGTCATCGGGCCCGACGAGGCGTGCGCGCTCCTGCCGGCGATCACTCCCGAGAACCTGTACGGCGCGGTCTACCTTCCGGGCGACGGCCATCTCGATCCGCACGAGGCCACGCACGCGCTCGCGGACGCTGCGCGCGCGCTCGGGGTCCGTATCCGCCAGGGTGTCCGTGTCACCGGCTTCGAGCTCAATGCGGCCCGGGAGGTCCGTCGCGTCCTGACCGACGCGGGCCCGCTCGACACGGAGATCGTCGTCAATGCGACCGGCATGTGGGCCCCGCAGGTCGCGGCGATGGTCGGCGGCTTCGTACCCTCGACCCCCGTCGACCACCAGCACATCGCCCTGCGCGCCGTCGCCGGCAACGAGCTGCCGCGCGACATGCCCTGTTTCCGCGATCCGGACAACCTCGTCTACGGCAAGAGCGAGAGCGGCGGCATGGTCTTTGGCGGCTACGAGCTCGATCCGGTCTCGCGCTGGGAGGACGGTGTCCCGTGGGACCACGCCGCGCGTTCGCTGCCGCCCGATTTCGAGCGGTTCGCGCCCCTCATGGCCGGCGCGGTGCGGCGCTTCCCGTTCCTCGCGGATGCGGAGGTCGTCCGGCTCATCTGTCACCCCGACGCGATGACCCCCGATGCGAACCCCCTCCTCGGACCGCTGCCCGGCGTCCGCGGCTTCTGGGTCGCAGCCGGGCTGTCGCTGAACGGGTTCGGCGGTGGAGGGGGAATCGGTCGGGCGATCGCCGGCTGGATCACGGCCGGCGACCCCGGCGCCGATATCGGGCCGTATCGAGCGTGGCGGTTCGCCGACACGTATCGCGACCCCGAGTTCGCCGCCGGCCTCGGTCGCGAGACGTACAGCGACTACTACCGCCTCCGGTTCCCGTACGACGCCGATCTCTACGGCCGGCCGCGGCGGCTGTCGCCACTGCACGGTCGCCTCCAGGAGACGGGCGCGGTGTTCGGGACCAAGGCCGGCTGGGAGCGCCCCGATCACCTTGAGCCCGGACGCGCCTGGCGACGGTCCGGTCGGGACGGCGCGCGCTATGGCTGGACGCAACCACCCTGGTTCGAACGGGTCGTCGCGGAAGGCCGCGCTGTGCGCGAGCGCGTCGGGATGATCGACCTGACTTCGTTCGGCAAGATCGATGTGATCGGGCCTGGCGCGCTCGGTCTGCTCCAGCGAGTCGCGGCCAACGACCTCGACGTGCCCGACCGGAGCGTCGTCTACACGCCCTGGTGTGACGAGCAGGGCGGGATGGTCGCCGACGTGACCGTGACGCGGCTGGCAGCCGATCACCTGCGGGTGGTGACGGGCGCGGGATTCGTCGCGGGCGACCTGTCCTGGTTGCGCTGGCAGCGCTCGCACGAGGAGGGCGTGACGATCCGCGACGTCAGCGGCGACTTCGCGACGATCGGGCTATGGGGGCCGCGGGCCCGGGACGTGCTGGGCGCGGTCACGCCCGACCCCGTCGACGACGGTGCCCTCCGGCTGCGGCGGGCCGAGATCGTGCACATCGGCGAGGAGGCGATCCCGACCATCGCCGCACGGATCAGCTATGCGGGCGAGCTCGGGTGGGAGCTGACGGTGGCGGCAGATCGAGCGGTCGCCATCTGGGATGCCCTGTGGTCGGCCGGCGCCGACCACGGCCTCGAGCCGTTCGGGTACCGCGCCCTCGATGCGTTGCGCATGGAGAAGGGCTATCGCTACTACAGCACGGACATGACGATGCTCGAGACGCCGGACGAAGCCGGGCTCGGCCGGTTCGTGCGGTTGGGGAAAGGCCCGTTCATCGGCCGCGACGCCCTCGTGGCGGCCCGGGAGCATGAGACGGGCGTGGGTGGCGCACCGGCGCGCCGGCTGGCGACCGTGTATGTCGGCGAGGACGACGCCTGGCGGCCGATCTATGGCGGAGAGGCCGTACGAGCCGATGGCCGGGTCATCGGCCGGCTCAGGAGCGTGGCTTACGGCCCGTCCGTGAACCGCACGATCGCGACCGTCTATCGCGGCGCTGACCTCGCCGAGGACGTACCGCTATCGGTCGACATGTTCGAAGATCGCATCGAGGCGATGCCGGCGCCGGATGTGCCGTGGGATCCGGCCGGCGAGCGCATACGCGGCTGACCGCCCCAGGCGACTCCCTCAGGACGAGATCGCGGTGAGCCAGTCCTCGAAGTCAGGACCGTCGAGTGCCGTCTGCGCGCGCGCCCAGCGCTCCTCCGCCCACCCGAAGAAGTCGTACTCGATGGTCGAGATCGCCGCTTGGATGGCGGCCCATAGCGTCCAGCCGACGTCGGACATGATCATCTGGAGGCGCATCCGGGCGAGGAGGGCATCGGTGACCTCGCCGAAGTACGCGGCACAGAGCTCGCGGATCCGCGCCTCCTCCCAGCCCTGCTCCTGGCAGGTGTTACCGAGCTCGAAGGTGGGGTCGTTGTTGCCGCTGTATTCGTAGTCGACCAGCCACAGCCGCTGGCCGTCGTCCAGGTAGTTCTCGGCCAGCAGGTCGTTATGGCACGGGACGGTGGGCAGTGGATGGACGCCGAGCGCCGCCTCTATCCGCGGCAACCGATCGAGCCGGTCGCGATACCCGTTCGGGATCAAGATCGAGCGCTCATCGACGACGCGCAGGTAGCGCTCGGTCGTGCGGAACATGTCGAAGTCGTCGCGGAACCGCGGGCCTGCATGGAGCTGGCGCAGCGCTTCAGCGACCCGGGCCGGGATGCCCGGCGCGCCGAGCGTCTCGATCGACATCGTCCGGGCATCGACCCAGGCGAGGACGAACACGTCCCACTCCGGAAGCTCGTGGAGGACCGGCGGCCCGACACCGGCGGTCGCGGCCGCGCGGGTGTTGTGCCGCTCGTTCGCTCGATCGACGGCGAGAAGGTCGGTCGCCGCGCCCGGGATGCGGACGAAATGCGGCGTGCCGTCGACGGTGACCTTCCAGTTGGCGTTCGTCAGCCCGGCGGCGATCGCCTCGGCGTCTACCGCCCGGCCAGCCCATGCCGGGATCGCGGCGATGACCTGTTCGATGGTCGGCGTCACGGTCTTGATACGTCCCCTCCTGGGGGCAGCGTATCCGACCGGAACGCGTCAGAGCTCGCCGCTCTCCATCATCGATTTGAGGCGGTCGAGATCGCGCCGGAACGTCCGGGCGAACGCCGGGCCGAGGATGATGTCGATCGGTCGCATCCAGCCACGCAGCTGGAAGTCCCACCGCCAGTCCACCCGCGTCGCATCGCCGACCGGCGTGAACGTCCAGGACGAGGTGAACGGGACCGGCGCTTCGATGCTCCGCACGGCCATCGATCGTTCCGGCTCGATCGCCGTCACCTCGATCTCGTTCTCCGTGGTGCCGCCGCCCGGTCGTCGGACGGTCGCGCGGCGTCGCGATCCGACGCGGACCGGTCCAGGCGTCGTCATGTGTTCCTCGATCGCGTTCGAGGACCAGCGGGCGGTGAGTTCGGGCGTCGTGAGGACGCGGTACACGTCGGAGACGGGGCGCGCGATGGTGACGCTCAGGTCGACCTTGGCCATCCGGCGGTCCTCAGGGCGTGACGGTGAGCGTGCCGACCATCCCCAGCTTGTAATGAAGGCCGTGCCCGGTATTGGTGTTGCACCAGAACTGGTACGTGCCGGGTGCGAGCCCCTCGACCGTGAAGACTGCCGACGTGCCGGGCTGGACCGAGCGCGACGATGCTAGCGGCGTGCCGATCTCCGGGCCGATGATCATGTCGTGGAACGGCCCGAACGTCCCGGTGAGGGCTACGCTCGTCAGGAAGAACGTCGCTGTCCCCGCCTTGACCGTCACCGCGTCGGGCTTGAAGCGGGGCTTGTCGGCGTCTGGCGTCATGTCGATGGAGGTGGCACCAGCCGGTGCCTTGGCGGCGAGCTCGGTCGTCGAGGCAAGCGACGGGATCGGTGTCGCGGACGGGCTGGGCTTTGCCGACGGGCTGGCCTCCGTCGACGGGCTCGCCGAACCCGCCGCGCTGGACGCGGTGACAGCCGCAGCCGACGACGTCCCGGCCGGCTGGCCTACCGAGGTGCACCCGGTGATCACGCTGAGGATCACTGTGGCGACCGCGAAGCAGCGAAGTCCGAGCGACCGCATCAGCCTCCTCCAGACCCCCGCGGCGACGTTGCTACAGCATAGGACGCTCCCGCAGCGCCGCGGCACGGAACGGCGGAGCAGCGACCCTCCGACCCGATAGGCTAGGCGGCGATGGAACACGCCCGGGCGGTGATCATCGGCGGCGGCGTCGGCGGTACATCGATCGCCTACCACCTAGCCGAGCGTGGCTGGCCGGATGTCGTCCTTGTGGACCGTGCCGAGCTCACCAGCGGGTCGACGTTCCACAGCGCCGGGCTGGTCGGACAGCTCCGCGGGACCGTGACGCTCACCAAGATGATGATGTACGGCTCCGAGCTGTACCGACGGTTGCGTGATGAGACGGGTGTCGACCCGTCGTGGCACGAGGTCGGCTCGATCCGTCTGGCCTCGTCTGCCGAGCGGATGGAGGAGCTGGAACGCCAAGCCGGCTGGGCCAAGACGTTCGGGCTGCCGATGGACATCATCGATGCCCAGGAGGCCCAGGACCGCTTCCCGCTCATGTCCACCGACGGCGTGCTCGGCGGGGTCTGGCTACCCACGGACGGCTGGCTCGATCCGTCGGGTCTCGCGCAGGCGCTCGCGGCCGGTGCGCGTCAGCGAGGCGTGACGGTCAGGACGCAAACGCGGGTCGTCGCCATCGCCGTCGAGCGCGGGCGCGTCAGCGGTGTGACCGTCGAGCACCGTGGTCAACGAAGCGAGATCGCGACGGACATCGTCGTGAATGCCGGCGGTATGTTCGCGCCGGAGATCGGTCGGATGGTCGGTGTGACCGTCCCGATCATCCCTATGGCACACCAATACCTGTTCACCGAAGCGATCGAGGGCATCGAGCCGACCCTCCCGCAGCTCCGCGATCCCGACAACCTCGTCTACTTCCGCGAGGAGGTCGGTGGCCTGTGCATGGGCGGCTACGAGCGCGACCCCGATCCCTGGGGGCTCGACGGTATCCCGGCCGACTTCAACGGCAAGCTCCTGGGCCCGGATCTGCCGCGCTTCGAGCCCATCATGGAAGGCGCCATCCGACGGGTGCCGGCGATGGCCGACGCTCGGGTCAGCCGGATCATCAACGGACCCGAGGCGTTCACGCCTGACAACGAGTTCATCCTCGGTGAGTCCGACGTCCGTGGCTTCTGGTTGGCGGCTGGCTTCTGTGCGCACGGGATCGCCGGCGCAGGCGGCATCGGCCGGCAGATGGCCAGCTGGATCGTCGATGGCGAACCGGAGCTCGATCTCTGGAAGATGGACATCCGCCGGTTCGGCGCGGCCTACCGGTCGCGGGCCTACACGCTCGCGCGATCCATCGAGAACTACGCGACCTACTACGACATCCACTACCCGAACGAGGAACGACAGGCGGGACGACCGCTACGCACGTCGCCGACGTACGACGACCTGGCAGCGCTCGGCGCGGTGTTCGGCGAGAAGTCGGGCTGGGAGCGTCCGAACTGGTTCGAGCCGAACGCCGATGACCCACGGTTCGGCGGGCGCGATCGGCTCGAGAAGCTGCGGCCGCGCGGCTGGGCCGGCCATCACTGGTCCCCGGCCATCGCGGCTGAGGCCCTGGCCACCCGCCAGACCGCGGCCCTCTTCGACGAGACGTCATTCGCCAAGATCGAGGTCGCCGGGCCCGGGGCGTGCGCGTTCCTCCAGCGAGTCGCCGGGAACGACGTCGACAGGTCTATCGGCTCCGTGGTGTACACGCAGCTCCTCGACCCCCGTGGCGGGATCCAGGCAGACCTCACCGTGACCCGTCTCGCCACCGACCGGTTCATGCTCGTCACGGGGACGGCATACGGCAACCATGACCTGGGGTGGCTGCGCTCGAACCTGCCGGTGGACGGTTCGGTGGAGATCCGCGACATCACGTCGTCGCGCGTCTGCTTCGGCATCTGGGGACCCCGAGCGCGCGACATCCTCGCGCCGCTCAGCCGGGACGACCTGTCCGACGAGGGCTTTCCGTTTCTCACTGCGCGCGAGATCGGTCTCGGGAACGTGCCGCTGCTCGCGTTACGCATCACATACGTCGGGGAGCTCGGCTGGGAACTCTACGCACCGGTGGAGTACGGGCGCGCCCTGTGGGCGTCCCTGTGGGAAGCGGGCCGCGGATACGGGATGGTCGCTGGTGGCTACCGGGCGATCGATGCACTACGGCTCGAGAAGGGCTACCGCGTGTGGTCGAGCGACGTCACGCCGGACGAGAACCCGTACGAGGCCGGACTCGGCTTCGCGGTCGCGCTGGACAAGGCCGAGCCGGCGATGGCGCACGACGCGCTGGTCGCGGCGAAGACGGCGGGTCCGACGAAACGGCTTCGCTGTCTCGTCCTCGACGATGCGCTCGATGTCTGCCTCGGCAACGAGCCCGTCCGGGTCGATGGGCGGGTCGTCGGTCGGATCACGAGTGGTGGCCAGGGTTTCGCGGTCGAGAAGTCGATCGCGTACGCGTATCTGCCACCCGACGCGGGGATCGGGACACGCGGCGAGATCGAGGTCTTCGGCAGGTGGGTCGGGTTCGAGGTCATGCGCGAGCCGCTCTACGACCCCGCGATGGAACACGTCCGATCCTGAGGTCAGACGCGCTCTAGGTCTTTGAGGGGCGTGCTTCGAGCGGGATCACGCGAACCTCTTTCCGGAGACGCTCGACGGCGGCGCGATCCACGCTGGCGTCGAGGTGAACCAGTGTCGACGCCGCCATCGCGGTGCCGAGCACGAACCCATCGAGTGGGTCGTCACCGGCCGCGAGGGCGATCGCCAGGCCTGCCGTGACCGCGTCACCGGCGCCAAGCGACGCCATGACGGCCAGCTCCGATGGCGGCATCACGCGGACCGCGCGCCCGTCCGGCAGCCAGGCACGGAGACCGGTCGCGCCATCGGTGACCCCGACGATCGGCACCGTGGCGAGGCGTGACGGGCGGTCGTCTCCGGCGACGTCCTGCTCGCCGCCGAGCTCGCGCGCCTCATCGGCGCTGACCTTGACGGCTTCGGGTCGCGCCGCGATAAGCCTGACCAAGGCGGCCCCTGACGCGTCCAGGACCACGCGAGTGCCGTGGCTGGCAGCACCACGCGCCATCTCCGCGTGGGCGTCACCTGTGCCGTCAGGCGTGCTCCCTGCGAGCACGAGGACATCGTCAGGGCCCAGACCGTGGAGCGAGGCAGCCACGACCTCACCCACCGCCTGCCGGCCCGGATCAGCCGACGTTCCGTTGATCACGGTCGGCCGGCCAAGCCTGTCGACCACGGCGACGTCGGTCCGTGTCGGAACGGGGGAGGGGATGGTGACCAGCTCGAGCTTGGGATGCGCCGTCACGAGGGTCCGGAGACCCTCCAGCACCGCCGTGTCGCCACACACGACGAGCCGGACCGGTACATCCATCGCCGCGCTGGCGAGCGCCACGTTGACGGCCTTACCGCCCACCCCGGTGGCGATCGCGTCCGGACCCACGCGGTGGACGAGGCCCGGCGTGAGTTCGTCGATCCGGACGAGGACATCGTGCGCGGGGTGGAGCGCAGGGACGACGATCATGAGCGGAATGTCAGGTATGGCACGGCGGCCGGACCACGAGGGTCCGGCCGCCGTGGGAACGCCACGGTCAGGGCGTCAGCTCAAGGGTTTCGTCGGGCAGCCGTTGAGGTCGGCCGGGTAGATCCACGGCTGAGTCTCGGGCGCCTCGGCGTTCTCCTTGGTGATCGCGTACAACCCGGTCGGGTTGTCGTGCTTGACGGTCGAGGTGTCGACGTTGCCGCGGATGGCGTCGGCGACGAGCTTGACCGAGTAGTAGCCCATGTTGAACGGGGCCTGGGCGATGAGCCCGTCATAGACGCCGGCCTTCAGGTCGGCGATCTGGTTCGGGGCGGAGTCGAAGGCGACCAGCTTGATCTTGCCGTTCTGGCCTGCGGCCTTGATGGCCGAGGCTGCACCGTTCGCGGCGGTCTCATGCGTGGCATAGACGCCCGCGAGATCGGAGTGGGCATTGATCGCCGCGCTCACGGCATCCGCGGCCTTGGCCTGGTCCGTGCCCGGATAGACGTAGTCCAGGACCTTGGCGCCCGCCTGCGTCATCGCGTCGCGGAAGCCGTCGGCGCGACCACCGATGTCAGGCAGACCCGGCGTCATGTGCAGGACGAGGTACGTCCCCTTGCCGCCGGTCAGCTTGAGCATCGCGGCCGCTGCCGTCTTGCCACCCTCGTAGTGGTTCGACTGGATGTTCTGCAGCTCGACCGGCTTGCTCATCGGCGCGTCGATCGTGACGGTCCACTGCTTGGCCGCCATGAACCCCTCGATATCGGAGATCAGGGCATCAGGGTCCGTCGGTGAGATGACCCAACCCTGCGGGTTCGTCGCCTTGGCGGCGTCGATCAGCGGCCGGGTCTCGTTGATGTCCCAGTTGTGCGAACCGGTCCAGTTCAGGTCGACGTTGAATTCCTTCGCCGCTGCCTTCGCACCGCATTCGACGCCGGTGTAGAAGGTGATGCCGATCTGGCCCGCGATGAAGGCGATCTTCACCGCCTCGCCGGTCGAGCCACCGCTCGCCGAAGTCGAGGGCGCTGCCTCGCTCGCCGCCGTGCTCGGCGCGGCTGCGCTGGGCGCCGTGGTCGCCGAGGTGCCCCCGCTGCTGCTACACGCAGCCGCGAGGACCATGCTTGCGGCCCCCAACGCGAGGTACGTACCCAAGGATGCTCGTTTCACGCTGCTCCTCCTCCACGGAAGCCGGACGGCCTCCGTCGACACGGCCCAGGCGGGCCCAACGCTACGTGGCGCGCTCCCGGCGCCGCTGATCGAAGTACACCGCGAGGATCAGGATGATCCCCACGACGGCGAATTGGTAGAACGGCTCGACCTGCAGGATGACGAGGCCGTTCTGGAGCATGACGGGGACGAGACTGCCGAGGACGGACCCTCCGACCGACGCGACGCCACCGAACAGGCTGGTCCCTCCCAAGACCACGGCGGCGATCGCCTGCAGGCTGTCGGTCTGATGGCCGACCACGTTGGTGTTGGCATTGCGCGCGATATCGATGACGGCCGCGATCCCCACCAGCACGCCCATCAGGACGAACAGACGGAGCGTGTGGCGGTTGACGTCGACGCCGGCCCGGATGGATGCCTCTTTCGATGAGCCGATGGCGAGCGTGCGGAGGCCGAAGCGCGTCCGCCGGAGGAACCACCACATGATCGCCGCGATGACCAGGGCCAGCGCCAGCGGCGCCGGCATGAAGCCGAACAGCTTGAGACCGCCAAACCCCTGCTGGATCTGATCCGGGATGAATGCCACGTTTGCTGCGCTCGTCAGGACGAGCGCGATCCCGTACGCGAGACCCGATGTGCCCAAGGTGACGATGAATGACGAAAGCCGAAGCCTCGTCACGATGAGGCCGTTCAGGAGACCGATGCCGGCACCGGCCAGGATCGCGGTCAGGACGCCGAGCGTGATCGCGAGCCCGAGGTTCGGGTACTGGTCGGCGGCGACCTGCTCGGGCGTGCCGCCGACAGCCACCATCACCTTGGCCGCGAGCACGGACGCCAGGATCAGCGACTGACCGACCGACAGGTCGAGGTGGCCGGCGCCGATGAGGTACGTCATCCCCATCGCGAGGACCATGATCTGCGCCGCGTTGAGTCCGATCGAAAGCAGGTTGTCGACCTTCAGGTAGACGGGGCTGCCGTACTCGAGGGCGCTGGCGATGCCGAACCCGATCGCCAGGGCGACGATGAAGAGGGCGAGCCAGATCGACGTGGCCCCGCGCAGGGACCGCATCAACCGATTGCCACTGGCGCCCTCGGGAGCGTCCTCGGGCCGTGCGAACGCGCCGGTGTCAGCCGATGTCGGCGGCTCGGCCATCGGCGGTGTCTCGGTCAACGTCTCTTCGCTCAAGCCTTGACTTCCTCGCCGAGCATCAGACCGATCACCTCGGTCAGTCGAAGGGTGTTCGCCTCGCGTACGGCGACCACCGTGCCGTGGCGCATGACCGCGATGCGGTGCGCGAACTCGAGCATCCGCGGGATGTCGTGGCTGATGACGAGGACCGCCAGCCCACGGTCCGCTGCCGCGGCGACGGTTTCGTACACGATCGCCGACTGCTTCGGGCCGAGCGCCGCTGTCGGTTCGTCCATCAGCACCGCGGTCGTGGCCCAGGTGATCGCGCGGGCGACGGCCAGGGCCTGGCGCTGGCCGCCCGACAGGTTCCCGACCGGCACGTTGTAGTCCTTGAGCGTGATTCCCAGGCGACCCATGGCGTCCCGGGTCTCGTCGACCATCAGGCGCCGGTCGACCTCGCCGAGGAATCGCCGCCAGCCGTGACGGACCTCTTCGCGGCCGAGGAACAGGTTGTCCGACACGCTCAGATGCGGGGCGAGTGCCAGGTCCTGGTAGACGGTGTGGACGCCGAGCTCGTGGGCGTGGTTGGTCGACTGGACCTTGGTCGGCTCGCCCCAGAACTCGATCTCGCCCTCATCGGCCTGGAGCGCACCGCAGATGACCTTGGTGAAGGTCGACTTGCCGGCGCCGTTGTCGCCCACGAGCGCCGTGACCTCGCCGGGGAACAGGTCGATCGATGCGCCGCGCAGCGCCTGGAGGTGGCCGAAGTGCTTGACGATCCCCGTCGCGCGGATGGCCGGAACGCCTTCGCGAACATCGGGTCGTCCGGACGCGGTGGCCGGGGCGCCGATCGTCGCCAATCCCTACCTCTCGCTGCCACCGAAGGGGCGCCGCCCACCCATCACCGGGCGGCTCGCTGGACGGAGTTGTCTGACCACTGTTGTACGACGAGTGACGTGGTGTCGCACATGCTAGCGGAGGCCGTCAAGCCCCTCCGAGGGGCTCGAAAGCCGATGCTGCTCATGGGTCCGACAGGGTCAGATCAGGGCGATCGGCCGGACCCACGACCCGGTTCCGCCCGTGATCCGGAGGGGTATCGCGATGAACAGGAAATCGGTCCGCTCGTGCTCGACCAGCGCGGTCGCGAGGGTGTCGAGATCCATCCATTCGACCAAGTGGATCCCGCGCCGGGTCAGCAGCTCGACGTGCACCGTCCGCGACCAGTCGCGGACCGGTTGCGGCTCCGTCCCGCCGGTATCCGAGCCGAACACGGCCATCCCGGCGTCAGCCAGGTGGACGGCGGCCTCGACACCGATCCCGGGCTGGGCGTCGAGGAATGTCGCCCGCGCCGTCGCCAGCTCGCGGATCTTGCCCGTTCTGAGAAGCACCGCGTCGCCCGATCGGACGGTCGCGCCAGACCGCGCCAGCGCCTCGTCGATGTCTGCGACGGTGACCTCCTCCGAGCCGGTCAGCGGGCGCCCGTCCCGGGCCGGCAGGCGGTCGATCAGCACGCCACGGGTCACGATCGGCGGGACGGTCTCGATGCCGCCGAACGTCCATCCCTTATCGGTGCGTGCCGAGCCAGCGTCTTGGCCGTCGAAGACCTTGCCGTCGTTGACGACGTGGACGAGACCGTCGATGTGGGTCCCCTGATGGATGCTCCCGCCGATCGCGTCGAGGTGGAACGCGTCCTTCTCCGAGCCGACCCGCTCGTGCCACTGCTCCGGGGTCAACACGTCCCAGCGGTGGAATGGCTCGCTGAATGCCGGATCGCCCTGCGGAAGGACGTCCGCATCCATCGGTATCGACAGGTCGATGACGAGGCCGAGTCGAACGAGCGACGCGGCGGCGACGATCGCATCGGGCGTCAGGCTCGCGAGGACACCAAGCGCGGTCACGAGACCGCTCCAGCCGGTCCCTGCGTTTCGGCGGGCAGGTCCCCGTTCAGCGCGATCTGACCGCCGTCGACGACGATGGTGGCGCCGGTCACGTACGCCGCCTCGTCGGACGCCAGCCATAGCACGGGCCACGCCACGTCGATCGGCTCGCCGATCCGGCCCAGTGGGACCGAGCCGAAGCCGAACCCCGCGGCGAGCATCGGCTTGGTGATCTCGCTGACGATCGTGCCGGGCGCGACGAGGTTGGCCCTGATGCCCGCCGCGGCGAGGTCGATCGCCATCGACTGGACGAGCAGGACGAGCGCCGCTTTGCTCGCGTTGTAGGCCGCCATGTGCGGTTCGGCGACGAAACTGTTGGTCGATCCCACGACGACGATCGAGCCGCCGCCAGATCGCTCCATCGCGGCCGCGGCGGCGCGACAGGACAGGAACGCCCCACGGACGTTGGTGCGGAAGACCTCGTCCCAGGTCTCGTCGGTCGTGTCGCGGAACGGCACGACACGGTGGATGCCGGCGTTCGATACGTGGACGTCCAGTCGGCCGAAACGCGTTTCTGCTCCGTCGATGAGGCGTTCGACATCGCCAGCCTCTCCGACGTCGCCTGCGATGGCCAGGACTCGATCAGGGGCTCCGAGGGTGTCGGCCGTGGCAGCGAGGCGGCCGGCATCACGTGCGAGCAGGGCGACGCTGGCGCCTTCGCGGACGAACAGCTCGGCGATGCCGCGACCGATCCCGGTCGATCCGCCGGTGATCGTCGCCACGCGCCCCGCCAGCCGACCGGTCGCTTCGTCCACGGCATCACTGTACCCACGGGAAGTGAGCCCTACACTCCGGCCGAGCGAGGAGGACCGGGCGATCGCGCATCGTGACGATGGGTATCGGATCGGGATCGACGCGGCGACGGGCGTGGTGCGCGTCGCGGCGGTACGCGATGGTGACGGCCGCGTGCTCGCCAGCGCCACGTCGCCGTTCGAGGTGGCCAGCGATGGTGCCCGTCGGGAGGTCGACTTCCTCGGTGTCGAAGCAGCCGTTCGTGACGCGCTCTCCGCGCTCGTCACGATAGTGCCCGAGGGTCTCGATGCCATCTCGGTCGGGATCGCAGCGACCGCCTCGACCGTCGCGGTCGCGGATCGCGGCGACGGCCAACCGCACGGCCACGGTCTCATGTGGGCCGATCACCGCGCGAACCGGGAAGCAGCCGCCATCCGAAGGGCCGGCCATCCGAACCTCGTGCGGATGCTCGGTCACGTGTCCCCAGAGTGGGGGATCGCCAAGCTGGCCTGGCTGGCAGGATCGGGGGCGTTGGATCGGTCCTCCGGCGTCGTCGTGGAGCTGGCCGACTGGCTCGGATTCCGGGCGTCCGGTGTCTGGGCCGCGAACGCCGGAACACGGGAGTGGGGATGGGCCGGCGGTGACGACGGGGCGGTCGACCCCGCGCTGATCGAGGCCGCCGCTGTCCCTCGCGCCGCAGCGGGATGGGTCCTGGACGACGTTCGGGCCACCGGCGCGGTCCTCGGCGTCGTCCAGGACGAGGCTAGATGGCCGCGCGTCCTCCGCGGCGTACCCGTGCTGGTCGGCGGGATGGACAGCTACCTCGCCGCGGTCGGGATGGGCGCCGCCGCTTCGGGCCGCCTGTGTCTGACGGTGGGCTCATCGTCAGCGGCCATCGGCGGGGTCGCATCCGGGGACGCGACGGGGCGGATGTTCGGTCCGTTGCGGAATGCCGTCCCGGGGCTCACCGAGGGGGCGTGGCAGGGTGGCCAGACGACGGCAGGACTCGCCGCGGCGTGGGCCAGAAGGGTCCTCGGGGGCCCGGAGGGCGCGCTGGGGGAGGCGGCGGCCGATGCCCCGCCCGGCAGCCGCGGCGTCACGTTCCGGGAGACGATGCTCGACCGTCGCAACCCGGCCCCGCGATCGCCGATGCGCGGCAGCTGGTCGGGGCTGGGCCTCTCCCATGGTCCGGGCGACCTCTACCGCGCTGTGCTCGAGGGGATCGCGTTCGGTCTGGCCGATGCGTGCGGTGGGCTGCAGCCCGCCGAGGTCGTCGCGACCGGCGGCATGCTGCAGAGCGAGCTGTTCGCGACGATCCTCGCCGATGTCCTCGCACGACCGATCGTCCGCCTCGCGGAGACGACCAGTGCTGCCGCCCTCGGAGCGGCCTTCGCCGACGTGCCGGAGCGCGTCGCCGACATTCTCGAGGCGGCTGCGACGACCGAGCCCAGCGGTGCAGACTACGAGGAGGCCCGTGCGAGGTATCGAAGGGCCGAGCTTCCCGATCTTGACGAGGCGTGATCCAGACGTGACGGCGCCCACCGCGATCAACCTGCGTAGCGACACCCAGACCCTGCCGACCGAGCGGATGCGCCAGGCGATGGCTGAGGCGCCCCTCGGCGACGACACGTACGGCGAGGACCCCACGGTCTTGCGATTCGAGGCGATCGCCGCCGAGCGCCTCGGGACCGAGGCCGCGATGCTCGTCCTGTCCGGGACGATGGCGAACCTCATCGCGCTGCTCGTCCACTGCCGTCCGGCCGACGAGCTGTTCGTCGATGCCGGTGCCCACGTCGTCTACTACGAGTCCGGTGGACTCGGGGCCGTCGCTGGCGTCACGCCGACGGTCGTGGCCTCGGATCGCGGCCACATCCTGCCCGACGCCCTGCAGGCAGCCATCCGCCGACCGAACATCCACTACCCGCGCGCTCGGCTGGTATGGCTCGAGAACACCCACAACCGAGGCGCGGGGTCCGTGATGCATATGGACCATCAGCGCGCGGTCGAGGCGGTGGCGCGCGAGCATGGTCTGGCGGTCCACCTCGACGGAGCCCGCGTCCTCAATGCCGCGGCCGCCCAGGGCCTCGACGTACGCGAGCTCCTGGATGGCGTCGACAGCGCGATGGTCGACCTCACGAAGGGGCTCTCCTGCCCGCTCGGGGCGCTCCTCGTCGGGTCGAGCGCGTTCATCGAACAGGCGCGCTTCCGGCGGCGACTCGTGGGCGGGGGCATGCGCCAGGCAGGCGTCATCGCGGCGTGCGGCATCGTCGCCTTCGAGGATCTCCTCGACCGGACCCTGGACGATCATCGGTCGGCGCATCGACTCGCCGATGGCCTGGCATCGATCGACGGGTTCGAGATCGACCCTGCGTCGGTCGAGACGAACATGGTCTACGTCGACGTCGGTGCTCTTGGGCGGTCGACGGACGTGGCGGCGGCGCTCAAGGCGGCCGGCGTCATCGTGTCCGACCGTCCGCCGCGGCAGATCCGGCTGGTGACGCACCTCCAGATCACCGACGAGATGATCGAGGGCGCGCTGGGACGCATGGCGGAGGTCGCGGCGAGCCTGCGGGCCACGCCTGCCGTCTGAGCGTCGCTGGGTGAAGGCCGCGTCCTCGGCGGTCATCGGTCTCGACATCGGGACGAGCGTCGTCAAAGGCGTGCTGATCGACGCCGACGGCCACCTCGTCGCTCGTGCCGCACGCTCGCAGGCCATCGACATCGGGCCCGGTGGGAAGGTCGAGGTCGACGCGCTCGCCGTCACGGCGAATGCGCGGCACGTGATCTCGCGGCTCGCCGGGGCGGGCCAGCGCAGCGGGGTGACCATTCGAGCCATCTGCGCCGGCGGGTCCGGCGACGAGGCGGTATGGGTCGACCGCGCAGGCGTGCCGGTCGCGCCGGTGCCACTGAGCCTCGACACGACAGATGCGGCGGCCGGCGAGTCCCTGACGACTGCGGTCGGGGCAGATCAGTTCCGGAGCGTGACCGGGCTGCCGACGAGCGGGGCGTATCCGCTGACGCGCTACGTGGGCTTGCGCGCGGCGCGCCCGGACCTCGGCGCCCGGGTGTCCCGTCTGCTCGCATGGCCCGAAGCGCTCGCGCTCGACCTCGGGGTCGAGGTCATGAGCGAGCCGACGCTCGCGGCGCGGTCCGGCGCGTGGCGGCTACCGGTACGGGGGGAGGACGGCAGGTACGAGCAGGCGTTCCTTGCGGCTGCCGGCGCGTCCCGCGACCTCTTCCCGCCGCTGGTCGCGACGGGCACGGTGAGCGGGACGATCCCCGCCGTTGTCGCCTCAGCCGTAGGGCTGCAAGCGGGGGTCCGGCTCGTGGCCGGCGGCTTCGACCAGGCGATGGCGACGCTTGGCGCGCAGATCACGACAAGCGGGGTCGCCCACGTCGGGGTGGGGTCTTGGCAGGCTATGACCGTGCTGGCAGAGACGCGGCCGTCCGTCGACCTGGTCGCCGACGGGTTCTCGATCGGCCCGTCAATCGCCGCCGACGGCCACTGGTCGATCATGGCGAGCGGGCCAGGGACGGTCGTCCTCGGTTGGCTCGGCAGGATCGGTGACGGCGCGGGGGACCCGGTGAAACGGATCACCGGGCTAGCCCGCCGTGCGGGCGACGCCCCGACGGGCCTCATCGTCATCCCGGATCTCGGTGGCGGGGCTCCGCCGCATGCTCATCCGGTGACGCGTGGCGTCATCGCCGGCCTCGGACTCGGCGACGGTGCGGACCGCCTCGCCCGGGCGCTCCTCGAGGGTGTCGCGCTCGGGCTCGGCGAGCGCCTGGATCGTGCGGCGGCCGCCGGTCTGGCCGTCGGGGAGATCCGGTTCACCGGTGGCGGCGCTCGCGATCCCCGCTGGCGTCGCCTGACCGCGGACGTGACGGGGTTGCCGGTCCGGGCAGTCGACCCGCCCGATGCCGGCGCCGTCGCTGCTGCCGCGCTTGCCGCTGCGGCCACCGGCGTCGCTCCGGACGTGGCGTCTGCCCTGGCTCGGAGCGTCCGCATCGGACGGCCGATCGCGCCGCGCGCGCGCCACCATGCCGCCTATCGGGAGATCGCCGAGCGGGTCGCTGTGGTCCGCTCGAGCATCGAGACCGTGCAGCGCACCCACCCGGGAACGTAGGCTCAGGGAGGTCCAGCCGAGCTCGGCGGCTGGCCGTCCCGACACGGAGGAGGCGATAGTGGACAGGCTGGCCGGCCGTCGGGCCGTCGTGACTGGTGGGGCCCGCGGTATCGGGGCAGCGATGGCTCGAGCGTTCGTCGAAGAAGGCGCCGAGGTCGTGATCTTCGATCTGAACGGCGATGGCGCGGCGGCGACCGCGGCCTCGATCGGGGAGGGCTGCCGCGGACGGGCCGTCGATGTCCGTTCCGAGACGCAGGTCGACGAGGCTTTCGCGGAGCTGGAATCAAGCGGGTTCGCCGTCGACCTCCTCGTGAACGATGCGGCGATCCAGCGCGAAGCGGCGCTCGCCGATCAGACGGTCGAGGACTTCCATGTCGTCGTCGACACGAACCTTCTCGGCACGTTCCTTTGTTCGCGTGCTGCGCTTCGCGGGATGCGGCAACGGCGTTCGGGCGTGATCATCAACATGAGCTCGGTACTCGGGTTGACCGGCGATTCGCTGCTGCCGATCTACTCGGCGACCAAACACGCCATCCTCGGGCTGACGAAGTCGACGGCCGTCGCCTACGCCGAGGAAGGCATCCGCTGTGTCGCCATCTGCCCGGGCGACGTCGACACCGAGCTCAACCAGCAGTACTTCGGATCGCAGCCCGACCCGGCCGAGTTCCGTCGCCGCGTCGAGCGTGAGTACCCGGGACGTCGGATGGCACAACCCGCCGAGATCGCCCGGCTGGCCGTCGCGCTCGCGACGGATGACGCCTCGTTCGTGAACGGGACGCATGTGCTCGCCGACGGCGGGATCATGGCCCGCCTGTTCGACCTGTACTGACCGCCCCCCTCCGCGCCATACCATCGACCCGTGACGACCGACTACGGCGCGGACTGGAGCGCGGGACTCCGTCGCGCGGATCCGGACGAGCTTCGCGAGTGGCTCGACTTCGCGATCGCAAGCGCCGACGTCGCCGACGAGCTCGCCCTCGGTGGGTTGCGTCAGGAGTTGACGGTCGAGGCGAAGGCCGACGGGTCATTCGTGACAGAGGTCGACAAGCTCATCGAGACGACCCTCCGGTCGCGGCTCGCGGAGCGTTTTCCCGACCACGACATCGTCGGGGAGGAGTACGGGTCCGCGGTGGGCTCCAGCTCTACGCGTTGGTACGTGGACCCGATCGACGGCACGCACAACTACATGCGCGGCGTCCCGCTGTTCGGCACGCTCCTCGCCGCCGAACGTGATGGCGAGATCCAGGTCGGTGTCATCAGCGCCCCAGCCCTCGGGCAGCGCTGGTGGGCCAGCCGCGGGGAGGGGGCCTGGACGATCGGCGGGGGTCGCCGCGAACGCCGGCGCCTGCACGTCTCCGACCGGGCCGACTTGGACGTCGCCCAGGTCCTGTTCCGATCCGTCACCGACATGCATGCGTCGCAGGTCGCGGACGGCTTCGATGCCCTACTGCCGACGGTCTGGCGAGAGCGCGGATTCGGTGACTTCTGGGGCTATGCGCTCGTCGCCGATGGCGCCGCCGAGGCCATGATGGAGCGCGATCTCGGACCATGGGACCTGGCGGCGCCCTGGATCATCGTGGAGGAGGCTGGCGGCCGGATCACGGATTTCGACGGGCGCCGGTCCTTCGCGGCAGGAGAGGGCCTTGCCACGAACGGCGTGCTCCACGAGGTCCTGCTGGACCGCCTGCACGGGCGCACGACGGGCGCATCCCTGCCCCCGATGCGCTGATATACCTCGAGACGTTCGCCGCTGACCGCTGCGGCCGCCGCGCAACGCCGGGGGCTTGACCGCGCCGCTACTATCGTCCACACGTCCGACAACAGTGGTCAGACAACCCGAGGGAGTGATGGGGAAGGCCGTCCAGGCGGTCATGGGCGAACTTTCCACGGCGATCGAGGCCGAGTACCGGCCGGGCGACCGCCTGCCGTCCGAGCCTGCGCTGGCATCGGCCTATGGCGTCAGCCGCGCGACCATGCGTGAGGCGCTCCAGAACCTGGCAGGGGCGGGCCTCGTCCGGCGCGTGCACGGTCTGGGGACGTTCGTGACGAGCGTCAGCACCAAGATGGAGAGCGCGCTCGACGTCGACCTCGGGGTGACCGAGGCGATCCGGGCGGCGCATCAGCAGCTCGGCGTCCAAGTGATCCGAGCGGCCGAGCAGCCGGCGCCCCAGGAGGTTGGCGAGGCGCTCGGTCTTCCGCCGGCGGGCCGCGTCCTGTGGATCGAGCGAGCGATCCTCGCCAACGACGTGCGCGCCGTCGCGGCCGTCGACGCCATCCCCGTCGCGATCGCCGCCCGCGCGGCCAATCCATACGAGGGCGGCTCGGTCTACCGCTTCCTCGAGGTCGATTGCGGCGTGACGCTCGCCGGCGGATCGGCATCCATCACGGCGGTCGGGGCCGAGCGGCGGGTCGCTCGCGTCCTCGATCTCCAGGAGGGCGAACCCGTCCTTCGTGTCTCACAGACGGAGCGCGCCGACGACGGGACCCTCGTGCTCTATTCGGAGGAACACTACGTGCCCAATCTCTTCGAGCTCACGATCCGGCGGACGCGGCGCGGAAGGGGCGTGGCATGACACGCGTGACGGACCCCGCGGGCGCGACGAACGCGACCACGCCCGGCGCGCCGGCCGCTCCTGAGACCGACGATCCCGGTCACGACGGTCACTGGCTCCGCTCGTTCGCTCGTCCGGAGCTCTGGGCCGCGGCCGGCTACGACGCGAGCCACCATGATTTCGCGTGGCAGCATCGCGAGCTCGCCCGGCTCATGTCGAACGAGTGCCCGCTACCGCCCGACGACGTCGTCATCGAGGCGGCTTTGAGCGCGATGCGCGAGGCCAACTTCTACCCCAACTCGGCGTGGGAGCTCCGTGACGCGCTGGCCGACTTCGCGGGCGTCGAGAAGCATTCGGTCATCCTCGGCAACGGCTCGACCGAGATCCTCGACGTGGTCACGCGCACGTTCATCACCCCCGGCGACGAGGCTGTCATCCCGGTGCCGACGTACGCCTTCTTCGAGACGCAGGTGCGGTTGAACGGCGGCGTCGCGGTGCTCGTGCCGACGACCGCCGATCTCGGCTTCGATATCCCGGCGATCCGGGCGGCGGTCACGCCACGAACCAAGCTGATCTTCCTGTGCAGCCCCAACAACCCGATCGGTCGGAGCTGGACCGAGGAGGAGGTCGTGGCGGTCCTCGAGACCGGCATCCCGACGGTGATCGACCAGGCTTACCTCGAATGCGGGTACGGCCGATCATTCGCCCCGCTGATCAGCCGGTTCCCGAACCTGATCGTCACGCGGACCATGTCCAAGGCGTACGGGCTCGCTGCCGTTCGCGTCGGCTACGGCCTGGCCGACCCGGCCGTCATCGATCTGCTGCTCCGCGTGCGGATACCGTTCAGCGTCTCGCTGGTCGGGGCTCGTGCGTGTCTGGCCGCCGTGCGCGAGCCTGGCTACCTCGACCGACGCCGCGGGTACATCAGCGACGAGCGCGATCGTCTCTTCGCGGTGCTTTCGACGCTTCCGGGCGTCGTGCCATGGCCGTCCGAGACGAACTTCATCACGATCGACGTGACCGCCACCGGGCGTCCCAGCTCGGACTACGTCGCCGAGGCCAAGGCCGAGCACCTGCTCCTGCGACGCGTCGCGGCCCATCGGCTCGAGGGCCAGTACGTCCGCGTGACGATCGGGACGATCGAGGAGAACGATCGCTTCCTCGAGGTGTTCAGCAGGAGCGTGCCCGGAGCCGAGACGCCCGGCGCGGATCCCGCCGCCCGATGAGATGACGAGTCCGGTCGTCGTCGCATACGACGTCGGGACGAGCGGCGTCAAAGCCGTGGTCGTGGATGCCACCGGCCGCGTTCTCGGGTCTCGCGTTCGCAGCTACGGCCTCTCGACGCCACGTGCCGACCACGTCGAGCAGGACGTCGAGGCGATGGTCGCCGAGCTCGGTACGGCCAGCCGAGAGGTCATGGCGGACGTCGGTATGGATCCGGTGAACGTCGCCGCCGTCGCGCTCACGGCGCAGATGTTCTCGGTCGTCCCGGTCGATGCCTCGGGTGTCCCGCTCGGACCGATGCTGTCATGGCTCGACCAGCGCTCCAGCGTCGAGGCCGCCCGGATCCGGCGCGCGGCCGGGCCTGACGACGGCTACCCCCGGTTCGACGCCGTGCTGACCGCGAAGGACATCGTGCCCCGCATCTGCTGGCTCGAAACGCATGAGCCGGACATCGCGCGGCGGACCGCCTGGTATCTCGACTGCAAGGAGGCGGTCGTCGCGCGCCTCACGGGGATCGCGGCGATCGATCCCACCGGAGCGAGCGCATTCCGATTGGTCGATCCCGAGACCGGTGGCTGGGATCCCGATCGATGCCGGCTCGCCGAGACGCCGATCGACAAGCTCCCGCCGATCATCGGAGCCACCGAGGTCGTCGGCTACCTGACGC
>Ga0068859_100001136_pt1 | contig 27110 bp, 18 predicted proteins | sample KBSSwiS22_FD_66585 | JGI IMG/M metagenome (GOLD analysis project Ga0068859, IMG submission 66585) | Switchgrass rhizosphere microbial communities from Kellogg Biological Station, Michigan, USA - KBS Switchgrass S2-2 | ecosystem: Host-associated > Plants > Roots > Rhizosphere > Soil ...
GGCCGGTTTCGACGCTCAGTCTTTACGGAGGGCTGACGCGACGCCGATATCTTGCGGGCGATCCTGACCTGATGCACGGCTTTGACTTCGGCGCGATTGGTAGTGTTCCGTCCTGGCGATGGTTACAGCTTGGGTACTTCAGAGTGGTCCAGAACACAGCGGCCTCTACATCCGGCAGGCTTCAACTATCGCAGTACTCTGCGACTCTGGTGAGTCTGCTTCAGTACTCCGCGAACGTGATGTTCACGGATCTTCAGTTCAATGGGGCCTCGTCGCGAACGATCAACGCCAGTGCGGGAAGAGATTTCTTTTCGTACGGTCATCTCGCCGTCCACGATCAACTTCAGTTCAACGGTGTTCATCGCTACGGCGCCGAATGGCAACTTGTTATTCCTCACGGTAGCCTGCGCGTGGGGCTCGATCGATGGGCAGACCGTCGAAGTTCAGATCGCGCCTATGTGCCGCTGGTCGGATTTACGTTTACGTTGCCGGGCAAGCAGCGGCTGCTCGCCACATACTCCGGTGAACGCGGAGCTCATATGTTTAGCTTCGTTATCGGAGGTCCGCTTGTTGACCGGGAGGATTTGCGGAAGGACGCGGACGGTCGTGTCAGCGTGATCGCGCAGGCGACACTGGAAGGCCGTGTTTTCCAGGATTCTGATGACGATGGTGTGTTCGATCCGGGAACCGATGTGGCGATGTCCGATATCACGATGTGGCTGGACGAGCAAACATCCGTGGTAACAAACGCGACGGGTTTCTTCCGCTTCGAACATCTGAAGTCCGGAACGCACGCAATCAAGGCGGACCTGTCTGAAGTGCCGGCCGACATGGTCTTTGCGGAATCAGGAGATCGCCGTGTTGCCGTCCTGCCTTTCAAGACCAACGTGCAGAATTTCCCGGTTGTTCGTACTGGGACGCTGTCTGGAAAGGTGACCTACCTCGATTACGCTGATCCCGACAGTCCCGTTCGAAAGCCTCTGCCTGAAGCACGTGTCATCGCGGACAGCGAGCATGACACGTACTCCGACGTCGGTGGAAACATCACGATCGGATCCTTGAGGCCCGGCTTCTATGAACTACGAGTCGATCCGGAAACTGCGCCCGAAGGTTATGTCGCGTCGGTAGCGCCCCGGATCATTCAGGTCAAGCCGGGTCAGACGCTGCGTGGCGTGCAGGTTGAACTCGCAATCCCTCCAAAGCCGACCATCATCCGAGAAATTCCCAGGCAGCAGCCCGTCACTACTCCCTGAAGTTGCCGCTTCGTGCGGGAAGCCTTTCCCCGGATAAGAGCGCGCGTGTTTTCTGCCACAACGCGACAAACGGATACGCCAGCTCATAGGGAATGCTATGCGCACGGTCGCCATCCACCAATCCGGTTTTCGGCCACTCCCCACGTTTTGGGGGTACGTAGGTGCCGAACAGAACGTCCCAAATCGGGAAGTTTGCGGCGAAGTTTCGGTCACGGTGCTCCGGCGCCGGAGAGTGATGCAGACGATGAAGCTGTGGGCCCAGGATGACGGGTGTCAGGGGGCCATAAGGAATTCGTACATTCGCATGGATGAGAAGCCCCATCTGCGCGAGCGCGAAAGCGATCCACGCACCCTGCACGGCAGTAATATTGAAGAGAATCCCCATCGGAATCACCATCGTGAAAACTCGCAGGGGTTCCTCCAGCCAATGTACGCGATACGACGCCAGCGCGTTCAGTCCCTCCGCGCTGTGATGCAGCCGGTGCGACGTCCACAACGCGGGGACGCGATGTTGAAGCCGATGATGCCAGTAATAGAAAAAATCTGAAACGAACAGCGGCACCAGCGGCAGAAAGATATTCCTTACTGGCCAGCTCAGTGCTCCGATGCCCGCGGTCAGCCCATCGAGATTGAGATGAATCAGTCCCGGCCCCAAACGTCGGGTGAAGGCGACGACCAGCGCTGCGGGCAGGATCATGACGAAAGGCGTCAGCACAAAGTACGACACGTTATACACGGCATGTACGAAGCGTTCAGGTGTCGATTGACGGCGCTCCGCCGGAATCACCAGCTCGACGACGGTGAAAGCAAGCACGATCAGGAAGTGCGCTTTCATTGCGGGCACTGTTGCCAGGATCGTTTCCCAAACAAACGACACAGCTATTTCTCGACTGTCGTGGAACTAGGATTGTCAGGGGAGGGCTTGACTACTCCTTCGTAGTCGTTCGCCGTCGAGTGCATCTTCAGCGTATCGAAATCATGGTACCCGACCAATACGGATTGAATGATTCCCTTGCGGTCGATGAAGAACGTCGTCGGAATAATGTAGGAGTTGGAGTACGGAACGGGAAGACTCTGCGACGAAGCGATCGTGTAGGCCATTTCATGTTTAGCAAGGAATGGCTTGAGAATTGATTCCTTCTCGCTGCTGATCCCGATCAGTGCGAGATCGTCCTCAGTGACGGCAGTTCGTAGCTGGTTAAAGTTGGGAATCTCCTCGATGCAGGGACCACACCAGGTCTCCCAGATGTCCACGACCACGCGCTTGCCCCGGAAATCGCTCAGCTTGAAAGTCTGTCCATCCATCGTGGTGACGGTGAAATCCGGAGACTCTCGGCCGACCCACTTGTTTGCCTGGCTGCCGATGGAAGTGAGAACGTCGTCAACCATTGTGTAGTAAAACACGCCAAAACCAATGCTCGCGACGACCCCAGCCAATGAGAGGACGAGGCCTGTATAGGCCATGCTGCGCGGCTGGTCTGGCCGCCGACGTAAATGCATTACCGCGAGAACCAACCCGACGATGCCGGCAAGGCCACCCACGATCACAATACTCATGCCAACGGAAAGCAGGCCGAAGACCAGCGCTGCAACAGCGAGGCCGAGCCTTGGGCGCTGTGCCTGGTCCGTTGGAGATTCAGTGGACATGCCGGACATGCTACCAGTGGAGCACCGGAGCTTCAATCGTTCTCGGCACCCAGCAGCTCGGCAGTTGCTGCCACACCCATGCCAAAAATTTGGCGGTCGAACAGGGATCCGCTAGGATGAATGCAACTTAGAACTACAGGGAGAAGACAAATGCGGCTGAGGACCGTCCTGGTTATCGCGACAGCAGTCCTCGTCTTCGGGGTGACATCTTTCCGAGGCGCTGACACACTTCCCACGCAACTCAGCGATAGCGACTACTGGAAGCTTATTGCGGAGTTCTCCGAGCCGGATGGCCACTACCCGTACACAGTGATCACGTCCAATGAGATTGCCTACCAGGAAGTGATTCCACAACTAACGAAAGCGATTGCGCCAGGCGGCGCGTATCTCGGCGTGGGGCCTGAACAGAATTTCACCTATATCGCAGCTCTTCGTCCCAAAATCGCGTTCATTGTCGATATTCGTCGCAACATGATGCTCGAGCATCTGATCTATAAGGCTGTTTTCGAGATGTCTGCTGACCGCGTCGAGTTCGTGAGCAATCTGTTTTCAAGGCCAGGGCCTGCACAGTTGCGGGCTGACTCTTCTGTCGAGGCGATCTTTCAGGCCTTTCCCAGATCCGCGGGCAGTTCAGAACTGGCGGAGACGCATCTGAAGGACATCCTGGCGCGGCTGAAGGCTCATGGGTTTGTGCTCAGTGCGAGCGATGAAATCAGAATGCGGGCGATCTATCTGACATTTCTCCGTGAGGGCGTCGTTACTTTCAATTCCAGCATCGAGAGTCCGGGATACACGGCTCTGATGCTCGCGTCAGATGGAATGGGGCGGAACTGGAGTTACCTTGCGTCGGCTGAGAATTACGCACGCGTCCGATCGATGCATCAAAAAAATCTGATTATTCCGGTTGTCGGAGACTTTGGGGGGCCAAAGGCCTTGCGCATGGTGGGGCAGTACCTTCGCGATCATGGAGCGATCGCAAGTGTCTTCTATCTGTCCAATGTCGAAGACTACATCGACCCCGTGTTTGAAGGGTACGCGCGGAACATCGGGTCGCTACCCATCGACAAGACGAGCTTGTTTATCCACACGTCACTTCAGGTGAATTCCCTTCGGCCCTGGCTTGCACCGATAGCGGAGTTCGCGCGGCCACAAGGCATTCTGCAAAACCTCAGATGAGCGCTGAGTCGTAGACTTTGCGGCTTTGCCGTCGATCCTTATAATACGCCGCAGCCCAATGACACCCGATCGCTGGAAGTTGATTGACGAGCTCTATCACGCGAGCCTGGACCTTCATGCCGGCGCGCGCGCTGCCTTCCTGAAGAAGCAGTGTGACGGGGATGAGAGTCTTTGCCGCGAAGTGGAGGCGCTGCTGTCTGCTCACGACAAGGCGGCCGAATTCCTGGATACGACAGCGTTGAACGATCTTGCCAGGACGGTCGCGCGCGAGTCCGGCGAAGGCTTTGAAGAGCGACAGATAGGCCAGTATCGCCTGCTCTCGCGACTGGGAGCAGGCGGAATGGGGGAGGTCTATCGTGCGCATGATTCCAAACTCGAGCGCGATATTGCCATCAAGGTGTTGCCCCGCTCGGGGTTTGTCGATTCCACGGCCAGCCTCAGGCTTGTTCGCGAGGCTCGCATAGCTTCCAAACTGAACCATCCGAACATCTGCACGATTCACGAAGTGGGCGACGTTGACGGGCAAACCTTCATCGCCATGGAACTGGTGGAAGGGGAATCGCTCAGCATGCGGCTGAAGTCCGGCGCACTGGAGCCCGCGGAGGTTATTCGGTACGGAGTGCAGTTGGCCGATGCGCTGGGGCACGCGCACCTTCGAAGCATCGTTCATCGAGACTTCAAAAGCGCCAATGTAATGGTCAACCCTGAAGGTCGTGCGAAGGTGCTCGACTTCGGCCTGGCCAAGAGTCTGAATCGCGAGGAAGTCGTGGAAGTGACTTCCGTCACGAACGCATCCATAACGCAACCGGGTATTGTGGTGGGCACGCTGCCGTACATGGCGCCTGAACAACTACGAGGGCATTCCGCAGATGCTCGAAGTGACGTCTGGGCGCTGGGAGTCGTGCTCTATGAGATGGCGTCCGGCGACCGGCCCTTTGCGGGTGAAACGACCCTGGATTTGAGCTCGGCAATTCTGGCAAAGGATCCGCCGCCGTTGCCTTCAACAATATCGACGCCGCTGAAGACCATCATCCAGCGTTGCCTTGAGAAAGATCCTCAGCAGCGCTATGAGAACGGTTCGCAGGTGCGGACTGCGCTCGAACAGATTCAGGACGCGCCGGCGATTCCAGCGCTGGACCGGATTGCGCCTTCCCGTCGCCTTCCCGTCTATACCACTTTGCTGGTTCTGATCCTGTTGCTGCTTGGAGGGTGGGTTGTTTTTACGCAAGTCAGGAAAGCGCCCGCTGAAACTCTCGGGCCGACGCGGATTCGGCCGATTACGAGTCTTGACACCTGGGAAGTCAATCCGAGTTGGTCCCCGGAAGGGAACCTGATCGCATACGGCGACACGGCAGGAGGCAGCGCTGACATTGCAATCATTCCAACGGCCCCGGGTGGCGAGCCACTAATTCTGACCGGGGATAGCCGTGCCGACGAGTTTATTCCGCGATTCTCGCCCGACGGATCAAAGATCCTGTTTGCTTCGGACCGTGGGTCGGGCACGAATATTTACTGGATCCGTCAAACAGGCGGCACCGAGCATTTGATCACCGAGACGCACATCCCATTTCTCCAGAGGATGGGTGCGTGGGCGAATGTCCTTGGCGCTAATCCGTGGTCGCCTCATGGAACGGAAATCGTGTTTTCGAGGCTTCAGCCAACAGGTGATGTCGCGTTGTGGAAGATGAACCTGTCTACAAAGAAGGAAACACAACTGACGATGCCCGCAGCCGGAACCGAGGATGGTGGCGCGGCGTGGTCCCCTGATGGCACACGAATCGCGTTCGATCGCGGTGGCTCGGTTTATGTCGTTCCTGCAAATGGCGGCGAACCGTCCGTACTGGTTGAGGATGCGTTTGGCGCCGCCTGGAAACCCGACAGCAACGGAGTCGTCTTTACGTCTGATCGCGGCGGAGCGCCGAATCTGTGGGAAATGGACTTTGCAACAGGCAAGGTACGGCAGCTGACGTCGGGGGGCGGAGCCGATCTTGCGGCTGCTGTTGCGCGGGATGGGTCCGTTGCATATTCGGAATTTTCGCATGATGTGAATGTCTACTGGACATCTGTTGCGGACCTCGCCACCGAGCCCCGGCAACTGACTTCCTTTTCGGGCGAGAGTTTTGGCCCACGCATTTCACTGGACGGGTCACAGGTGCTCTATTACTCCAATCGGAGTGGCAATTATGAGGTTTGGGCGCTTGATCTTAAGACCGGGAATCCTCGGAATCTGACGGAGTATCCCACCAACCCGGCGGACAGGCTGGCCGATTGGTCTCCTGATGGTAAGGAGATCGTCTTTATGTCCGATCGCGGAGGTTCCGTCGAACTGTGGATTGCGAAAACCGACACCTTGGCAACACGACGACTGACGGGACAGAATCTGCCGATTGCAAGCCACACGGCGGAAGCCGAAGGCGGCCCGCGCTGGGCTCCCGATGGAAAACTGATTGCCTATCTTGCGCCGGCTAACGGCACCAGCGCTATCTGGGTCGTCGATCCCCAGGGCGGCGAGCCTCGCGTCACATCCATCCGCAACGCCACCAGTTTTGGCTGGTATAAGGACAGCCGGCGCATGCTCTACATCCGTCAGAGTTCTGACGGATCGGGTCTGCAGGAACTGGTCGCAACGGATATTTCCACCGGTGACTGGACAGTATTGCTCAAGCGCGCGATCGCCGAACTCGCGGTAGCTGCAGACGGCGGGGCGGTGTCATTTCTCGACGCAGTCAGCCATTTCTCCATGGACCTGTGGGCGCTTCGATTGAAGCCGACAACGCAACCAGGCCAGCTTCCAGTTGCTGACGGTCAGCCAAAACAGATTACGTTCGGGAAGGGCGCCTGGCACGTGCATGCCGGCGGCTGGGCGAAGGACGCCAGTGCCGTGGTGTACTCGCGTGACAGGGACCGCGGCAATATCCAGGTTATAGAGCGGGCAAAATAGAAGCGTTGCGCATCTCGACTTAAGATGCACCCCTCCGCGGTGCTTCTCCTATTGGCCCTTTCCGATCTTTGATTGCTGCGCTTCCCTTACTGTCTGTTCCGCATCTTCCTTTGTAATGAAACCGGCCTTGAGATTACTCTCGGTGATCTTTTCAACCGCGGCGACATATGCGGCATGAGACGGGTACAGACGATCCAGTTTCATCTGGTCAAACGGAACGTGCGAACCGTAGATGTTGCAGAATTGTCCGCCGGAGTTCTCGCCGGTATCGGTCGCAACGGGCACAGCAAACTGTGCGAGCCGGATTCCACCCAACGCATTTCCATTCGTATCGCGCGCGATCACACGACGTTCCCCTTCACTGGGCGCCGGACTGACCTGGATCTTAGGCGCACCTGGAGGTTGCTTGCCTTTCTCGATCCACACTTTCATCGAGTCGTAAGCCGCATGCTGGACCATCCGCGCCGGGATTCGGCTCATCGGTGGCTTGTCGCACGCCTCATTGCCGGCGAATTGCGGAAGATCCCTTTCGAGAACGGCATCGAGAGCATCAATCAGGTCCCTGTCGGCGTGGGCTGCTCCGGCAACTTCCCATGTACGCAGGTAGTCGCGGTCGGGCAGGTCGAGTGCATTCTGAACGACTTCAAGCTCCGAAAAGAGTCGGAAGGCAGGGGTTTTGAGATCGGTTCGGAGAGCCTGACCCGTAGCGCCATGGATGACGAATCCGTCGATCACTCGCGCCAGCGGCTGGATGCCGTTGTAGTAAGGATAGAGGTGTGGCAGGGAATGCCCGGTCGCAATGACATTCCTGACTTTCAAATCACCCAGTAGCCGAGTTGTCTGCGACTGTTTTGCGGCCTGCGCTGCCTGTGAATAGATGTCGAATGCCAGTGCAAGGGCGTTCCCACGGAACTTTCCTCCTGCGTCCGTGTCCAGTGATGCATAGCGTTGGGGATTGAATGCTTTCAATCCATACGCACTCTCTATCCCGCGCGCCTGGGAAGCGACGCCGATATACGCATAACCGGCCCTCATCAGGTGTTCGTGTGACCAGTACCAGTCGTTCTCCTGATAAAAGCCCACCACAGAGTTGCTCCATTCCAGGATCACGGTGCCATTGAACTTTGCAGCCGATATCGGCCGGCGTACGATCACGCGCGCTTTGTACGCATAGGGCCCGGAAACGATAACGGCAGTCTTGATGCCGTCCGTCCTGTATTCGTTGGTGAGCCCCTCAATGAAGAACTCGTCTTCTCGGTAGCCATACCGGGCAAGGTCTGCTTTCGTCGCACCGTACGGATAGTTGTGTGAAGGATCACCGGGCCGGGCCGTCGCGGCAATCGGCCCGGTGACCTTCGGCGTGGGGACGGGAGCCTGAGCTTCCAACACGCCCGGAAGGACCAGCAGGAATGTGACGATCGAGCGTTTAGAAATTGAACCGGGCATGAAGTTCAACAAGGCGGCTTCCTCCGTTAGTTGTGGTAATGCGACCAAATGTCGGACTGTTGATGTTTGAGTCCGGATTCGCGAAATTGGTTCGATTCAATACATTGATGGCGTCCGCGCGAAATTCCAGTTCCGTTGTCTCACCGAGACGAATGCGTTTGATGACATTCAAATCGAAACGGACCGTTCCCGGCCCTTCAAGGTAGGTCTGGTACATACTCCCCAGCTTGCCCGGTCTCGGATTGACGGCAATGAGTGTGTTGTCCTGTGTCGCCAAAGCCGTCAAAGTGCTGCGGGTATTCAGACCCTGTAGTGTCGTTAAGCCCGCGATGGACGGGTCGGGAATGAGTTTCAGTCCCTGGAAGTAGAGAACGCCGGTGGAATCGAAGTTCACGTTGCCGAAGCTCTTCAGTACCGGCGCAACAAGGTCCGGCGTGTTGATCGTGCTCTGCGTCAGAGAACTCACCGTGGACGTAAACGCTATCGGCTCGCCGGAGTATGCGTTCAGGACTGCGCCAAACTGCCATCGCTCCAGCAGGCGTGCCAGCACTCCGCCCTGGCTGTTGAGAAAAGGCTTGCCGGGGCCCATGGGAAGCTCGAAATACCCATTCGCTCGAAGCGCGTGAGTGCGATGGAAGGGGAGGAGGCGCTTTTCCACCTGCCGGTTACGGACGCTGCGATATCCGCCTTCGACAAATCCCGAACCATCCCCGGGAGTTTCGCCCAGTGTCTTGGCGAAGGTGTAGCTGGTCTGTAGTGCCCATCCATTTGAGGATCGTTTGTTCCATTCGATTTGAACAGCATGGTGGGTGGAGTTTGCAAAATTGCCGAGCAGACCCGCGTTGAGAAACTGCGGGCTCGCAACGATGAGATTCTCGGGCAGACCGGCCCGGCGGATGAGTTCACCGGCGATGCCGGTAAAGTTCGTGGTCGTGTTGAGGAAGTTGGCGAACGCGCCAACATTGTTATTTGCCAACATCGCGTTGGTGTTTGTATTTGCCCGCAACGACTGTGATCCGGTTACGGTCGAACCATTCACGGGACCCAGTGCCGATGCAACGGTAAGACCATTGAGCATCTGATCAAAGAGTGGAGCATTCCCGCCCGCCTGTGTGACACGGAAGGCATCGAGTACACCACTTTCGAAAATGTTTACTTCGTTGAGGTTGGCCTGTCGAACCAGCTTCGTGCCTTTGTTGCCCACGTAACGCACGTCGAGAGACATCTTGCCGGGCAACTCGCGCTGAATGGACAGGTTCCAGTTTTGGACATAGGGAGTCCGAACGTTTGAATCGTACGCGGCCGCCGTTTGGGTTCGGTCGGTGAGAGGTACGATATCCTCCGGTTGCCCGAATGGAGAAAGGGGTAGGCTCATTCGTGCCAGGTCGAGGTACTGCGAGGATGTGATGTTCGTCTCGTTGATGACACCCGGTTCTCCTCCGCCGATATTCCCGAGAAGGAAAAACGGAAACCTCTCGTACCCGATGCTGTAGCCCGCACGTAAAACAGTCTGCTCGAGACCCGGGAGGTTCCAGCTGAAGCCTACTGCCGGCGCGAAGTTATTCCAGTCATCGTTGTAGATCTGACGATCAGGATTCGGGCTTCGTGGCCCGACAAATTCAAACTGCGTGAGAGGACCCTTTTGTGGACCCGGCTGGTAGAGATCTCCCCACCCGCTACCCGACCACCCGAATAATCCTCCGGAACCTCCGACAATGCCGATCTGGCCGTACTCGTCGGTGAAGGGATCCTGCCACAGGGGCACTCCGAAGAAGTCATAGCGCACCCCAAGGTTTATCGTGAGATCCCGTCTTATTTTCCAGTCGTCCTTGAAGAAGAGACTGAATTCGCGTTGATAAAAGAGGCCACTGGCATGCTGACCTTCCTGGGGGCTGAAGAAATACGGATCGGCGACACCGACCTGGTAGAAATCCTGCCGGATATTGTTCACCGAACCGGAAAGCCCGATCAGCAGCGCCTGCGCTGTGTTCTGGTTCTGACCAATGCCGGGAATCGTCGCTATTCCGGAGACTGCCGGCCCGCCTGCTCCAAAGATGGCCCGTGGTACACGGAACGTTTCGACGAACCCGTCGAAACTGGAGAATCGAACCTCGCCGCCGAATTTGAACGTGTGTCGTTCTCTTGTCCAGCTGAGGTTGTCCCCCAGACTCGTTAGTGGAGTGAAGTCGCCCTGAGGACCTGGGAGCGGGATAACATTTGCGAAGTTGGCAGCCATCATGTTCGGCAGGAAACCCACGCCTCCTGAAACCGGCAGATACGACTTGCCCTCCAGTTCGTAGGCCGCAAAACTGCGATTTCTCATCCGCTGCGAGCCTGCGCGGAATTCATTCAAAACTGTTGGCGACAGGGCAGAAGTGAACTGAGCGGAATAGAAGTTGCCTTTGCTCTCCAGCGATCCGCCCGGACCGTCCGGGACAGTCTGCGGTGCGAATCCGTTGATCGCCGAGTTTCTCTGATGCGTGAAGCTGAAATTCAGGCGATGACTTGCGTTGAACCAATGGTCAATGCGCACATTGAATTGGTCGCGATCCGCAGTTGCTCTGCGATTCCATGTATAGCCCGCAGTGTTCAGGCCATCTCCGATCCTGAAATTGTTGGGAAGCGGAACCAGATCGAGGATGCGCTGGACTGTGCCCGTGGGGTCCATGGCCGGACGGTTGGGATCTCTCCCGAAAACACTGACGGATTGAAGATCCCCGGTCGCTGTCGAAGGCCTTACAGGATTGCCGGCAAGGTCTACTGTTGGAACGTTAGCGTTGAAATTGCCGTTCTGGACACCGGGAAAGAACCTGAAAATGCCCTGCCTGGCCTGCGCGGTGTAAGCATTGGCGGTGGTCGAGTTCTTAGTCACTTCGCGTTGCGCGTCGTAGAGGAAATGGAAGAACGTCCTGTTCTTGAAGATCGGGCCGCCGACACGTCCACCAAACTGATTTCGATTCAGAGAATCTCGGGGCGTGCCTCGCTGGTTGTTGAACCAGTTATTGGCATTCAAACTCGTGTTACGCAGGGAATCGAACACACTCCCGTGAAACTCGTTTTTCCCACTGCGTGTGTAGATGTGATATTGCCCGGATCCTCTCAGCTCGGCATCCGCCGGAGAAGTGACAACCCGTAGTTCCTCCACGATGTCCGTGCTCTCGTAGATTACGGAATTAACCCCGCTGTTCTGAAACTGATCCATGATGTTGATACCGTCGCGTACGCCGTTCAGCGTACCGATGCGTGCCCCGTTGAGGTGGCCGTTGATGACGCCCGGCTGTGTATCGACAAGAGCCAGCGCGTCCCGTGCAGCGACAGGCAGATCCTGGAGCCTGCGGCGGGTAATTACAGATCCTACAGAGGGAGTCGTGACAGCCAGCGGGGACTCGAGGTCAACATTCACGTCCACAGCGCCGGCGATCGGTGCCACCGTGAGCGGAAAATCCACTCGGGCCTGACTGGAGACTTGAAGCGCCAGGTCGTCGAATACCTTCTTTTGGAAGCCGGGAGATTCCGCCATCAGCCGATACAGTCCGGGTTGCAGACTCGGAAACTCGTAGACTCCCGCCCCATTGCTCCTGGTTTTCAGAACAATGCCCGTGTCCATGTTTTCGACGGTGATACCGGAATCAACAATCGCGGCGCCTGACGGATCTGTAACGGTTCCGTTTAGCCGCGCGTTAGTGCCTTGCGCCAGGCTCAACTCCATCCCGAGCCCCGCTAGAAATACGAGAGCGATTGTGGACTTGAACATACGTGCGCCTTTCCGCTGCAAGAGCTATCCAATTGAACTCGGGATGTAGATTTTGCGCATCCCTACTAACAGAAGGCGGAAACACCGTCAAATCCGGGCCAACACTGCGGAACGTTTTCGTGATTTGGTAGAATGCCGCCAATCATGACTCCCTCGCCGGACGTCACCCAGTTGCTGATTCAATGGAATGAAGGCAATCCCGACGCGCTGGAGAGACTTGTCCCCATCGTTGAAGGAGAGCTTCGGCGCCTGGCGCAGCGCTATCTCAGCCAGGAACGATCCGGACACACATTGCAGACAACGGCTCTCGTCAATGAAGCCTATATGCGGCTGATCGACTGGAAGAAAGTACGCTGGCAAAATCGCGCTCACTTCGTCGGGGTGTCGGCACAGTTGATGCGCAGGATTCTAGTGGACTATGCAAGGAACCAGCAGTCGCTAAAGCGCGGCGGCGCTGTCGTCAAAGTTCCTCTCGAGGAAGCCGGCCTGGCCTCAGCGGACAGGACACCGGATATCGTCGCTCTGGATGAGGCCCTGACTGTCCTCGGTCAGATCGACGCGCGCAAAAGCAGGATCGTCGAATTGCGCTACTTCGGGGGCCTTAGTGTCGAAGAGACCGCAGAGGTTCTTGAAATCTCTCCACGCACCGTCAAGCGAGAATGGAGTCTTGCGCAGGCCTGGCTATACACGCAGTTGGTCGGACGCTCGCCTTCGTGACTCTTGGCATTACCGTTGACTGTTGTGCGTTGACTGCTGGACTTGTTACGTTGTCAATTCCGTCGAAAGATCAACGTAACAAGTCCAGCAGTCAACGCACAACAGTCAACAGTCAACGATCAACCGTCACACGCTGCTTATAGAGAGCACGAGAAATGTGGTGTAGAACAATGACATCGCCACCAGGGCTGCTCGACGCCAGAGTGGAGGCCGGAGTTCCCGGGGAAGCAGGCGTGTGTTGACGTAGAGCAGATGTATTGACGACACCGCAAAGATAAAGCCTGCGACGTTGGCGCCGATCTGCAGGAGGAAAAACGGTTGAGCGAGCCGGAGTGCGATGATTCCCCACACAACGATTGCGGCGAGTACGCCATAGTAAAGCCTCCGCACGTCGCCGCCTCGCCACGCACGGATCCGATGACTTCCGGTCCAAAGAATATCGGTGATTGATCGAGTCATCGCTTCCAAATTGTCGAGCTGCGTTTTGAAGAGAACCCAGGCTCCAAGAAATGCCACGACCCCCGCCACAAACGGTCCTATTTTCTCGCCGATGCTGTTGGCAAGCGCAGCCGCGATACCTAGCCCTTGCAGTTCAGCGCCGTGCGGGAGAAACGTCACATAAAGCAGTGCCGGCAAGGTCATGCCCAGCACGGCTCCGCAAAAGAAGATGCCTACCTGATCCGCCCGCACGATGCGCCACCATCCTCGCCAGCGCTCCATGGAACGTTTGTCTGGATTAAACGTGAAACCCGTGTGGGCGAGGTTTACCTTCTGTCCGCCGATCGCAGCGGGAATATATCCAGTCCTCTCGCCCATGCCATAACCTTTGTCCCGCGCCCAGTTCGAAAGGGTGAGGTTTGTTGCGCCACCGGCCCCTGAGTATGCGACCAGAGCTCCAAGCAAAAAGAAATCGGCTCCTTCGGGAAGAAAATAGAAGGAACCGCGCTCGGTGCTGAATCCCGCTAAACCGGATAACGCGCTAATCCAGGTCGGGAGAGGAACGAACATCAGTGCCAGGCCGAGGAAACTGCCCAACCCGACGAGAACGAGAATCCAGTTCAAGACCTCGAGGGTGCGCTCAATTCGACGGCCTACGAGCAGGATTGCGACACACCCGAGAAACGTTGCGATCCCGATTCCATAGACCACATTCACATCCGCTGCTGTCGCGATGCGTTTTTCGAAAAGGAAGAAGATCGCGCCTGCCGCTGTGCCGGCCCACGCAGGCCATCCCACCTGAAGAAAGTAGAGGATGGCGTAGACCCATGCCCAGAGCGTTGACGATGGTCGCGTGCGCATAAAGCCGGTGAATATGGGTTCGCCGGTCGCCAGCGTGTACCGCATGAGTTCCAAATTGAAAATCGTTTGAAGGATGATGGCGGCGAGAGTGACCCAGAGAATCGAAAGACCATGCCGGACAAACGCCGCCGGCCCAAGAAGAAACTCTCCGCTTCCGATCGACGCGCCAAGAACAATGATTCCCGGCCCGACCACGCCCAGCCAGCCGAAGCCTTTCGGCGTGGGAGGGTCTGGTAGTTCCGCGCGACCCCACGGGTCGAGGCCGGACCGTGCTTCAGGAGGTGCAGAGGAACCCGTTTTCACGCGGCGTAGTATAGTGGCAAAAATCTGGGCCCGACCCCGGAAATCTCAAATCCAAAATCGAACCAAATCGGGAGGGGAAATGAACGCACGTTACTCCATCGGACTTGCCGCTGTGGTTTTCGGCGTCTTTGTCGCTACCGCAGGCTTCGGGCAAACCAGGCCGGTTACGAGCGGTCCCGCGGAGAATGGCTCACCCGCGTGGTTTCTTCAGGGCTCATTCCCCGATCCCGGCGGAAATACCGTAGTCGATGCGGAGGGACGCGTTACGATACCGCCCAGAGGCGGAGGTCGAGGAGCGGCGCCGGCGAGTCCGGCAACGGCCGCGACAACTCCTGCAACAACGGCAACGCCAATTCCTCCAACTCCAGCCTGCACGCGTTCGCCACTCTGCGGAAATCGACTCACACCCGGCCGTCAGACTCTCCAGCGCGTTCAGTGGGAACAAAAACTGGGCTACAGGTTCACCTATCCCTATGCGCTGCCGCCAGGAAGTGGTGGCGTGCCGGCAGTGGCGCTCGATTCAAAAGGCAATCTCTGGGTCTTTCAACGGAAGGCTGCCGGAAGTCCGCAACTCTATAAGTTCGATCCCAATCAAAAACTGATCCTTCAGATCGGGGATGACGTGATCGGACACCAGGACAAGGCGCACGGTATGGCCGTCGATTCTGAAGACAATGTCTGGATTAGCGATGCGAACGGCGCCACGGTAATGAAGCTCAGCCCGAAGGGCGAGCTACTGATGACGATTGGGAGCAGAGGACGCCGTGGGGATTGGGATGAGTCGAAGGGACAACGGCTGTTGTGGCAGCCGGTGATGATTGCTTTCGCCCCCAACGGAGATATCTACATCGGAGAGGGTCATGCGAATGAAAGTCCCAACGACACGGATTCCGGCGATCCCGCCAATAATCTCGGTGTTGCGCGCGTCATCCATCTCGACAAGACCGGCAAGTTCATCAATCAGTGGTATGGCAACAGCGTCGGTCAGGGAAAGTTTGATTCCGTTCATGGTCTTGCAGTCGATCCCACGAATGGCGATGTGTGGATCGGCGATCGCGAGCAGTACCGCATTGTTGTTTACAATAGTGACGGAATGTTCCTCAGAACGATGCAAATGAGAAATCTCGTTTGCGCGCTCCAATTCGATTCGCACGGCAACCCCTGGATGGCGAGCGGCCAGGACGGTCAGTTCCTGAAGCTGGACCGAAGCGGAAGAGTGATTGGCGCCATCGGCAACGGAATGGGAATCGGACCGGGGCAGTTTATTGAGGCCAGCTACTGGGCCTTTGACCGGCAAGACAACCTGTACGCCGGGGATACCAGTGTTGGCCGCGTTACCAAAATGCTTGCGCCTGGAAAGTAAGCAGCAGTCTCATTGTTGCGCGACCGTGTCGGCGGGGCTTAACCTCACAATGGCTCGGATGACGGTTTTTCCTTTCGTGGAATCAATCTCCAGCGATCCTCCAATCTGATGAAGACGTTCGCGCATACCCACAAGGCCCAGGCCCATGGATACGTCGTGCCGCACTCTTGTGCTCGCGAGCGTTGACGCGCGGACGCTGCGAGGGATGCCTTTACCGGAGTCTTCGATGCTCAGAGTCACTTGATTTCCGTCCACTGAAGGCTGTTGTGCCAGCGCAATCCGGGCTGTCTGGCTGCCGGAATGACGCCAGACATTAGTCAGGGCTTCCTGAATAACGCGGAACAGGACAAGTTCAACCGGTGAAGGCATGCGTCGTCCCGTATCCTCGGGAACGTCCAACTGCACTCTTATTCCCGTACGCTTGGAGAACCCCTCAAGGTAGGTGCGCAACGCCATTTCCAGTCCGATGCCATCGAGCAGCGGAGGATGCAGCAAATAGGAGATCGTACGAATCTCTACCATGGACTCGTGAAGAATCTCATCGAGCTCCGTTACGACCGGCAGGCTCGACTCCGGGGTCATCTTCCGGAGGCGGGTTACCAGAAGACCCGCAGCTGTCAGATTCTGACCTGTACTGTCGTGCAACTCTCGCGCAATACGGCGCCGCTCTTCGTCCTGAACGTGCAGAAGGGATCCTGCAAGTTCCCGCATTGCTTCACTGGTCCGTCCCAGTTCGTCGATTACGGCCCCCAGAAAGAACACGGGCACGGCAATTCCCAGCAGGAAGAACTGCAGGGCCAGAACGTTTGTTTCGGGATTCGTGTCGATGAAGACGACCGATTCGTGAAGATTCTGCCAGATCGAAACTATAGTCACGACAAGGATCGCGCCACTCGCGCCCCGCTGGCCGAAGCGAATCGCAGCCCACAGAATGAAGGGAAGTGGAGAGTACAGGAGTGCCGGCAGAAAGCCGCTCTCAACGGTGCCACGGCCCGTGTGGAAAACAACCGCGCACACGACCCCAAGGCCAAGACCTAACAGGCCCGCCTCCGTCATGCGCCGGAGATTTATCCGTTCTGCCCATGACCGTCGATCGAACCACGTCAGGAACACCGGGCCAAGAGTCATGCTGCCAAGCGCGTTCGACATGTACCAGTTTCCCCAGTACGTCCAGTAGCTCTCAATCGGTTCTCCGCTCAGGATCTGGACGAACGCGCCTCCAATCGCTGCAACGGCAGGTCCTATTCCCGCCGTCACAAAAACATAGATGGAGGCATTCCTGAGCGTTCCAAACCATGGGGGCTCTTTTAAAAAATGCTGAACGCCCCAGGCGTTGAGTATCGCGACCAGACAGTTTGTTCCAAAGGCGACCAGTACCTGAGCCGCGTGCATCCCGACTTCGTTTTCGGCCAGCACGTGCGCGGGAAATGTTGCAATGATGTAGATCCACCACCGCCGCTTTGGTACGAGAATCAACGTGCAGAAGAGGACAACGTTTGGAGGCCAGAATGGAGCGAAGATCCGATCCGTCAATGTGCCGATCTTGAAGGCCGCCAGCGCCCCCAGGTAATAGGCGACGGCAACCAGCGTTGGCGCAATGAGGCTCTTCAGGGCCCGTGGAACTGAACCCCAGAAGGACTGCACATACTCCCCAGCCCTGCTCAAGGCCGGAGTGTGACCCGGTGATGGATTTGAAAAGGGTCGGTTGTTTCGCACTGACAGCCTCAAACTCCTCAAGAAGGTATAGTCGTCGCAGAGGAAAGTTGCAAACGATAATGCCCGGCAAGATCAAGCGACGTGCGTCGAAATCTTGCGCAGGTCGATTCCAAAACTTGCGGTTCGGGCAATGCGAATTCGATCCACGTCCCTCGATCTGCTTCCGCTATTTTGTTTCGGAGAAAAGTGCTCCAGCGACTCGTCATCGCGCTTGACGTAGGCACTATGGCTGAAGAAGAATCACCGTGGCTTTCAGCAGATTGAGCGTGTAGGACCCTCATCCCTCTTCGTTTCCGCAACGTACGAACTCGTGCTCTGTTCCTACTCGCTCTTGAATCCGCAAATCTCATCTCAGAGTGGGGGGATCTTATGTCCAACAGAGCGAGACGCTTTAGCCGAATAGCTTTTGGCGTTCTCTGCACCTTAAGCGTTATATGGACCGTTTCTGCGGCTCCGCAATGGAATCAAAGTCGAGGTTGGGGAGACTCCCCAAAAGGCGCCGTCGACGCCGCGCGATTTCTTGAGTACTCAACATGGGGACCAACCAGTGAGTCTATTGAACACCTGCAGCAGGTTGGCTATTCCACTTTCCTCGACGAGCAGTTCAACGCTCCCATATCGAGCTATCAGGATTTTCCAATCGTTCCTAACACGCGGCCGACCGATTGCGTGGATACCTGTCAGCGGGATAACTACACAAACTATCTCCTGCAAACGCGTTTCTACACCAACGCTCTTTACGGGAGCGATCAGTTGCGGCAGCGTGTTGCGTTTGCGTTGCACCAGATCATGGTTGTTTCCGGAGTCGATATCACGAGAGCCGGCCGCCTGGCGCCGTACCTGAAGATTCTGGATAACAGAGCGTTTGGAAACTTTCGTGACCTTCTTTATGACATCACGCTGAATCCGGCCATGGGGGATTACCTCGACATGGCAGGAAACAGGGCAACGAATCCCAACGAGAATTATGCGCGTGAAGTACTGCAGCTCTTTTCGATTGGGCTGACTCAGCTCAACCAGGATGGAACGCCGATGATTGGCCTTGATGGCCAGCCGATCGCTACTTATGACCAGGATACCGTGAACGCGTTTGCCCGAGTCTTCACAGGATGGAACTACGCGGCGACTCCGACACCGCCTCCGGCACCCGCGACAACGAACTACTTTGTTCCGATGGTCGCAACGCAGAGCCTGCACGACGTTCGCGCAAAGACGTTGCTCCAGGGCGCCACGCTTCCTGCAAATCGAACTGCGGCTCAGGATCTTTCCGATGGACTGGATAACATCTTCAATCATCCCAATGTCGGGCCATTCATCGGCAAGCAGTTGATCCAGCATCTGGTGACCAGCAATCCCAGCCCGGCCTATGTCCAGCGTGTTGCTGCAGTCTTCGCTAATAATGGAAGCGGGGTACGTGGCGATCTTCGAGCGGTTGTGCGTGCCATCCTTCTCGATGACGAAGCCTGGGCTGTTGCAGCGGCGCCGGATTTCAGCAAAGGACACCTAAAGCATCCCATTCTCCTTGTGACGAACCTGCTTCGGGCGTTCAACGTTCGTTCTGCAGATGGACTGGGGCTCAGCGATGGTTACCTGAATCCTCAGAACCAGGCGATGGGAATGGATCTTTTCGCGCCTCCGTCGGTGTTCAGTTACTTTTCGCCATCAACCGGAATCCCCGGTGGCCTGAGGGGGCCTGAATTTGGAACTCTCAACACGTCTACAGCGGTGAGACGCGCGAACTTTGTAAATACCATGGTGTATTCACGGATTACGGTAACCACGAATTCACCGGCTGGAACGGCACTCGACTTCTCTTCCTTCCAACCGCTCGCGAGCAACCCGGAGCAGCTTGTTCTGACTTTGAACACGCTCCTGATGAGCGGCCGGATGTCGACCTCAATGTTTAACGCCGTCGTTGCCGCGGTTCGAGCGGTGCCCGCCACGAACTCGCTTCGGCGGGTTCAGAACGCTGTCTATTTGATTACAACGTCCGCCCAGTATCAGGTGTCGAGGTGATTATGAGAATTACACGAAGAGAATTCTTGCGTCGTTCAGGTTGCGGAATTGGATCAGCAGCCGCCCTCGCTGCCGCGGTGGAACGTTTCAGTCTGTTCAGCGCGATGGCGCAGGCTCCCAATTACAAGGCGTTGGTTTGCGTGTTTCTTGGCGGTGGCAATGACGGAAACAACATGGTCATTCCCGCCGACACGACGGGTTATAACACTTACTCGGGAGTCCGAAGCACTTCGGGGCTCGCCATTGCCCAGGGGAGTCTTCTCCCGATCACGCCGAGATCGATTGGAGTGCCTTTTGGGTTGCACCCCAGTCTGGCGGCAATTCATCCGCTTTTCGACTCCGGAAATCTGGCCGTTGTCTGTAACGTGGGCCCTCTTGTTGAGCCCCTGACAAGAGAAACCTATGTCGCGAACGTTACGCCACGTCCTTATCAGCTGTTCTCTCACTCGGACCAGATTGCGCAGTGGCAAACCTCAGTATCGACGGGTCAGGCGGCAACAGGATGGGGCGGCCGTATCGCCGATACGTTCGGCATTCTGCCTGCATTGCCCATGGTCACGGCGCTCGCAGGCGGCGCGTTCACGCGCGGTCAGATCACCTCGCCGCTGTCTGTGGCCGCTGCTCCGACAGCACTCAATCAATTGCTTGCTCTAAGCGGCTTCGCTACCGGAAACCAGGCTAACGCGGCAACCGACGCGGTGAGACGTCAGGCTATGGACCTGCTGCGAACTGTTGACCGCGAATCGCCTCTTGTTCGCGCGCATCAGGATGTCATGGGAAAGGCCGTGGAACTGGCGGCGTCCCTGAATATCGATCCGGTTCTTGCGACAGTGTTTCCAAATACGACTCTTGGAAATCAGTTGAAACAGATCGCGAAACTGATTCGCTTTAATCAGACATCGTCGGCCCCGCTCAGCCGTCAGATCTTCTTCTGCTCTCTGGGCGGTTTTGATACGCACCAGAATCAGGTGAACACTCAATCCACGCTGTTGTTGCAGGTTGGCCAGGCAATGAAAGCGTTCTACGACTCGACAGTCGAGATGAACGTCGCTGCTGACGTCACGACGTTTACGCTGTCCGATTTCGGCCGAACATTCCAGCCGGCCGGGCAGGGTGCAATCGTTGGATCTGATCACGCGTGGGGGAACCATCATCTCGTTATGGGAGGATCGGTTTTCGGCGGCGACTTCTACGGCATCGCCGGGCGGAACGGCACGGTGTTTCCGACGCTTCAACTCAGCGGACCGGACGACACCGATTCGCGCGGTCGATGGATTCCGACGGCGTCTGTCGATCAATATGCCGCGACGTTTGCTCGATGGTTCGATGTTGACCCGGGGCAGATCAACGCGATCTTCCCGCAGTTGAGCCATTTCTCACCAGGCCATCTCGGGTTCCTGCCGTAGGGATGGGAGCATCGGAGGACTGAGTATCCCTCATCCGGCCCTGCGGGCCACCTTCTCCCGGTGGGAGAAGGACAACCCTCAGGTCATTCCCTCTCCCACCGGGAGAGGGTGGCCCGCAGGGCCGGATGAGGGATTCACCGTGCTCCGACTTCCTATTTCCGTTTTGTGATCCGCTTGTACACCCGCTCTGTCAACGACTCGTGCTTTGGCGAAAACTGTGACGCGGCGGCGTAGAGGTACGGGCGGAATTGCCGTGCGGCATACGGCAGATACCCCTCGCGACGAATCTGTTGCAGCGTTATCCGGTAGTGTTCGAGGAGCGCTTCAGACATCAGTGAGCCAGTCGTTCCAACGGCAAGACGCGCCGAATCGGACAACCATCGTGCTTTCCGGGGAAGATCAGCGATTGCTGCCATCGCCATCACAGACGAAACCTGAAAGACAGTGCGCTTCTGTTCGACGGCTTCCTGCTCTATTCCGTGCCAGACCTTCCGAAGGCTGGCAAGCGAGGGCAGATTTCGCGGCGGGATTCGGGCCAGATCGTGCCTCATTGCCTTCAGGTCCTTCCGCAAGGTCGCTACATCGAGAGGCGGTGCGTTGACGGTCTCCGCCATGCGTCCCGCCGAAGCCTCCAGGCCGTTGAGCATCTCTTCAATCGAGTCGAAGTTCGCGTCCGCATCAAGCAGACCTTCCTGCTTCAGGCTGTTGGTGATTTCCCGAATCAGAAGGTTGCCCGCGCCCGATGCGTCGGCCAATGCTGCCAGGACCCACACCGGCGATGCATGGAACGCGAGGATCCCCATCAGTTCGATGCCGTTGCCCGCAGTCCTGCGCACGAGGAAGTCCTGCGTCAGTTGTTCCTCTCCGGGATAAACGTCCTTCACCTCGCCCACCTGTTCCACCAGGAAGCGGAGTGTGACCTCTACCAGGTTGTGATACAGCCTGGTGCGCCGCAGCGCGCGGGGAATCGTGACTTCCCCGACTTCACGAAGGAGTCCTCCGGCAACTGCTGTTGCGGACCGCAGGACTCTTTCCGGCAACGAGAGAACGTACGGCCCAACCCCTTCTCCCCATTTCGTCATGTGTTCAGCTGTTTCCTAGTGGGTCATTGAGTAGAGGGCGATATTGACGCCCAGCTTGAGAGCTTCTGCGGAGGGCTTGAGCTTGTAGACGGGTGAATCGATGAATTCCCAGTAGTCGCCAACATCGTTCGCATAGCAGATGATCATGGCCAGACGGCCCTGGCTGTCATCGAAACCATAGAATGTCGATTTCGCTCCGCTCATGGGGTGTTCCATGTTCAGGTCGTCGATCGCGTAGGAGATTTTGAGAAGTTCGTGATCGATTTTGAGGGGATACATTTCTCTGTCGGGGAATGCCCGGTGGAGGAGATTGCGGAAGTTGTCCATCTCCCACGCGCCCTGACCCTGACCCCCGAAGTCATCGAGCATCACGAATCCGCCGCGTTCAATGTATTGCCGGAGATGTTCGATCTCTTCATCCGAAGGGAACACCTCGCCCGGGTGCGACACGTAAGCGAAGGGATATTTGAAGATCTCGGGGCTGGCGAGATCGACGATTTTGTACGAGAACCGATCCGTGTCGATTACGGAAACCTCTCTCATGATCTGGAGGATGTGTTCCTCGGCCGTCGGATAGTCGTGTGACCAGCCATCGCCCTGCCATCCCGAACTGTACCAGCGAACGATCGCGAATTCTTTCGTCGGATCTTCCTTCTGCAGGCTGGAAGGGCTTAGTCCGAAGCGTCGTTGAGCCTCGACCAGGACTGTGCCCAGCAGTCCAGCGACAATCAGCAGCAGAAATAGCCGGGGTTTGAGCATGCGCGTATTCTACACGCGAACAGCAATTTGTTTGACACGTCGAAACGTCTGCAGTAACTCCTCTCGCCATGACCCATTCAAAGACACGATTTGGAATCGGCCTCTCCCTGTCATTTGCCCTGGTTCTCGCATGGGCACGCATCAGCGGGGCAGGGCAGACGGGCGCACAGGACACGGCGGGCGCACAGGACACGGCGGGAGCAGACCTGCTTCGCGGCTCTATCGACATTCATGTTCACAGCGATCCTGATGACCGGCCGCGCTCGATCGATGCCATCGATGTTGCGAAGCTCGCGAAAACGCGTGGCATGCGCGCGATTGTGTTGAAGAACCACTACGATCCCACAGGACCATGGGCGTTCATCGTGCGCAAGGAAGTTCCCGGCATAGAAATCTTCGGCGGTGTCGATTTGAATCTGCCCGTCGGCGGAATCAATCCCGCCGCGGTTGACCACATGACAAAAGTATCCGGCGGATGGGGGCGCTTTGTCTGGATGCCCACGTTCGATGCCGAAAACCAGGTCAGGTATTCCAACGAAAACCGTCCCTTCGTCAGCGTCGCTCGAAACGGCCAGCTTTTGCCTGAAGTGAAACAGGTCATTGCGTTGATCGCAAAAAACGGGCTTGTGCTGGCGACCGGCCATTCGTCACCCGAGGAAGGATTGATGCTGCTTCGAGAGGGGCGCGCTCAGGGAGTCGAACGAATGGTTGTGACACACGCGCTGATGGCGCCCGTGTTGATGAACCTGCAACAGATGCAGGAGGCCGCCGGCCTCGGCGCATTCATTGAGTTTGTCGGAGGCTCACTCGCCGGTGCCGACGCAAATGCACGGATGGCTACGTTCGCAGAAACGATTCGCAAGATCGGCCCGGAATTCTGCATTCTCTCTTCGGATCTCGGTCAGCGTGGCAACCCTCTACCGCCAGACGGCTTCGGAGCATTTCTGGCCGCGTTGCGAAGCAGAGGTTTCACCGACGCTGAAATCGCACGAATGTCGAAGCAGAATCCCGCGCGATTGCTTGGACTGAACTGAATGTTCCGGTGTTGAGATCGACCTCAGTCGGTCAGGAATCGTCGCGCCACATCCACGTCGCATTTCTGATTTGAATGGGGCATTCCCGGCCGGTATTCCCAGCGTCCAGTCCACTGGAATGGCTGGCTCAAATACACGGGATCTTCAGCAGTGCCCGAGTACACCAGGGTTTTGCCATCCGGACTGAGTTCAAAACGTTCCGTCAGGCGCTTTTGGGTGCTGCTGGGTAGCGAGGTGCTGAAGCCCATCGGATGTTCTTTGAAGTTCGTGGTCTCCACGACCAGGGTTTTCCCTTCCCACTTGCCGACAGAATGGCCAAGCATGGATGTCTGGGTCGCAGGCGGATGCTTCCGGCCATCAAGGTAGATGATGCGCTCGGCATCCATCCAATCCACTTTCATCACAACGCGATCACGCTCGACGGTAATCGTGTCGGCAACGGGATAGAACATCAGGGCAGGAGCACCGATCGGAATGCAGTCCTTCTGGGTTGTCGCCTTGGGGTCGTTCGTGGACATGGCGGCCCTGCCTTTGTCCGTGACGGACCATCCTCGCGCGCCACCCAGGAAACCTGTGAAAGCGGTCCGCGGAGAAAACCATGTTCCTGCGATGCTCGTCGCGACTTCGTTCTTTCCCGCGTAGACGCTGCGCGACGCGATGTTCAGCGGATAGTACGTTCCGTCACTTTTGACGAGATCCTTCCCCAGCATGAGTTTGTCAGGACTGTTTCGGGACGGATTACCGGTAATGGTAACCACGTCGCCGACCTTAACCGAGTCCTTGTTGAAACCAAGAGGGTTCAACACGGACGCGGCGCCTGCCTCAACCTCCACCAGGCCAGTTGACCCGTCAGCCTTCTTCACCTCAATCGTCATGTAGACGTGGGGATTCTTGAAGGTGTACACCTTCACGGGGCCGGTCATCTTGATTTCTTTCTGGGTGTCATAGGCAGCGGCGCTGTGGTGCGCAAGAACGGGAACAGCTAGCACGAGCGCTATCGAGCAGGCCATCGCAACTTCGGCAATCCTTTTCATGGGTCTCTCCTGGGTTTGTTCCAATCCTGGAAATTCTTGCGGCAAATTCTCCCATCCCCGGATAGCCGAGTGCAAGCGCGGATCGGACGGCCTGCCCGGTTCGAGTCGTGCGTGCGGCTAAAACTTAAAGGTAAAGATGCTGAACTGCGCGCCGTCATTCAGCGTGCCCGGAGCGCGGGGTTGCTTGTGCGCATCCGGTACAGCCGACCAGCTTGAATAGACCTTCCCTCCCAGATAAAAGCGAGGACCGCCGGCGGGATCGGCTGCAGTCTGCTCACTGAAGAGCCTGTAGCTGTGGTCTGGCGCAATCGGACCCGGCTGATCGCTTCGAGGCACGTATTCCGGGCGCCCGTCACCGTCAACATCGGCGGAGATCCACTCGAGTTGCAGCAGCCGATGATAACTGCGATCAGAAATCATGCCCAGCAACTCGGCGTTGAACAGATCCACAATCCGCTGCGCATCAGGAACCTTGCGGTTGACCGCGAAGTGCAATGTCCGGACGATCAGGGGCGTCTTGCCGAACGCCAGGCGGGCTCGCGATTCCTGCGAATAGTTCTTGAGGAGGTACTCCACAACAAGTTCGTCGATCAGGGTGTAGTCCGCGCCACCGTTCAACAGCTTCTGAATGCTGTCTTCCTCGCTGGCAGACGCAACGTAGGTTGGCCCGCCGGGCCCCTTCGTCCTATCACCGTAGGCGTAGCCGTCAACTAACGCCAGCCGTTTGCCCGTGAGATCAGCCAGGGATTTCGCGGAGACATCGCTCCCGCTGCGGCCAACAAGGACTAAGCGGTTCTCGAGGTAGGGGCGGGAATAGATCAGCGCCTTTTCTCGCGCTTCGTCTCTCCAGAGCGCCGCACTGCCATCAAATTCGCCGTTGATGAGCGCGGGCGTCAGCTTTCCTTCATCGATGATGGTTGTTTCAGCCGTAATTCCAACTCGCCCAAGGGCGGTGTGCACAAGGTCGAGTGCGAAGCGCGCTTTGCCGGGGACATTGGTGAACGGAGACCACGGTGTCGAAGCCAGGCGCAGACTTTTCGTCTGCGGGCGCGCGGTCATCGTCGTGCCAACGATGGTGACGGCCGCAATCATGACGAGTAACCCATACCTGAGAGTTCGGAGGAAACTTCGGGTCGTCGGTTCGGATGGTGTCCACATATTGTTCAAACCCCAGACTGGCAATTAGCAGACTTCAACGATCACAGCGGAACGCACAGAACAACATGAACGGTAAGCCCATAACATTACCACACCACACGGGTACTGGGCGGAATCACACTCAACCTGCGGTCAGGTCAGGCGAAGGCCCGGATGATCGCCCGGCCGATCGGCAACCATGCCTCGGACTCCACAAGAAAGATGCGAAAGAATCCAACCAGGAGAATGACGAGACCAATGAAATAGAGAGGATGCACCTTTCGGCGGGACCATTTGTCGTAGGCCATTCCCAGAAGCACGGGAGAAACCCAAATTAAAACTGCTAACGGCATCGGAATGAAATTGCTCATTCGTCCGGCTGCCGCAAAGAGAAGCGCGGTCGTGGCGAGAAGCATCAGTCGCTTGTGAATCTCAGGCCGTCGGCGGTAAATCACGGCCGGTATGAAGAATCCCGCATAGAGAACCATATCGCCCAGGGGAATGATCACGAACCCGGAGGCGGCATCTATCGTCTGCTCGCCGGCGACAACATGCAGGACGGGGGCAGCGATGCTGATCACCACCCCCATGGCGAGAACGAGGAACCCGTAAGCGATGCCGAAAGTGCCAAGGGTGCGATGCGCTTGTTTCTTTCCAGTGGCAGCGAGAATCACCTGGGTAATGAGGAGCACCATCCATCCGGTGAATATCATGCCGTGGAGATGCACCACCCAGGGCCGACTGGGGATTCCGTTGAGGAATTGCCCAAAATATGTGGGCCAGAAGCCGGCGAGCACAATGAGGCTCATGAACGCGGCCATACCTACATAGAAGCGCGGTCGAGAGAATGTCGAGAGCGAAGTGGTGCTCATAGGTTCCTCCTCGGGCTGCCGACGTTATTGCAATGGGGTACTCGAGTCAACTTGTTGTGATTCCTGGGCTGCGCGCTTGGAATATGCCCGGCCATGGGGCGCCCTTTTTGCTACAATCCGCCACCCAAAGGCCCCCCAAAAAACCCCTTTAGAAG
>Ga0068859_100001138_pt1 | contig 27079 bp, 28 predicted proteins | sample KBSSwiS22_FD_66585 | JGI IMG/M metagenome (GOLD analysis project Ga0068859, IMG submission 66585) | Switchgrass rhizosphere microbial communities from Kellogg Biological Station, Michigan, USA - KBS Switchgrass S2-2 | ecosystem: Host-associated > Plants > Roots > Rhizosphere > Soil ...
GTTCCTGGACGAGCCGGACGAGCACCGCGGCGTGACCTCGATGACGATCGACGATGCGCTGCACATCCCCGCCGAGGAGCGCGCCAAGATCATTTCGGCGTTCCTGCCGCACGAGCGCGAGGCGCGGGCCCGCGGGGTGCCGACGCTGGGCTCGGGCCGGATCTTCATGACGCCAGAGAGCATCATCACAGAACCGCCGCTGGAATACATCCCGGAGCATTGGACGAAGCTCTGGGGGATCGACTTCGGCATCGGGCATCCCTTCGCGGCGGTGTTGACGCTGTGGGACCGCGACAATGACGTGATCCATGTCCACCACGCATACCGGATCGCGGACGCGCTGCCGATCCAGCACGCGCACGCGATGAAGCAGATCGGCGCCGGCGTGCCGATCGCATGGCCAAAAGACGGTGGCGACCGCGAGAAATCCTCCGGCGAGCCGCTGGCGGCGTCCTACAAAAAACACGAACTGCGGATGCTCGCCGACCATGCGACCTGGCCCGACGGCGGGGTGTCGACGGAAGCCGGCATCCTCGAGATGGACGAGCGGATGAAGTCCGGCCGCTTCAAGGTGGCGGCGCATTTGAGTGAGTGGTTTGAGGAGTATAGATTTTACCACCGCAAGGACGGCCAGATCGTCAAGCTGAAGGACGACCTTCTGTCGGCAACCCGCATCGCCGTGATGGCCAAACGGTTTGGCCGCACGGTCCAGCTCGGCAGCCGCGGCATGCCGAAGGACCAGACCACGATCGCGCACGGCACCGATTTCGACGTCTTCTCCGGTGGTGCGTTGCTGGGATAGCCCCGCCCGATCAGGTTCCCGTCAGCATCACGTCCACTGACGGAGACTCCCTGATGACCAAAGCGCAGGACCAGAAAGACGAGCGGGAAGCGGCACAGGCCGCCGAGCGCGAACGCATCGAGCGCGAATCCGCGGCCGAGATCGAGCGCAACAATCAGGAGGCGATGACCGGCGCCCGTGTCAACAAGGTGCCCGAAAAATGGACGGACGAACCGCCCCAGACCGATGCCGCGGCCCGCCTGCGCGCGTTCGAGGACGAGGTGTTCGGCAAGGACGCCGTGCGCATCGGCGGCAGAATAGAGCGCGGCCATGGCTCGCCCTACGCCCACGTCACCGACGAGCAGCGCCGCCAGTACGAGGCAATCGAGGCGCTGGTCGTGGCTGAGCAGAAGCTGACCGACGCGCGCGTTGCGCTGCTGCAGGCCGAGGAAGACCACAAGGCGGCGATCGCGGCCACCGAACCGCGGCCGGATCCTGTGGCCGAGGACCGCAACAAGGTGAAGGCGCTCAATGCCACTCCCGCAGCTTAGCGAGGGCCTGTCTCCCGCCGCTGCCGATCTTGGCCTCGGCGGGATGCTCGGCGAACAGGTCTCCGACGAGACCGAGGAGCAGCGCAAGAAGCGCATGCAGCAAATTCAATTGAACCAGGTCATGGGACCGGAACAGTCGCTCGCGGCGAAAACGATTTTCGGAAATGCTGGCTACTGAATTCGAAAAGAAACTGGCGTTCGACCTGCGGGCTTCCTGGCAGGTGCGGGCGGTTGCCAACGTCAAGGGCCCATTTCGGGCGGTGTTGCTGTCGGTAATCGCGCACACCTACGAGGCGGCCGGCGTGGTTGCAGTCTTGACGCTGGTCGATCCCGATTTCGACGGCAATCTGCCGGCGCCGGTGCTGCTTTCATGCGGCAAGATCGACAGGCATGGCTGGATCGTCGCCGACGTTGGCGAGAGCGACGGATCGATCCGCAAGGATCGGGTCATCTTCATGAGCGAACTCCAGATGCGCGACAGGTTCCGCGAGCTTGCCGATCGACTGAAGCTCAACGACACCGACCGCACCGAACTGTTCAAATGCGCGCAGCGCTGGGTGGTCGCCGACCGACGGCTCGATCCGAACTTCGACCCGAAGGATCCCGATGCAAAGCGGCTGCACTGAATGAACGCGCTCACGCCATATGTGACGGACCTCACACGATTGCCGGGCCGCGCGCGCACGCCCGACGATCGCGAGATGATGATCGTCGCCGGCATCAAGCGCGAGTTCTCGCAGAAGATTTCCGAGCGCTCGACGCTTGCCGGTCACTGCGAGGAGGTGGCGCAACTCATCCTGCCGACGTCGAAGAACACGTTTTTCTACCAGAACTATTCGACCCCCGGCGAGAAGAAGACGCAGCAGCAGGTCGACGCCACAGGCGCGCTGGCGCTGCATCGGTTCTGCGCGATTGCGGATTCGCTGGTCACGCCGCGCAACATGCAATGGCACGGCCTGCAGGGCGACGACTACGTGATGAAGGACCGGCCCTCGCGCCTGTGGTTCGAGGGAACGACCAAGACCCTGTTCAAGCAGCGCTACGACACCAACGCCAATTTCGCCGGCCAGAACTACAACAACTGGCAGTCGCTCGGCGCGTTCGGCAATTCCACCATGTATGTCGACAAGTTCGACGCGCGCTGGGCCGGCGGCGGTATCGGCCTGCGCTACAAGTCGGTGCCGTTCGGCGAGACCTATTACGGCGAGAACCACCAGGGCAAGGTCGACCGGATGATCCGCTGGTTTCGGATGACCGCCTTCCAGGCCGTGCAGAAATTCGGCATCGAGTGGCTGCCAGAAACGCTTTACGCGCCGCTGCAGCAGGACAGCCAGACCACCTACAATTTCCTGCATTGCGTGCGGCCGCGCGAGGACGATTACGATCCGGAAGCGCTCGACCACCGCGCCATGCGGTTTTCGTCCTACTACATGTCGGTCGAAGGCAACTGCCTGATGGCGCCGGAAGGCGGCTATCACAAATTCCCGTATTCGGTTTCGCGCTACGACCAGACCCCGGGCGAGGTCTACGGCCGCGGGCCCGCGATGCTGGTGCTGCCGGCCCTGAAGACGCTCAACGCGCAGAAGATCACGTTCCTGAAATCCGGCCACCGCGCCGCCGATCCGGTGCTGCTCCTGGCCGACGACGGCATTGTCGGCATGGACATGCGGCCCGGCGCGACCAATAAGGGCGGCGTCACCTCCGACGGTAAGCTCCTGGTGCACACGCTGCCCGTTGGCGACATCCAGATCAGCATCGAGATGATGCAGGAGGAGCGCGGCATCGTCGACGACGTGTTCCTCGTGTCGCTGTTCAAGGTTCTGTCCGAGCATCCGAACATGACCGCAACGCAGGTCATCGAGCTCGTCAACGAGAAGGGTATGCTGGTGGCGCCTACGCTGGGCCGTCAGCATACCGAGTATGTAGGCGGGCTGGTCGAACGGGAGCTCGATCTGCTCGCCGACATGCGCATGCTGGAGCCGATGCCGATGCGGCTGCGCGAAGCGATGGGCGCCTATGAGGTGACCGATACCTCGCCGCTGTCGCTGGCCGCGCGCGCCGGCGAGGCGGCCGGCTTCCTGCGAACCGTCGAGCAGGTCCGCGAGCTCGTCAACATCACGCAGGATCCGAGCTATCTCGACCGCTTCGACTTCGACACCGCAACGCCTGCGCTCGCCCGCATCAACAAGGTGCCGGAAGAGTGGATGGCCGACAACGACATGGTCGCCGCCAAGCGCAAGGCGCGCGCGCAGGCGCAGGCCAAGGCGGAACAGGTGCAGGCAGCCCCGGCGCAGGCCGCGCTGATGTCGGCTGCCGCCAAGCAGCACGCCGCCGGCATGCTGACCCCGGGTGCCGCATGAACGCTGAAAAAGCGCTGGAGATTTTCACCGACCGAAAGCGGGCCTACACGCTCGTGTTCGGGGAATCGCCGGCAAGCCTGGCGGTGCTCGACGATCTCACGACATTCTGCCGCGGCAAGGAAACCTGCCTGATCCCCGGCGACCACGATCGGACTTACGCCCTGCTTGGGCGCAACGAGGTGTTTCATCGCATCCGCGATCACCTCGAACTTTCACCGGAGCAACTTCTGGTGAAATACACCCGGCCCGCTAAAGGAGCGATAAGCCATGACCGAACCTACCCCTCCGACACCACCGACCCCGCCTAGCCCCCCGCCGGCACCCGCCTGGCATGAGGGCGTTGCCCCGGAAGTCAAAGGCTTCTGGCAAAACAAGGGGCTGCCGATCGATGACCCCAAGGCATTCGGGACCAAGCTGACCGAGCTCTATCAGCAGGCCGAAAAGTTCATTGGCGTGCCACCGGATCAGGTTGTGCGGCTGCCCAAGCCGGACGCCAAGCCGGAGGAATTCCGCGCCTATTACGAGCGGATCGGCGCGCCGAAGGAGGCGAAGGACTACGACCTGTCCGCGATCCAGGATCAGGCGATTGCCGACAGCCTGCGCGCCACGATGCACGAAAAGGGCGTGCCGAAAGAGGCTGCGGCGGCGGTCGCCGCCTCGGTTGCCAAGGCACTCGAATCCCAGGTCACGCAACGGAGCACCGAGCAGACGGCGAACCTCGAGGCCGAGCGCACCAAGCTGAAGGAAAGCTGGGGGCAAAGCTTCGAGTACAACAAGCTGAAGGCGATGGACGGCGCGCGCCGTCTCGGCATGACGCCGGAGACCGTGGCGTCGCTGGAAAACCTGATGGGCTATGCCGGCGTGATGGAGACCCTGCGCAAGATCGGCGTCGGCACCTCCGAAGCGACCTTCATCGATCGCGGGCTCGGCACCAACGGCCAGGTCACGACCAAGGAAGGCGCCATCGCCCGAAAGCAGGAACTGATGGGCGACGCGGCATGGGCGGCTCGATACCTCAAGGGCGGCGTCGCCGAGGTCCGCGAGATGACCGGTCTCAACATGATGATCGCGGGGACACCGGCATGAACCTCACCGGATTGAGCGTGAAGGATTGCCCGAAGGCCTGCAACGAACAGGAGTGCGTCATCTCCGGCAAACCCTATTGCGGCCACCCGCGCAAGGGCGGGCTGCAGGCTGTCGACCAGGGCAATACCGAGGCGCTGGAGCGGCTGCAGAAGGCGCAGAAGAAGCTCGCCAACGTCGACGCCAACGAGCGGTTTTCCTGACCGGAAAGCCGGTGCGTTGAAGAACAGGCGAGGGCGCGGCACGTTCCGCGCCCATAGACCCGAGTGTCCGGTCCCGCAAGGAGAAGCCGGTCGGGAGTGACGGCCCCCGCAAGGACAAGGCTGAAAGACTGATGGCCCCCACGCGTTCGCGATTGGGCAAGGCCGCCGATCGTTCACCCTTTTCGAGGCGGGATAGCCATGTCCGAGAACCTACTCAATCTTTTCACGACCCAGTTTTCCACCGTCCTCCAGCTCAAGCTGCAGCAGAAGCAGTCGAAGCTGCGCGGCCGTGCGATGGAAGGCTTCCACGTCGGCAAGCAGGCCTCGCCGATCCAGTACGCCGGCAACGTTCAGATGAAGCCGCCCGCGGGCCGCTTTGCCCCGATCGGCCGTCAGGACATCGACTTCACGCGGCGCTGGGTTTTCCCGGTCGATCGCGATGCCAACCAGCTCATCGACACCTTCGACAAGCTGAAGACCACGGTTGACCCGACCTCGTCGGAAGCCGAGGCCGCCGCCGCCGCCGTCGCCCGTGAATGGGACGACCGGCTGATCAGCGCCGCCTTCGCATCCGCTTCCCTCGGCGTCGACGGTGCGTCCTTCACCACCGAGACCTTCTCGACCTCGTCCTGGCAGATCGCCTCGACCTTCGGCTCTGCCGCGGCGTCGGGCCTCACGGTTGCCAAGATGATCGAAGCCAAGCGCATCTTCCGCAAGGCGCAGGTCGACATGGAAGCCGAATCCATCACCTGGGTCACGAACTCGCAGGGCGAAAGCGATCTGCTCAACCAGGTGCAGGTCGTCTCGACCGAGTTCTCCGACAAGCCGGTGCTGCAGGAGGGTAAGGTCACGCGTTTCCTCGGCTTCGACATCGTCTATTCGGAGCGCCTGGCATCGGCCTCGAACGTCCGCAACAACATCGTGGCGGCGAAATCGGGCTGGTATCTCGGCATCTGGAAGGACGTCGAGAACGATATCACCCAGCGCAAGGATCTGAGCGGCCTGCCGTACCAGATCTACACCATGATGTCGTCGGGTGCGACGCGGCTTGAGCCCGGCCGTTTGCTCTCGGCGCTCTGCGCTGACACCTCGGCCGCTGCCGACGTAACGCCGTAACGGAGATATCACAATGGCCGTTGATCACGTCAAATCCACCTATATCACCAATATGGATGCCGGCTCGCTCACGGTCCCGACCGCGGGCGAGGGTGGTCCGGCGCCGCTCAAGTCGGTTTCGTCCGGTTCGCTCACCGGCGTCGCCTCGTCATCGACGGATGCGACCTACCAGTTCTGCCGCGTACCTTCGAACGCAAAGGTCAAGGCAGTCTGGCTGGAGTCCAATGCGCAGGCCGCTGGAACCATGGACGTGGGTGTCTACTACGCAACCGATGGTCTCGGCGGCAAGCCAACCGCGCTGCTCGCAGCGGCTGCGATCGACCAGGATTTTTTCGCCAGTGCCTATGCGCTGACGTCCCTGTCCCAGCCGACGAATGTCACCAACGAGAGCGGCACCTATACGCCGGCCAAGCAGGTCCAGCCGCTGTGGCAGGCGCTCGGCCTGACCTCCGATCCCGGCGGAAATTTCGACATCTGCGGCACCGTCGTGACCGCGATCACCACTGGCACCGGCTATCTCGGCATGCGGGTCGACTACACGGATTGAGGTAGACCATGGCGGATCATTTCGTTGCAATCGCCCGCGGCGTGGAAGGAAGCAAGTATTCCGACTTCACCGTGGGAACGTCCTCTGCGGCGACTGCGCTGTTCGAGTTTCGCGTCCTCGATGGCGTGACGCCGACCAAGGTCGAAGTGTTCAAGGCCCTTGAGGCCTTCGAGCGCTTCTTCCAGAACCAGCAGCAGGTTGTCGCCGCAGGTTTCGACATCAAGGGTTAGTGGCCATCGCGTATCCTCCTTAAACTCAGGCGGCCGGGTTCTCTCGGCCGCCTTTTTATGGTGCGTTGCTGGGAACCGCTGCCAGACCGCACCTTCCGCGGCATGGCCGAATACCGCACCGACTTGGACATCCGCAATAGGGCGCTGCAGCATTGCGGCGCGTCGCGCATCCGGGCGCTCAATGAAGTAGGCAAAAACAACTCCGAGACGATTTTCTGCTACGGCAAGGTGCGGGAAGCCGAGCTGCGCCGCAACGTCTGGACCTTCGCCTGCCGCCGCACGATGCTGCGCGCGATCGACGCCAACACGATGCTGCTCAACGCGGCGCTGTGGTCGCCGGGCACGACCTATTTCGTCGGCTCGATCGCGGCCGACCAGTACGCCAACCTGTGGATTTCCCGGATCCCGAACAACCTCGCCAACGACCCGCTGCTGTCGTCGGTCTATTGGGAGCCGTATTTCGGGCCGCTGTCGGTCGCGCTGTACGATGCCGATGTCACCTATTTCGTCGGCGAACTGGTCTACACCACGACCGGCAACGGCCTGGCGCGCGTCTATTTGTCCCTGCAAAGCGACAACGAGGACAATCCGGCGACCGCGACGGCCTACGCCGCCACCAACGTCTACATGAAGAACCAGGTGGTGACCTATCTGTCGGTCGCCTACATGAGCCTGATCGACCTCAACAGCGGCAACACGCCATCGGCCGCGCCCGCGCTTTGGGATGCCGGCACGACCTATGGGGCTGCGGCCACCGTCGGCGGCTCGGACGGCATGATCTACAGTTCGGTGGGCGCCGGCAATATCGGCAACGACCCCACCACCGACGGCGGCGTCAACTGGACCAACACCGGCGTGCTCAACCCGTGGACGACGGTGTTCGTCGGCGGCGCCGGTTCGGACAAATGGTTGTTGATCGGCGGCACCGAATTCCCCAACGGCGTCGGCCTGATGTCGCTCGACATCCCCTATCCGCTCGGCATCGGCCCGTCGATCCAGTCGGTTTCCCGCAACATCTTCAAACTGCCGGCGGGCTTCCTGCGCGAGGCGTCGCAGAACCCGAAGGCCGGCGTGACGCAGTGGCTCGGCGCACCGACCGGCATCACCTATAACGACTGGGTTCTCGAGAACGGCTTCCTGCTGACCAACGATGCCGGCCCGCTCGCTTACCGGTTCGTCGCCAACGTGACCGACGTGTCGCGCATGGATGCGATGTTCTGCGAGGGCCTGGCCGCGCGCGTGGCGCTGGAAGTGTGCGAGCCGATCACACAGTCGACCAGCAAGCTCGGCGCCATCGCCAAAATCTATGACGAGTGGATGAGCAACGCGCGCGCCATCAACGCGATCGAACAGGGCACCGAGCAGCCGCCGGACGACGACTATGTAACTTGTAGGTTGTAGTCATGGGTGACGCAACCTATGCCATCCCCTCATTTCTCGGCGGTGAGATTTCCGACTTCGCGCAGGGCCGGTTCGACAAGCCGGACTATCGCGTCTCGCTCAACATCTGCCTGAATGCGTTCCCGATCGAGATCGGCGCCTGGACGCGCCGGCCGGGCTCGATGCACGCCGGGACCACGCGCGGCGGCGCGGCGGGCCGCACGATCAAGTTCGACTTCAAACAAGCCGCCGCGATCACGCTCGAATTCACCGACGGCTACCTGCGCTTCCGCGACGGCGCGATGCTGCTCTCGACCAATGACGCGCAGGCCGTGGTCAGCATCTCGACCGCCAATCCGGCCGTGGTCGCCACCGCCGCGCACGGCTGGACCGGCTCGATCGCGGTTCAGTTCGAAGCCCTCGGCGAAAACAACCCGCTGCTGCAGGGCCGGGTGTTCACCGCGACGGTGACCTCGCCCACGGACTTCACCCTTGCCGATTCCGTCACCGGCGCCACCATCGACGGCGCCACCCTCGGCACGTTCGTATCCGGCACCGTCCGGCGCATCCAGGAACTGGCAACCGTCTATGGCGGCGGTGCCTGGGGCAGCGTGCGCGCGGTGCAGGCCGAAACCACCGACGTGCTGCTGTGCCCGGCGATTGCGCCGCAGATCCTCACGGTGGAGACCTTGCCGGCCGACGGCGTCGAGCCGCAGTTCGAAATCGCCACCGCCGTATTCATCGACGGGCCCTATCTCGATCCGTTCGAGAACGGCGTGCAGGCGACGCCGACCGCGCTCTCCGGCATCATCAATCTGACGCTGTCGTTCGGCTCGTGGAGCTCGGTCCAGGCCTATGCCAAGGACGCCTTCGTGACCTATGTGGGCGTCGACTATATTTCGCTTTCAGATCAGAACGCCAACAACACGCCGAACGCGAGCCCGGCATTCTGGGCGCCGACCAGCGCGGCGGCTGCGATCAATGACGGGCGCGGCTTCATCGCCTCGGACGTCGGCCGGCTGGTGCGGTTGCTGTCCGAACCGGCAGCATGGGTCTCGACCACGGCCTACGCCGCCCCTGATGTCGTGACCTATAATCCGAGCGGCGATCCGGGCGCGGCGACCTATTGGCAGGCGCAGGCCGCCTCGACAGGAGTTCCGCCTGGCTCGGAGCTGACGAAGTGGACGATCGTTCCCCAGGGTGCTGCGGTGTGGACGTGGGGCCGGATCACCGGGATGTCGAACATCATCGACCGTGCTCTGGCGGGATCGAGTTCGATCGGCGACATGACCGCCTTCAACGGCATCACCGCGCCGTTCGATGGCCGGTTCTCCAAGGTCATCGGATCGAGCGCGGCCGAGATCGTGTCCGGCGGGTTTGTTGCGGAGGGCGACACCGTCAGCATATCGAGCTTTGTCGGCAAGCATTACGGCGCCGGGCCGCAGCAGATCCAGCAGGCGACGATCTACCCGACCACCGACCGCGGCTTCGGCTATGCCCTGTTCACGGTTTTCTTCGGCCCGCCGCAGAACATGTTTTGCACCTATACGCTGAACCTGCGCGCCAGCATTGTCGCGCCGGCATCTCCGTCCGACGGCTTTCTCCTCGGCACCTCGACGTTTAGCCATGGTTCGTCGACGATCACGATCGTATCGAACGATCCGGTCACGCCCTGGAACTACGTATGGGTTGAACTGGCGATCAGTTCGACGCTGACCACCACCGGCGGCGCCATTGGATATTCGATCACCAGCACCATCGCGCAGATCACCTTCGTTGCCCCGACGACGACAACGAGCTCGTCCGCCGGCTGCACGGTCGAAATCCTAGGTCCGGCGCTGCTGCGCACGACGCCGATCTCGATATGGCGGCTGGGCGCCTACAGCGACACAACCGGCTGGCCGACCTGCGGCACCTATCACGAGGGCCGCCTGTGGCTGGGCGGCGCGGTGCCGAACCGCTGGGATGCCTCGGTCTCCAACGGCATCAAGGGCGAGCGGCTGAATTTCGCGCCGACCAACCAATACGGCGTGGTCGCCGCCAGCAACGCGATGTCCTACACGCTCAATTCCGACGGCGTGAACCCGATATTTGCGATGAAGCCGGACCTGCTGGGCGTCGTCATTTTCACGCAACAGGGCGAGTGGCTGGTGCAGGCGCCGACGACCGGCCCGATCGCGCCGAACAATGTCGCCACCCGCCGCATGACCAAGCACGGCAGCGCCAACGTCGAGCCGGTGCGCACCGAGCATGCCAACCTGTTCGTCAAGCGCTACGGCCGCAAGCTGATGGAATATTTCGCCGACGCCTATTCCGGCAAGTTCTCGGCGCCGAACCTGGCCGACAAGGCCGGGCACATCGTCAGCGCCGGCATTGCCGAACTCGCCTACACCGAGGCGGTGACGCCGGTGGTGTGGGGGCGGGATGGCAACGGCGCGCTGTTCGGGATGACCTATCGGCGGACGGCCATTGCGACCGCACAGCCGCCGGATTTTTACGGCTGGCATCGGCACACACTCGGTTCCGGCCGGACGGTGGAAAGCATCTGCGCCGGCCCGTCGAGCGGGGGCGATCTCGACGCGCTGACCATGGTGACCAGCGGCGACGGCGTCCGCCATGTTGAATTGCTGACCGACACGCCGGACGAAAACACCGAACTGGCCGACACCTGGCAGCTCGACAATGCCGTGGAGCCGACCTCGACCACGCTCAGTGTCGCGCTGACGGACGAGGCACCCTATGGCGGCCTGATCCTGAACGGCCTCTGGCATCTCAACGGCAAGACCGTGCAGGTGTTCGCCGGCGGCCTCGACTGCGGCGACCGCGGCACCGTCGGATCGCCCGGATACTTCACCGACTTCCTCGTGACCGACGGCTCATGCTTTGTTCCGTTCGGCGACGGTATCGACGCCGGTCCGGGCCGCGGGCTGTTCACGGCCGCCTTCGTTGCGGCGGGCGCGCCGATCGTGGTCGGCTTCACCTTTAACAGCGACGGGCAACTGGTGCGGCCGATCGCCCCGGCAGACACCGGCGCGCGCAACGGGCCGGCGCTCGGCAAGACGCGCCGCAATCACCAGTATTCCGTGCTGGTCTCGAACACGATCGGCCTTTCGTTCGGCGGCACGTTCTCCAGTTCCGATCTCATGCCGGCGCAGTTCAGCAAGGCGAACGGCGATCCGATCGATCCGCTGACGATGTTTTCCGGGGTGCATCACGACACGCTGTCCGATGATTACAGCTATGACGGTATGGTGGCGTGGCGCGTTTCGCGGCCGTGGCCGGCGAACATCGTCGCTATCAGCGGCAACATTCAAACGCAGGATCGCTGAAAATGGCACTCGGCGTTGGCACCATCAACAGCATCGGCGGCGCGGTTCAGGACATCTTCGCCTCGGGCGCACACAAGACCAAGGCGCAGGGGCTCCGCATCGAGGCCGACAATTACGACCTTGCCTCCGGCTACGCGGAGAAGAACGCGAAGTTCACGGAGACCTCGACCGCGATCAAGCAGGCGCAACTCGACCGCGAGCTCTACCGGACGATCGGCGGGCAGGCGGCGGACTTCGCCGGCGCCGGCTTTGCGGCCAGCGGCAGCGCGCTCGACATCATGCGGGACAGCGCGTCGCAGGGCGCCCTGACGAAGGCGGTCGGCAGTCTGCAGGGCCTGATCACCGAAGAGGGCTACAAGGTGCAGGCGGAAACCTACACCAACATGGGCAAGGCGGCGCGGATGGCGGCCGACGCGGAGGATGATGCGGCGACGGGCGCGCTGGTATCGGGCGGGTTCAAGGCAGCGGCGGCCGTCGCCTCGATCTTCTTGAAGTAGGTGATGAATGCCGAACATCCGTGAAGTAACCCCGCCCGGCGAACTCGGCTTGCGCCCCGACGATCGCGCGCAGGAATCGCTCGCCAATTCCGGCCGCCGTATCGCCGCGCTCTACGGAACGGCAGCCGAGGCACAGAACGACATCGGCCGCCGCGCCGCTTCGGCGATCAATGATGTCGGCACGGTTGCGGTCAAGCACCTCGAGCACCAGGAGATCAGCAAGGGCGCGGCCGAGGCGTCAAAAGCGTTGGCCGGTCTCGATGCGAAGTGGAACGAGATCGTCAAGAATTCCGATCCGAACGACCCGGCGATCGCGGCCAAGTTCCGCGAGGAGACGGTTGAGCCGACGCTTCAGAAGCTGAAGGACGGCTTCATCACCGAGGGCGGCAATCGCTTTGCCGAGTCCCAGGTCCAGAACTTCCGCAACCATTTTGTCACCAAGACATCCGCCGACATGATGCGGCTGGCCGGCGTTGCCGCCAAGCAGAATATCGAGACGCTGACAAATTCTCTGTCGAACGCTGCGCTCACCGATCCGACATCATTGTCTACTGCGCTTGGTCTGGTTTCGGGATCGATCAGCGCCATGGTCGACTCCAGTCCGAACATCAAGGGCGCGGACGCGGCGGCCATGAAGATCGAACTGACGCAGGCTTCGCAGGCGGCCATCGTCAAGGCGGCGGCCATCGGCGCGATCAATGCCAACCCGGAAGCCGGGCTGAAGCGGTTCAGCGGCCCAGAGTATTCGAAATACATCTCCGGTGCCGAACTGAAGCAACTGGAGCAGCAGGCCAAGTCGGTCCAACGCGCGGAGCGGGTAGACGAAAATTACCGCCGCAAGAATACCGAGATGGCGAAGGACGAAGCCTCGGAAGCCCGCGAGGGTGAGTACCTGCAAAAGCTGCATAGCGGCGACCCGAAGCAGATGGCCGAAGTTTCCGCGCGCGCGATCGCAAACGATTTCACTCTGACCCGGCAGGCTCGGGAAAGAATGATCGGCATCGTGGAGCGCGAGACCAAGCCCGAGGCAGCGGCCAAGATTTCGAACACAACGGCATCCGATCTGATCAGCCGCATCCGCGCGCCGGCCGGCGATCCGCGCCGCATCACCGATCTCAATCCGGTGTACGAGGCTTACGAGAAGGGGCAACTCAACAAATCCGACCTCAAGTTCGTGAGGGAGGAGTTCGCAAACATGCGGACGCCGGATGGCGCCGAGATCGGGGCTCAGCAGGACGAATTTATCAAGGGCTTCAAATCATCGATCACGCACGCCAACTCGCTGTTGGGAAAGCTCGATCCGTCCGGCGATCAAAAGCTCTATGAGTTCACGCTCAACATTCAGAAGAAGGTCACCGAGTACCGCAAGTCCGGCAAGGATCCCCGCGACCTGTTCGACCCGGCAAAACCGGATTACATGGGCAGCCCGGCGGCTTTGGCGCCCTACCAGAAGTCGCTCAAGGATTCGATGGAGAGCATGGCCGAGCGGATGCGCTCCAGCATGCAATCCTCGCCACCGCCTGCGCCGGCCGCCCCGAAGCCCACCCGCATGGTTGGGGATGTTCCGGTGCCGGCGGCGCTGAACGGTATCGCCGATCTGCAGTTCAACAAGGCGACGCAGCAGTGGCGCGACAAGGCGACCGGCAAAATCTATGACCGCAAGGCTGTCGAGATTGAATAATGGCCAATGATGATTGGGTAGACGTTCCCGCCGGTGCCGCGCCCGCCAATGACGGGTGGGTGGACGTGCCGAACAAGAAGCACGAATGGGTGGACGTGCCGCAGCATGCGCCGCGCGCCTTCATCGAGCGGTTCATCCCCGATGAGGACGCGGCGACCTTCACCGAGCTGAACAAGACGGTCGGCAACACGGTAGCCGGCAGGATCGCCGCGGCGGCTTTCGAGGGCGCTGACGCAGGCTATGCCGATCATTCGCTCGGTATTTCCCCGGAGGACGCCAAGAAACTGCAGAAGCTCGGTATCTTCCAGGACCCGGACAAGCCCATGCCGCTCGTGAGCGGCATCCAGTTTGTCAACGAGGCGGTCATGCGACCGGCCGTAGCGGCAATCGCGGCGACCTTTCGGGGTATGAACGCAGGCATCTACGGCGTCGGCGCGCTCGCCGGGCAGGTCGCCTCAGAAGCCCTTGGCGAGGACGCTGCCGACCAGGCCCGCGCGCGGCGCGACGGGGCGCAGTTTGCCGCCATCGCCACCCTGCTGGGCATGTCCCATCCCGTCGCCCGCTACGAGCGCGGCCCCACCGGCGAGGTGCGCACCACGACGATCGGCGGGCTGCCAAAGGCGGAAGACTTCGCCACGGCCGCCCACGTTGTCGGCGATGTCGACGCGCCGTTCTACGTCCAGGAAAAGATGCTGACCACCTACAAGGAAAAGGGCATTCACCCGGCTGAACTCGCCAACGACGCCCAAACCGACCCCATCGTGGCGCAGCGGCTGCTGTCGAGCGACAAGGACGTCCTGCCGGAAGGTGGGGCGCCCCCGCGCGAACCGCCCCCACCGAAGCCCCCAGAGCCTCCTGCGCCCCCTCCCGAGGGATCATTCGAGGCGGCCCAGAAGACGATCCTCGACAAGATCAGCGTCGGCGAGCGCTCGGCCAAAGAGGGGCTGACCTGGGACAAGTTTTATACCCAGGCTGTGGATAACCTGCACCCGCTCAAGGCGATCGACGAGGGCGCCTATGAACTCGCCCGGCTGACCCGCGGCCAGTTCGGCAAGGCCGAGCACTTCATCGAGCACGGGACGTTCGACTTCAATACCTACAAGACCAACGGCAAGCCGCTAAAGGAGATCATCGAGCCGGTAAAGGCGGACCTCGACGGGTTCCGGGCCTATCTGGCGTCAAAGCGCGGGCTCGAGATCGAGGCGAGCGGCCGCAAGTCCGGCATGGATGTCGAAGCGGCAACGCGCGTGGCGGCTGAAGGCGAGGGCAAGTTCGGCAAAGCAGCCGCAGAACTGGTCGATTACCAGAACAAAACGCTGCAATATCTGAAGGATAGCGGCGTGTTGTCCGAGGAGGCATACGGCGCCATGGTCGAGGCCGGCAAGAATTACGTGCCGTTCTACCGTGTGATCACCCCGGAGGAGGGCGGTGCCGCCAGCAAAGGGTTCGGCCCCGGCAACCCGGTCAAGCGGCTGAAGGGCTCCGAGCGCGACGTGATCGACCCGCTCGAATCCGTGATCAAGAACACCTATGCCTATATCTCGATCGCCGAGCGCAACGCTGTCGGCATCAAGCTGATCGACGCCCTGAAGGCCAACGGCGCCGAGGTCAAGGTGACCAGGCGCGCGCCGTCCGATCCGGAGCTGGTGAACTACCTCAAGGAGCACGGCGTCACCGAGCCCGAAGCCCTCGTCGATTTCGTGAAGACGGCAGTTCCCGAGGATGGCACCACGCTGGGCGCGTTCCGCAACGGCGTGAAGGAAACGGTCGAGGTCAACGACCCGGCGCTGGTCAAGGCGTTCCGCGGCCTCGACCAGGAGAGTGCCATCATGCTGACCAAGGTGCTGGCGGCGCCCGCCAAGGCCCTGCGCGCCGGCGCGACGCTGTCCCCCGACTTCATGGTTCGCAACATCGTTCGCGACTTCATGACCGCCTTCGTCAACAGCAAGAGCGCGCTGTTCACTCCGGTCGATACGGCGAAGGGCCTGATCAGTGTGATCCGCAAGGATGCGGACTTTCAGGACTGGCTGAAGGGCGGCGGGGCCAACTCCACCATGGTTGCCATGGACCGGGCCTATCTGCAGGAGAGCCTGACCAAGCTGGCCGGGGAAACCGGGCTGATGTCCCGATCGTGGAACGTCGTGAACAGCCCGTTCCGAGGCCTGCGCATGGTCTCCGAACTGGCCGAGAACGCCACCCGGCTGGGCGAGTTCAAGCGGCTGACCGGTGAGGGCAAGGCGGATATCCAGGCGGCAGCGTTCGGCTCGCGCGAGGTCACGCTCGACTTCGCCCGGATCGGCGCATCCATGCGCGCCTACAACATGATCACCGCGTTTGGCAATGCACAAATCCAGGGCCTCGACCGCATCGGCCGGGCCTTTGCAGACGCCCCCGTCAACACCACGGCCAAGGTCGCCGGCGGCATTACCCTGCCGTCGGTCCTGCTCTGGTGGGCCAACCACGACGACCCCCGCTACAAGGAACTGCCGCACTGGCAGCGGGATATGTTCTGGATCGTGATGACCAAGGATCACATCTACCGGATCCCGAAGCCGTTCGAGCTCGGCGTGGTGTTCGGCTCCGGCGTCGAGCGCATCCTCGATCACACGATCGGAAACAACCCGGAAGCCTTCGACAAATTCAGCAAGTCGGTTTTCGACATCATCACGCCGAACGTCACTCCCACAGCGTTCCAGCCGCTCGTCGAACAGTACGCCAATCGGTCGACGATGTCGGACCGCACGCTGATCCCGAAGGACCAGGAAAAGAACCTGCCGGAATACCAGTACACGCCGTACACCACTGAACTGACGAAGAAGCTGGGGCAGGTCATCAGCGCCTTCCCGGGCGTGCGGGATCAGGCGACCGGGCCCGGTGCGCCGTTCGGCCCGGCCGCGCGCGCGGTGACCACGCCGATCCTGATGGAGAACTACGTTCGGGCGTGGACCGGCGGCCTCGGGACCTACGTGCTGCAGGCGGCCGACGCCGGCCTGCGCAAGACCGGCGCGCTACCCGATCCCATCAAGCCGGCCTCGACGCTATCCGACATCCCGGTCGTGAAGGCCTTCGTGGTGCGCTATCCCTCCGCGAGCGCGCAATCGATCCAGGACTTCTACGACCAGCACGAGGTCACCAAGAAGTTCTACGACACCTGGCTGGGGAAAGCGCAGGAAGGCGACGTTGCCGCCATGGAGCGCATCCAGGCCGCCGGCGGCCCGATGATGTTCATGCGGCTGGACGCCATCAAGGAGACGCTGACCGAGCATTCCAAGCTGGTCCGCGACATCAACAAGAACCAAACGATCAAGTCCGAGGAGAAGCGGCAACTGATCGACAGCCTGTATTTCAACATGATTGAGATCGGCAAGGCCGGGAAGCAGATGCTGCGCGATGCCGAAACGGCGATGAAGAAGGCCCCCGAAGCCGCGCAATAGGCGGTGGTGCGTTGCTGGGAAGGGTGGTTCGACCATCCTCCCGGCATGCGCAAAACACCCATAGCCCTCGTTCTCGCCCTCCTGCCCAGCCTTGCTGCCGCGCAGGTTTATCTGCCGCCCGGGGTCGGGCTGCCACCGCAGAGCGTGATCGGCAATGCCCTGCCGCAGACCGGCGACGCCGTCGCGGTATCGTTCGCACAGCTCCGGTCCACGCTGAACATTCCAGCGCTGAAGACCTGCGCGTCGCACCAGTGGTTCAACACGCTGGCCGCTGGCGGCGTGCTGGGATGTTCGCAGCCGGCGCTGTCGGACATCTCCGGGTTCGGCGCCTTGGTGACGACCTTTCTCTCCACGCCGACCAGCGGCAACCTTCGCGCCATACTGCCCGATGAAACCGGAACCGGAGGGGCGGTCTTTGCGATCGGACCGGCGCTCGTCAATGCCAACCTCGGGACGCCCTCGGCGGCGATCCTCACCAACGCCAGCGGCCTGCCAGTCTCGTCCGGCGTCAGCGGGCTGGGGACCGGTGTGGCGACCGCGCTCGGCGTCAATGTCGGCTCCGCGGGCGCACCGGTATTGTTCAACGGCGCCCTGGGAACACCATCGTCCGGCACGGCCACGAACCTGACTGGCCTGCCGATCAGCACTGGCGTCTCGGGCCTCGGCGCCGGCGTGGCGACATGGGCGGCGACGCCTTCGAGCGCGAACCTGCGCGCGGCGCTGACCGATGAGAGCGGGACCGGAGCGGCCTATTTCCAGGGCGGCGATCTCGGCACGCCGTCGGCCGGTGTGGCCACCAACATCACCGCGCTGAACGCCACGCAGCTCACCACCGGCACGATCCCCGCGGCGCGCACCAACGGCCACCAGAACGGCACCGCGACCAACGACAACGCTGCGGCCGGGGAGATCGGCGAGTTCGCAATCTCGACCGTCGCATCGGGCTCTGCGGTATCCCTCACCACCGCCACCCCGGCGAACGTAACCAGTCTGTCGCTCACGGCAGGGGATTGGGATGTCTGGGGCGTCATCAGGTACAGTTCGGGCGCAACGACGAACATCACGTTGCTGATCGACGGGCTGAGCACCACGTCAGCGACCCTTTCCACGACCGACAAAACCACGGTGTCCGGGCCCATTGCCGCGGCCGGGATCGTGCCCGGCACCACCACGCTGATCGGCGGACCCTTTGTTCGAGCGAGGTTCAGCCTGTCCGGCACGACCACGGTCTATCTGGTCGCCCAGGCTTCATTCACGGTATCGACCCTGGCGGCCTACGGCGACATCCAGGCCCGGCGAATTCGCTAGCCCGGTGGTGCGTTGCTGGGGATGGCCTGCCCGCCATCCTCGCGGGCATGAAACACATCCGCGCGCTCGCCCTCGTTCTCGCCCTGCTGCCGTCCATTGCCGCGGCGCAGACCTTCCCGACGGTACCCTCGCAGACCGTAATCGGCCGCACCGCCTTTGGCCCCGGCCCGGCGCAGGCAATCCCGTTCTCCCAACTCGCGGCCAGCTTCTGCAGCACCGTCACCCTCACGGTGAAGGGTTGCCTTCCGCCTCCCGGCGCAACGACCGGGCGCTATTTTGGCGACAATCTGTTGTGGAATGCGATCCCGTCGCAGCAGATCGTGCAGGGTGCGGGCGTCACGGCCACGGGCACGTGCTCCGGCACCGCGCTGAACTGCACCATCAACGCGACCGCCGCGACGCAATATGTGGTGCCATCGCGCACGGCCGCCGCGGCCAGCGATCTCTCGGCGCTCTCCAGCATCCAGACGCTGGGCTATACGACGCCTGGCGACGGCGGCGGCGCGACGTTCAAGAATATCGGCGCGGCTCCGTTCACCGATTCCTACATCACATCGTTCACGATCCAGGGCGGCAGCGGCTACACCAACGGCGGCCCGTATTACGGCAACCTGTTTTCGGTCGGGACGAAGCCATACGCCATCGGCACGGTTACGGTTGCCGGCGGCATTTTTACCGCCGTTGATATCTCGGGCACGCCGGGCGGGCAGTGCGCGGTAGGCGACGTTCTGACCTTCGTTGGCAGCGCTGCCGCTGTCGGCGGTGTGAATGGCGGCATGCCGGCGGGCGGCTCCGGTGGCTCGATCACGGTGACCGGATGCAGCACGCCGCTTGGCAGCTTCACCGACGTGGTCGGCAACCGCTTCCAGATCGTCACGCCCAACGGTGCGAATGCACTTCAGTTCGGCGCCAAGGGTGACTGGAACGGCGTGGATGCCGGCGCGACCGACAATTACAATTCGCTTCAGGCGCTCTTTTGGTACGCGGGCTTCAAGTCGTCGGTGTCGTTTGACAGCGGCGGCTTCTGGGGCGGGATCGCGAACGTACCCCAAGGTTCATATCTGGCGTGCGGAACAGGGCTGAAGCCGCTGATCATTCCGAACGGCGTCAGGGTAACGGGCGCGCACGGCACGGCGAGCACCATCAAGTTCTGCACCGCGTGGGACGCCACTACCTATCAAATCACGCTGGGCGACAACAACTGGCATTTCGCGTGCTTCAATACCTCGCTGTATCACATGGAACTGCGCTCCGACAGCGGGACGCAATACATGGTCTATTCCAGCTGCGGGCAGGATTTTGCCGGGCTGTACCAGACCTACATTTACAGCAACAGCGCCAGCGCGCGGCCGTGCATCCATTATGAGAAAGGGTTTGGGGGCGCGACGCTCTTCACGATCCGCGACGTCAGTTGCTCCGCGAATTCGAACAGCGCGCAAATCCGGATTGGCAACACGATCGCATCCGGGATGAACGTCGGGTCGACGATGGTGGAGATTACCAATGTCTCGGCCGGCGCGAATTCCGCAGCGGCCGGCAACCACCAAACCGCGACTTCCCTGCTGATCCAGGGCGGCTTCGTCAACGTCAACCGCTATCATTTCGAATCGACGGGCGGCGGCATTACGGTGGACGTCGGCGCCACCGGCAACGGTGACTATATCACCATCGCCAACGTCAACGGGGGCGGCCTGCCGGTGTACGCGCCATGCCCGGGCCAGATCATCCTGACGGGCATAAACATCCCGAACAACACTTTGCTGACCCAAATTCAGGGACCGAGCAACTGCGCCACCGTCGTCGCGAACGGTCAGGCTGCCGGCGTCGACTATGGCAGTTCGATCCAGCAGCCGGCGCGGTTCAACCCCAGCTATACATCGCTCTAGCGGAGCCGGGCGAACCACATCAGGCCTGCGATCGCCACCATGACGATCATGCAGACCGCAATCATTCCGAGAGCAACATCGACCATGACCGCCTCCGGTTGAATCGCAGTCCTACCGCCGCAACCTGACGGCGTAAAGCCCCTTCGGTGCGTTGCTGGAAAAGCACACCATGCCATGGTTCCCGGGAACAGGAGATCGGATGCCGCTTCCAGCTCAGTACGCATGGCTCGCCAAGGAACCCGGCCCCAAGATGATCCTTGAGGCCTTGAAGCTGTTCGGCACCGTCGAGGTGGCCGGAGGCAGTGACAATCCGAAGATCCTGGCATGGGCTGCAGAGATCGGGCTGGCCAAAACCTACAGCCACGATTCGATCCCGTGGTGCGGCCTATTCATCGGGCTGGTGGCGAAGCGCGCCGGAAAAGAGATTGTGGATAGCCCGCTGTGGGCGCTGTCGTGGGCCGATTTCGGGAAGCCCGCGGCCGGCGGCGCCATGCTGGGCGATGTCCTGACCTTCAAGCGGAGCGGCGGCGGCCACGTCGCTCTCTACGTTGGCGAGGATGCCAGCGCCTACCACTGCCTCGGGGGCAATCAATCCGATCAGGTCTGCATCACGCGCATTGCGAAGTCGCGGCTCTATCGCGCGCGCCGTCCGCCCTACGTGAACCAGCCGGACAACGTCCGCAAGATCACCCTTTCGTCCACCGGAAAACTATCGAGCAACGAGGCCTAACCGCCGCGTGACGGCATCGCGCATGAGCATCACTGGAGACTAAAAAATGAAGTGGGATACTGTTTGGCAGATTTTGCGCTATCTCCTGATCGCGGGCGGTGGCTTCCTAAGCGGGAAGGGCTACATCAGCGCGGAGCAGGTGACCACCATCATCGGCGCCATCGGATCGATCGGCGCAGTGGTCTGGGGGCTGTTCGTCAAATCCGGCACTACGGCCGTTCCTGACGCCGTTGCCGCTCGCTCGGACGTCCCCACGGTGAGCAACGCGACCGGCGCAGTCACCCAGTAATGAGTTGGATATCTCTCGCGCTCGCGCTGCTCAAGTTCGTGAACGGCATCATGAACTGGGCGCACGAGCGCGCGCTGATATCGCAGGGCTACGACGAGGCGATTGCGGAGGTAACGCAGTCGATCCTTGTCAAGACGACGGCTGGCAAGGCGATCATGGAGAAGGTCAATGCGATGTCTGATGCGGAGGTTGACGCTGGTCTGCGCGATCTTGAGCCTAAGTAGCTGCGCGCACACGTCGCCTCCGACGGACTCATTCTGTCAAATCTACAACCGGGTGGTGATCGCCAAGGGCGACGGGGCGATCGCTGCAACTTCGGGGGTGAAAAAGCGTTTACTTGCGAATGAGTTGACCTACCGAGACCAGTGCGTGCCAAAGAAATAAGAAGCGGCCGGACCTGTCGCGCGAACGATAGGCCCGACCTGACCACCACCGGAAGGTAAGTTCCAATGATGGCTGCCAAGAATTCAACCACAGGTTTGCGGCTTTTGCTGTCCCTTTTTGAACACCGGGGGGCAGGATGACGAAGCGGAAGCCGGAAACCGTGATTGATCAAAGTGATGCGACTTGGCATTGGGACAAGCGAATCCCAATTGCCTCGATCGTTGCGATGTTTCTCATGGTTGCCGGACAGGGGCTGACCTTCGCATGGTGGGTTTCCAAGGCGGATTCGAGGATCGAATTCCTCGAAAAGGCGCACGCTGCGTCCGGTCCTCAGACCGCGAACCAGGGCGAGCGGCTGACCCGCGTCGAGGAGAAGCTGGAAGGCGTCAAGGCCGGCATCATCGACATCAAGGCGCTGCTGACGGCGCAGGATCTGCGCGAGCGAAACGGCAGGGCGCGGTAGCCTCTCGGCGGGGGCCGCAATGACCGGAGAAACCGTTCCCCTCCAAAAACACCTTGAGGCACTGCGCGACGCCGACGCCCGGTTCAATGAGGAGCGGGACCGCCGCTACAGCGAAGTAAATATCGAGCGCGAGAAGGCGCTGAAGATCAAGGAAACCGCCGACCTCGCCGCCCTTCAGCTTGCGCGGGAAATCCAGACCTATAAGGACGAGAAGGCCAACGAGCTCCGCGAACAGATCAACAGCGAGCGCGGCCTGTACGCAACCAACAGGGATATCGAGCCGATCAAAGCCTACGTCTCGTCGCAGACCGGCCGCGGCCTCGGCATGTATGCGCTGTTCGGCGTGATCATGACCTTATTGACGGCCGCAATCGCAGTTGCCGTCTATCTGAAGTAGACCGCCGTGGATGTCTTCGTTGTCGAACCGATAGAATGCCTGGCCGCGGTGCTGATGGGCAGCGGCAACGAGATCAGCCTGCTGAAGCGCAACGGCAGCACCATCACGACCAATCTGGAACCGTCGCTCGGTAGGCTGGTCCGGGGCAAGCGATACCGCGTGACGTTCGAAGAGATTGCCGATAGCCCGGGCCAGCCCTGATTACGGTGCGTTGTTGGGGTTCCTGACCCCTCCTACCGTCCCCGCTAGGCACCGGCTCGGGCCGGCCATTTGCGAGGCGGGTCCATGTCCAACAAGATCGAAAACGTCCAATTTACGAACATCTCGGCGAGCACCGCGGCATTCACGCTGCGAGGTGGCAATTACGGCATTACGGTATCGGCGACCTTCGGCGGTGGCTCGGTGACCCTGCAGCGGCTGGCGGCCGACGCCGCGACCTATGTCACCGTCGTCACCGCCTTCACGGCCGCAGGCTATGCGTCAGCCAATCTCCCATCCGGCACATATCGCCTGACGATCGCGACCGCGACGGCCGTCTACGCTGACGTCGTTTCCATCGCAACACCACTGTGAGGATGCGCCATGTGGACAGCACTTCGGATCGTAATCTTCGGCGCCAATAGCAGTGCTTCAGGAAGCAGCGGAGGGGGCGGGTCTCTCCCTGAAGGCAGCTTCTATCAAATCATCATCGGCTAAAGGACCAGGCAAATGGCTGCAGGAATCGTCTATCACAACATCACCACGGCGAGCGGGGTAACCTTCTCGATTGCTTGCTGGGTGCCTGACACTGCTGCCCCGGACGTGGGCGCTATCCCCGTCCAGTTGCCAATCAACTCGTCGGGAGCGGCGATGGCAACCGGGTCGGGTGCGAACGGCACTACCGTGCCGCGCGTTGCGCTTGCAACCGACAGCCCGGGGATCATCGCCACGGGAACCCAAGCGGCTCCTTCTGCATCCTATCTCTCGTCGGTTGTTGCCGGCGATATTGCCCATGACGGCGTAGACAGCGGCAACCCTGCCAAGATCGGTGGCGTTGCGCGCAGTTCTGAGCCAACGGCTGTTGCTACAGCCGACCGCGTGCAAGCGATGTTCGACCTTGTTGGCAAGATGATCGTTCTGCCCTACGCCAACCCGGAAAACTTCGTCTCTGGCGCGATTACATCGGCGATGACAGGCACGACCTCAACTTCGCTGATCGCCGCTCCTGCTTCTGGCCTGCGCAACTACATCACGCAAATCACGGTCTCCAATGCGCACGCAACAGTCGGAACCGATATTATTATCCAGGACGGGTCGGGCGGAACGACGCTCTACACGATCCCGGCCGCGGCTGTGTATGGTGGTGCTGTCATTACCTTCCCCACGCCGCTTCGCCAGCCAACGACGGCAACGGCGATCTTCTGCGCCAACGTCACGACGGGAGCGAGCACCAAGGTTTCCGCCTCTGGCTATAAGGGCATTTAAACATGCCCATATTGACCACGGGAGCGGGAAAGTTTCCCGCGATTGGCGCAAGTTATACCGGCCCCGGCGATATCAACGGCGCGGCTTTGGGATGGTGGGGTCTTCGTGGGTTCAGTGCGGCTTATTCGACTGGAAGTAATCCAGCAATCGATGTGGTCGATACGGCGACCGGGTTGACGACTACGACCATCAACATCCTTTCAGATGGCACACTTGATGTGGCAACAATCAACGCTCTCGGTTATGCCGTTAGCGTTACAAAGCTCTACGATCAGAGCGGCGGGGGCAAGCATTTTACGCGGGCGACTCTCGCCCAAATGCCAACACTTACCACGAGCGGTGTGACGGGGCTCGGCGCGACACGCCCGGCAATGAGCTTCCTGTCTCAACACATGACGGCATCCGCTATCACGCAATCCCAGTCATTTACCGAAAGCTTCGTCGGGGAAAGGACTTCGGGCACGGCCTACGGGTACATATTTGGAGACAACGCGGCGGTTCTTCTGTTCAACAACGCGGCGAACGGCATGGCCATGTTCGCAGGCAGCTCAGTTCCGTCCGCCACCGCGAACGATAATGTGTTCCATGCAGCCCAGGCTTTCTTCTCCAATGCTTCCGGAGCCATTTACATCGATGGATCAAACAGCGCCATGGCGAGCATGGGCACGACTGGATTATCCGGAACGCTGTTTCTGTACACCCAGAACGGTTCCGGCGGTCTCGTGACGGGGAAATTCTGCGAAGTCGGCGTGTGGGCAGGGGACAAGACGGCGAACAACAGCGCGATGAATTCCAATCAGCATACCTACTGGGGTTTTTAAGTGGGGATCTTGCTGTTAGGCGCGGCGCCGCAGTTCTCAAAGCGCTCTGTCATCAATATGAACCAGACGGCGTTCTATTACGAATATGCGTTCATTGACCACATAAAGAGCAGCGTTCAGTTTGGCGGACCTGGGGGCGGCTCCCCTTGGAACACGGTCGGCGGGGCCGTTTGGGGGCAAAATATAGACTCGGATGGATGGCCGAGCTACTCCACCGTAACCATCAACAAGCGCGCAACATTCGGCGGCATCCTGATTCCTGCCTCATCTAATTTTGCCGGACCGTATACGATCGACGGATTCGGGTCCGGGACCATCGCACTCAGCGCCGGGTCATGGACGCTCGGAAGCGCTACCGGCGTTAGCCTCGCTGGCAGCACCCTCACCGTAACGGATCAGGGGGTGGGCGTCAGGTGGACGGCTCAGCTCACCTATTCCGGCTCTCGCGGTATCATCGGATTGAATGCCAACGTTATTGACCCGCTGAACACGGGCAAGTTTCTCAGGAACGTTCGCTGGTATCGAACGGAGGATGCTTCTGATCTCGCTGCGGGCAAAGTATTCCGCTCGCCATGGAAGCAGACCTATGTGGATTGGTGCCCATCCGCGCTTCGGTTCATGAACTGGACCGGGGGCAACGACTGCAAGCTTAATCGCTTCGAAAATCGCACGCTCCCGAGCTACGCATCCTATACCGGAAACTACAATTGGGTTGCCGGTCCCAAATACGGAGAGACCACTGGAACGAACCAGATCGCATTGGCGGCCGTCACCGGAACAACGGCCTCGATGCAGCATGGCGAGATGGCCATCTGCCGCATCACGAACTCCGCCGTGCGGCAGGGAACCTTCACGGGCGGCAACGTAGACCGAACGGTTCAATCGATTTCGAACGCGGCAACGCCGGCTGTCCAGTGCAACAGCCACGGCTTTAACAGCGGCGATACCGTGGTGCATTTCATCACCAGCGGCATGACAACACTGCACCAGTTTCCGTGCACGATCACGGTCACTGATGCCAACCACTACAATATCACGAATTTCAACTCGACGAGTGCCGGGACGTTCACGGCCGGAACGGTCAATCAATACATCTCTCTTCAAGTCGGAAGCGGCAGCGATCGGACGGCTTATCCTGTCATCTTCTCGAACGGGACAACCTACGCATCTGCATTTGGTGACGGCTATATCGTCGCCGGGGATTACAAGACCTTCTATTTCGATAAGACCATTTCCGCACAGACTGACGGCAGCGGCAACCTTGTTTATGGCGTCTGGATCTTCAATCAGAACGGCGTCGATAAGGGGCATGAGGGAGGCATCCCGCTCGAAGTTTGCACGGCGCTGATCAACGAGCTGAACGCAATGTCACCCGTGCGGCCCATCCATATGTGGGTGACGGTCCCGCATTGGGCTATGCTGTCTTCGGATTCCGACTATAGCGCTGGCTCGAATTATGCTGTCAAAACCGCAGACGTCGTTCTCAACGGGGCCAATGGTTTTTCGGGGCTGAATTCCACCTGCTATCTCTTCATCGAATATAGCAACGAGACTTGGAACAACGCCGCCGCCTTCCCGCAGGCGAACTATCTTGCTCGAAGGGGCCAGTGTCGCAGCGGCGCGGCGTGGGCGGCCACACTGATTACTGACTACGCCAGCATGGTGGGGCTACGCTCCTATTTGATGGCAAAGGACATCCAGGCGGCGTTCCCCGGCAACAGTCGGATCAAATATGTCTTGGCCGGGCAGGGAACGCAGGGAATAGCTGGCGGCACCATGAACTATTTGCGCGTGCACGGCACGACGGCAATGCTGACGGATTCACTCAACCCCGGTGGCGCGGAGCCGATGTCCGTGCATGATTTCTTCGCGTGGGCGGCCTACGTCTACAACGACGATAGCAACGCGACGTACAGCCTCTCCACCTGCACAACGGCATGGCTTGCAGCGGGGAGTGACCCTGTGGCCAAGGAGGCTGCCTATGCGCTCTATGTGCAGGGCATTAAGACGTTCGGCGGCACGCAAACCATCGACCAGTACTACGGGACGCTGATGCCCGCCTATGCGTCAGCAATGGTCGCGCTCGGCAAGCAGACAATGATGTACGAAGGCGGTTGGGATCGCGCGATTGCAGGCTCGGCCGAC
>Ga0068859_100001140_pt1 | contig 27061 bp, 31 predicted proteins | sample KBSSwiS22_FD_66585 | JGI IMG/M metagenome (GOLD analysis project Ga0068859, IMG submission 66585) | Switchgrass rhizosphere microbial communities from Kellogg Biological Station, Michigan, USA - KBS Switchgrass S2-2 | ecosystem: Host-associated > Plants > Roots > Rhizosphere > Soil ...
GGCAACATCACTGCGTACTGGAAGGGCTACAAGGAGTACGCGGCCGGTGGGATCAGCACGGGCACCCCGAAGATGTTCGGCTTCCAGGCCGCCGGCGCCGCCCCGATCGTGCGCGGCGAGCCCGTCCTGAAGCCGATGACGATCGCGACCGCGATCCGCATCGGCAACCCGGCGTCGTGGACCTTCGCCGAGGCGGCGCGGGACGAATCCGGTGGCCTGATCGACGCCGTCACCGACAAGCAGATCCTCGAGGCCTACAAGCTGGTCGCCCGCTCCGAGGCGGTCTTCGTCGAGCCGGCCTCGGCGGCCAGCGTCGCCGGCCTGCTCATGACGCACGCGGACGGACGCCTACCGAAGGGCTCCACCGTCGTCTGCACCGTCACCGGCAACGGCCTCAAGGACCCCGAGTGGGCCATCAGCGGCGCCCCGAAGCCGATCACCGTCCCGGTCGACAGCCACGCTGCTGCCGCTCAGCTGGGTCTTGCGTGACCACCCCACTAGATCCTTCGCTGCGCTCGCGATTCGTCGGGGACCCCGGGTGAAGCCAGCCTTCCGGGCGGGCGCGGCGCACGTCCGCGTCCCGGCCACCAGCGCGAACCTCGGCCCCGGCTACGACGCCCTCGGCCTGGCGCTGGGCATCTACGACGACGTCGTGGCCCGCGTCGGTGAGGACGGGCTGCTGATCGACGTCGCCGGCGAGGGGGAGGACCTTCCGCACGACGAGAACCACCTGGTCGTCCGCGCCATGCGCGCCACCTTCGAGCGCCTGGGTGGACAACCCCGCGGCCTGGAGCTCTCCTGCGCGAACCGCATCCCGCACGGACGCGGCCTCGGCTCCTCGGCCGCCGCCATCGTCGGCGGCATCCTGCTCGCCCGTGCCCTCGTCCTCGGCGGGGACGAGGCCTTGACGGACGAGGACGTGCTGGGCCTGGCCTGCGAGCTCGAAGGGCACCCGGACAACGTCGCCGCGACCATCCTCGGAGGTCTGACGATCGCCTGGAACGAGGCGGACGGGACGGCCCGCGCGCTGCGCCGGGATGTCGACCCGCGCGTCCTGCCGGTCGTCTTCATCCCGCCGTTCGAGTCGTCCACCAAGGCCGCCCGGGGCGTCCTGCCCGAGGCCGTCCCGCACCGGGACGCGGCGTTCAACTCCGGCCGCGCAGCGCTGCTCGTCGCCGGGCTGACCGGCTCGCCGGAGGTGCTCGTCCCGGCCACCGAGGACACCCTGCACCAGCCCTACCGTGCGTCGGTCATGCCCGAATCCGCCGCTCTCGTCGGGGAATTGCGATCGTCCGGCGCGGGCAGGCATGCCGCCGTCGTCTCCGGCGCCGGGCCGACGGTGCTGGTCCTGGCGACGTCCGCCGCCGAGGCGAAGGAGCTCGAGGCGGACGCCCCCGCAGGCTGGCGCATCGTGGCCCCGGGGGTCGCGGTGACCGGTGGACAGCTCGTCCGCTGAGCGGAGAGTGGAATACAACACCGGCGGGTCCGGTTGCTGCTGTGTGGGTGAGCGTCTAGGCTTACCAACAGTCAGTGCCGGGAATCCGGCCGATCTGGCCCACCGAACTCCAAGGTCTGAACCCGCGGAAACCACCGCGAGGACGGATCGTGAGCGGCGCTGACCCTCCATCGCACCGGATTATCGGCGTCGCAGCGCTGAGCACGGCCGGGAAACGCGATGGCCGGCCGTGCCGATCCGTGCCACGGCCACCTTCGGAAAGGTTCCGACTACACAGTGACAGAACTCGATCAGCAGGTCGGCCAGCCGTCCCTGCCCCTCACCGGTGCCGAATCCGGCGCAGCTCCCGCCGAGAAGCCGGCCGCGGCGCCCAAGGCCAAGGGTGGCGGCCTCACCGCCCAGACGGTCGCGGAGCTCCAGCAGTTGGCCTCCGGCCTGGGCATTGCCACCACTAAGCTCAAGAAGAGCGAGCTGATCGCTGCCATCAAGGCCGCCCGCAACGGGGGCGGGAACGGTGGCAGCGCCGAAAGCTCCCCGCGCAAGGCGGCCCCGCCGACGGCCCGTGAGCCGCGAGTGGCCGCCGAGGCGCCCGCCGCCGCAGCGGTGACCGCAGTCGCACTGGCAGGCCGGACCTCTGCCGCGGACACCGCCGCGTCGACCGACTCCGCGCCGTCGACCGACTCCGCCCCGGCAGGTGACGGCAATGGTGGCCAGCAAGGAAGCCGCCAGCAGAACAACCGGCAGCAGAACCCGAACCGCCAGAACAACCAGGACCGCCAGGGCGGTCAGGGCGGCGGCCAGAACAACCAGGGCGACCGGCAGAACAACCAGGGCGACCGCGGCAACAGCAGCGGCCAGAACCAGAACGCCAACAACGGCGCGAATAACGGCCCGGACGACGACGACTTCGACGGTGGACGCCGCCGCGGACGCCGCTACCGCGACCGCCGCGGACGCAACCGCGAGCGCACCGGCGGTCAGGGCGGCGGCATGGGCGGTGGCGGCAACGAGCCCGAGCCGACCGTCTCCGAGGACGACGTCCTGGTACCCGTCGCCGGCATCGTCGATGCGATCGAGGACAAGAACGCCTGGTTCATCCGGGTCAGCGGGTACTTCGCCAGCACCGACGACATCTACGTCCAGAACTCGTTCGTCAAGCGCTTCGGCCTGCGCCGCGGTGACGCCGTCACCGGCGCGATCCGCCAGCAGCGCGACGGCGAGCGGCGCGAGAAGTACATCCCGCTTGTGCGTCTGGACACGATCAACGGCAAAGAGGCATCCGAGGCCAACGCCCGCAACCGTGTCGAGTTCACCAAGCTCACTCCGCTGTACCCGCAGGAGCGGCTGCGGCTGGAGACCGAGCCGCACATCCTGACGACCCGCGTCATCGACCTGGTGATGCCGATCGGCAAGGGCCAGCGTGCGCTGATCGTCAGCCCGCCCAAGGCGGGCAAGACGATGGTGCTGCAGTCGATCGCCAACGCGATCACGGTCAACAACCCCGAAGTCCACCTCATGGTCGTGCTGATCGACGAGCGTCCTGAAGAGGTCACGGACATGCAGCGGTCGGTGAAGGGCGAGGTCATCGCCTCGACCTTCGACCGGCGTCCGCAGGACCACATCACGGTTGCCGAGCTGTCCATCGAGCGGGCCAAGCGCCTGGTCGAGATGGGCCACGACGTGGTCGTGCTGCTCGACTCGATCACCCGTCTCGGACGCGCCTACAACCTCGGCGCTCCGGCCAGCGGCCGCATCCTGTCCGGTGGTGTCGACTCGACCGCGCTGTATCCGCCCAAGCGGTTCCTGGGCGCGGCGCGCAACATCGAGCACGGCGGGTCGCTGACCATCCTGGCCACCGCGCTGGTCGAGACCGGCAGTGCCGGCGACACGGTGATCTTCGAGGAGTTCAAGGGCACCGGCAACGCCGAGCTCAAGCTCGACCGCAAGATCGCCGACAAGCGGGTGTTCCCGGCCGTGGACGTCGACCAGTCCTCGACCCGTAAGGAGGAGCTGCTGCTGAGCCCGGACGAGCTGGCCGTCACGATCAAGCTGCGTCGCGTCCTGCACTCGCTGGACCCCCAGCAGGCGATCGACCTGCTGCTGGACCGGCTCAAGAAATCCAGGACGAACCTGGAGTTCCTGATGCAGATCGCCAAGACGACCCCGGGTCAGGACCAGTAATCCCGCCGAATCGTCCCGGAAACGGCCCCGACACCAACGGGGCCGTTTTCATTTTGTTTGCAACGATCAGGTATCGCTGAGAGCGCTCCCTTTCGCTTGAGTGTGATGTGTGCCATTGTCCAGGAGGCGTTGCTGGACCAAGATTGGTAGCGCTCTCACACACCGCAAGAAGGAGTGCAGCACATGCGTTTGAAGCGCCTGTCCACCGCCGTTCTGGCGGGGTCGGCGGCCCTTGCCCTGGTCGCCGGCTGTAGTAGCAGTGGCGACTCGGGCACTCCGGGCTCCGAAGGCCCCGTGTCATCGCCCACCGGCGACAACAGCAGCAGCAGTTCCGGCGGCGTCGTCGTCTCCGACCAGCCGGCCAGCAAGATCACGCCGGCCACCATGACCGGTGACTGCGAGCCCTACGGCAAGTACGGCCAGTACACCGGCAAGACCGTGACGATCTACACCTCGATCACCGCGCCGGAGATCGACTACCACATCCAGGCGATCAAAGAGTTCGAGAAGTGCACCGGCGTCAAGGTGACGTACCAGCCGAGCAAGGAGTTCGAGGCCGCCCTGAAGACGAAGGTCGACGGCGGCAACGCTCCCGACATCGCGATCTTCCCGCAGCCCGGACTTCTGGCCGAGTTCGCTGCCAGCAACGACCTGAAGCCGGCGAGCCAGGCCGTGACCGAGGAGGCCCAGAAGAACTGGGTGCCCTCATGGGTCGGCTACGGCACCGTCGATGACCTGTTCTTCGCCGCGCCGCTCGGCGCGAACCTGAAGTCGCTCATCTGGTACTCGCCCAAGTACTTCAAGCAGTGGGGCTACACCGTCCCCACCACGTGGGACGACATGATCAAGCTGTCTGACAAGGCGGTCGCGGACGGCCACAAGCCGTGGTGCGCGGGCATCGAGTCCGGTGACGCCACCGGCTGGCCGGCCACCGACTGGCTCGAAGAGGTGCTTCTTCGTCAGGCTGGTCCAGACGTGTACGACCAGTGGTGGAAGCACGAGATCCCGTTCAACGACCCGAAGATCCAGGCGGCCCTCGCCGAGGTCGGCAAGATTCTCAAGAACCCGAAGTACGTGAACGCCGGCATCGGTGACGTGAAGTCGATTGCGACCACGGCGTTCCAGGACGGTGGCAAGCCGGTCACGACGGGCAAGTGCGTCTTCCACGCGCAGGCCAACTTCTACGCGGCCAACTGGCCGACCGGCACCAAGGTGGCCGAGGACGGCGACGTCTTCGCGTTCTACGAGCCGACCATGAGTGACCAGTTCGGCAAGGTCACCGAGGTGGGTGGCGAGTTCGTGGGTGCCTTCGCTGACCGTCCTGAGGTCGAGGCGGTCCAGCTGTACCTCGCCAGCGGCGAGTGGGCCACCGCCAAGGCCAAGCTGAACGCTACGGCGCACACCTCGGGCTGGGCCACGGCGAACAAGTCCGTCGATCCGTCGGTGTTCGTCGACCCCATCGACAAGTTGTCCGTCCAGGTCCTCACCGACCCGGCTGCCGTGGCTCGCTTCGACGCGTCCGACCTCATGCCGGGATCGGTCGGAGCAGGCACGCTATGGAAGCAACTGACCCAGTGGATCCTCGGACAGGATGACAAGACGACGCTCGACAATGTCGAGGCGTCTTGGCCGAAGTAGTTCCCTTGTGAGCTGAATCACTGTAGGAAAGCACGTAAGCAGTCTGGCGGCGGTCGGGCGGGCCCTCACGGGTTCGTCCGGCCGCCGAGGACGTCAGTGGACGGGTCGGAAAGGAAGCACCGTGGACTGGCTGCACGACCTGGCTCATTCGACCTCGTCCTGGGGCAAGCTCGGCTTTGCCGTCCTGATGGTCGTCCTGCTGTTCGGCGTCATCGGGATCCTGCTGTTCCTCGTGGACAAGGCACCCAGGACCGGCCGGGAGAAGATCCAGGCCTTCCTGTTCCTCCTGCCGGCGCTGATCCTGCTGGGCATCGGTCTGGTGGGACCTATCATCAAGACCGCCGTGTCGTCACTGACGTCGCAGGCGGTGAACAAACCCAATTGCGTGCCGCGGCCTTCCGATCCGGGCAGATGCGTCCTGGACCCGGGCGGGTCGTGGAACAACTTCGCGCACTTCCGCTGGCTGTTCACGAACCACGACGCGCTGTTCGCCTTGTGGCACACGGTGTTGTGGACCCTCGTGGCGCCTATCGGTGCCACCATCATCGGGCTGGGGTACGCCTACGCGATCGACAAGATCCGTGGCGAGGCCATCGCCAAGGCGCTGATCTTCCTGCCGACCGCAATCTCCTTCGTCGGCGCAGCCGTCATCTGGAACCTGATGTACAAGGAGCCTTCCGAGCAGGGCGCCTCCGGCCTGATCAACGTCGGTTTGAACTGGGTCGGGCTCGGGCCGCTGCACTTCCCGACCGTCGGCGGCTGGAAACTCACGCTGATGATGATCGTGGTGATGATCTGGATCCAGGCCGGCTTCGCCACCGTCGTCCTCTCGGCCGCGATCAAGGGTGTGCCGGCCGAGTTGAGCGAGGCAGCCAAGATCGACGGCGCCAGTGCCGGACAAGCGTTCCGCCGAGTAGTGATTCCGAATATCCGCCCGACGCTTATCGTCGTGCTCGTCACGATCTCGGTCGCAACATTGAAGGTCTTCGACCTGGTCCGGACCTTCGGTGCCGACCAGTACGGCGGGGACACGCTCGCCAACATGATGTACACGCAGTGGCGCAGTGGCGGTGACCTCGGCGGGCACCGATCGTCGGCGCTGGCCATGGTGATCTTCCTGCTGGTCCTTCCGTTCGTCGGATACCAGGTCCGTCAGATGATCAAGGAAAGGGCCGTGCGATGACCGCAGTCATCAATCCCACCGGCGAGTCACCGGTCGGGCCGGAGGAGGAACCGCGCCCCGCGACCGCGATGGGTCGAGTACGTAAGGGGTTGACCAACCCGGTCGCCTCCGCGTTCGGGCTCGTCGTCGGCTTGCTGTGGACCGTCCCGACAGCCGGCTTGCTCGTGCAGTCCTTCCGCGACCGAGACGCCCAGGACGCCAAGGGTTGGTGGACCTTCAGCGGTCTGACGTTGGACAACTACCGCCAGGTGACCAGTGGCGCGAAGAACATCCTGCCCAACATCATCAACTCGCTGGTCATCACCATCCCGGCGGCACTTATCCCGATCGCGGTCGCCGCACTGGCCGCATACGCGTTGGTGTGGATCGACTTCCGCGGACGCGACTGGATCTACGTCGCGATCTTCGCGCTGCAGATCGTCCCGCTGCAGGTCGCGGTCGTGCCGCTACTGCGCTTTGTCGTCGACGGCGCCCACGTCGGTGATACGACGATCCTGCCCGCGTTGGGTCTCAACGGCACGGTGGCCTCGATCTGGCTCGCCCACGCCTGCTTCGCTTTGCCGCTGGCGGTCTTCCTGATGCACAACTTCATGTCCGAGATCCCGCGCGACCTACTCGAGGCCGCCCGCATCGACGGTGCGAACCATGGGCAGATCTTCCGCCAGGTGATGCTTCCGTTGCTGCGTCCCGCCTTGGCCGCATTCGGCATCTTCCAGTTCCTCTGGGTGTGGAACGACCTGTTCGTCGGAATCGTGATGTCAGGCGGGAACTCCGATATCAGCCCCATCACCGTCGCAGTCAGCCTCCTGATCGGCAACACCTCCGGAGCCGGCCGCGAACTGATTCCGGCTGCAGCGTTCTTGTCGATCATCATCCCCCTCATCGTCTTCATCGCCCTCCAGCGCTACTTCGTGCGCGGCCTGCTCGCCGGCTCCGTGAAGGGCTAGACCCCGGGCTAGTCGGACCGGCGTCAGCCGGGCCGCCATGGGAATTTGGGGGAGTGCCTGCGGGTTTGGCACACTGTACGGACACACCACCTGGCTCCGGTTCACGTCCATCCTCGTTTCCATCGAGCAGGACGACCCGGCGGCCGCTAGCAAAGGACCCAAGGACATGAAGCCCGACATCCACCCGGAGTACGTCGTCACCGAGGCGACCTGCTCCTGCGGCAACACCTTCACCACGCGCAGCACCGCGAAGAACGGCGTCATCCACGCCGAGGTCTGCAGCAACTGCCACCCGTTCTACACGGGCAAGCAGAAGATCCTCGACATCGGCGGTCGCGTCGACAAGTTCGAGAAGCGGTTCGGCAAGCGCGTCCGCAACTCCTAGCTCTTCCGACGGCGCTCGTCCGTGTCCCCTTCCACGGGGCCGGACGGGCGCCGTTGTCATTCCCCGACGAGTCTTAGGAGCAACCCCGTGACCGAACCGAGCCGGCTGCACGAACTGCGCGCCGAGTATGTCGAGGTCGAGAAGGAACTGGCCGACCCGGCGATCCACGCCGACCAGGGCAAGGCCCGCACCCTCGGCCGCCGCTTCGCCGAACTGGCGCCGATCGTGGCCGCCGCCGACGCGTTGGACACCGCCCGCGGTGACCTGGGCGCCGCACGCGAGTTCGCGGCCGAGGACGCCTCCTTCGCCGCGGAGGCCGACGCCCTCGCCGTCCGCATCGCCGAACTCGAGACCCGGCTGACCGAACTGCTGCTGCCCAAGGACCCGAACGACAGCAAGGACGTGATCCTGGAAGTCAAGGCGGGGGAGGGTGGCGACGAGTCGGCCCTGTTCGCCGGCGACCTGCTCCGCATGTACCTGCGCTACGCCGAGCGGCAGGGCTGGATCACCGAGGTGCTGGACGACGAGCCGACCGATCTAGGCGGCAAGAAGTCCGTCACGGTCGCCGTCCGCGCGCGCAAGCCCGAGGACAAGGTCTGGGCGAAGCTGAAGTACGAGGGCGGCGTGCACCGCGTGCAGCGCGTCCCGGCCACCGAGTCGCAGGGCCGCATCCACACCTCTGCCGCCGGCGTCCTGATCTTCCCGGAGGCCGAGGAGGTCGAGGTGGAGATCGACCCCAACGACCTGCGCATCGACGTCTACCGCAGCTCCGGCCCCGGCGGGCAGAGCGTCAACACGACCGACTCCGCCGTGCGCATCACGCACATCCCGACCGGCACCGTCGTCTCCATGCAGAACGAGAAGAGCCAGCTGCAGAACCGCGAGGCCGGCATGCGCGTGCTGCGCGCCCGGCTGCTGGCGGCCGCCCAGGATGCGGCCGAATCCGCCGCCTCGGACGCCCGCCGCTCGCAGGTCCGGACGGTCGACCGCTCCGAGCGCGTCCGCACCTACAACTTCGCGGAGAACCGGATCAGCGACCATCGGGTGGGTTTCAAGGCCTACAACCTCGACCAGGTGCTCGACGGCGCGCTCGACGACGTCATCGAGGCCCTCACCCGCGCCGACACTGAGGCGCTGCTTAACTCCAGCGAATGACTTCCGTGACCGCGACCGCGGCGAGTGGTCACTTGCGTAGCCGAGTGGGCAGCTGCACAGGGCCACTCGTATGCACAAGTGACCACTCGCGGGGGCGGAGGTGACCGTCCGGGACGTGCTGCGTGATGCGACCGAGCGGCTGGCGGCGGCGGGCGTCGGGTCGCCCCGGGTCGACGCCGAGTTGCTGCTCGCGCACGTGCTGGACGTGCCGCGCGGTGCGCTGATCACGCAGGACGCGCCGCAGGGGGAGCAGCGTCTGCGCTTCGAGGAGCTGCTGCTGCGCCGCGAACGGCGCGAGCCCCTGCAGCACATCCTGGGCCGGGTGCACTTCCGGCATGTCGAACTCGCGGTCGGCCCCGGTGTGTTCGTCCCGCGTCCGGAGACCGAACTGCTCGTCGATGCCGTCCTGCCGTTCCTGCAGGCGGGCGACGTCGCGGTCGACCTCTGCTCGGGGTCGGGCGCACTGGCCGTGGCCCTCGCCGACGAGGTGCCCGGCGCGCGGGTGATCGCCGTCGAACGCTCTGCCGGCGCACTGCCCTGGCTGCACCGCAATGCCGAGGGAACCGGCGTGGAGGTCGTCGCGGCCGACGTCACTGACCCCGTCCCGCTGGCCCCCCTGGGTGGCCTCGTCAAAGCGGTCGTCAGCAACCCGCCGTACGTCCCGGCCGGCGTCGCCGTCGACGCGGAGGTCCACGCCGACCCGGCCGAGGCGGTCTTCGGGGGGACGCAAGGTCTCGACCTCGTCCCGAGCGTCATCTCGAGAGCCGCCGAACTGCTCAGGCCAGGGGGGGTGTTCGCCCTCGAGCACGACGAGTCCCACGGCGCAGCCGTGCCCCGGTTGTTCGCCCAGGACGGGCGGTGGCAGGACGTGCTCGTGCATCCCGATCTGACGGGCCGCACGCGGTACACGACCGCCACCCGGGCCTAGTACAGAATGACCACCGTGCCTGCGCTGGTGTTCGACTGCTCCGACCCTGCCGTGCGTGAGAACGCGCTCGCGACCGCGGCCGAACACGTCGGCGCCGGCGACCTCATCGTCCTGCCGACCGACACCGTCTACGGGATCGGGGCCGACGCCTTCAACGGCGACGCGGTGAACGACCTGCTGGCCGCCAAGGGGCGCGGGCGCGACATGCCCGTCCCGGTGCTGGTCGGTTCGTGGTCCACCATCGACGGGCTCGTCAACGTCGTCACCTCGCCCACCCGCAAGCTCATCGAGGCGTTCTGGCCGGGTGGCCTGACCCTGGTGGTGGAGCACGCACCCTCATTGGCCTGGGATCTGGGCGATTCGAGGGGCACGGTCGCGATCCGGATGCCGCTGCACCCCGTCGCCATCGAACTGCTCGAGCTCACCGGCCCGATGGCCGTCTCCAGCGCGAACAAGACCGGCCGGCCACCGGCAGCGAACGCCGCCGACGCCATCGCCCAACTGGGTGACGACGTCGCGGTCATCCTCGACGGCGGGCCGTCCGCCGAGGGGATCGCCTCCACGATCGTCGACGTCACCGGGCCCGTCCCGACCGTCCTGCGCGCGGGCGCCGTGTCGCTGGACGCGCTGCGTGCCGTGGTGCCGGACATCGTGGGAAATCCCGCCTGACCGTGGCCGTCTACCACCCGACCCTCGAGTACGGCCTGATCGGCGCTGTCGCGGCCGGCTCGACCTTCCTGCTCACACCCGTCGCGCGCTGGCTTGCGATCCGGTGGGGCGCCGTCGCCAAGCCCCGCGACCGGGACGTGCATGCCGTCGCCATCCCGCGCATGGGCGGTGTGGCGATGTTCCTCGGCTTCGGGATCGCGCTGTTCCTGGCGGCCCGGCTGCCGGCGCTGTCGGACGCGTTCGACAGCGGCCCGGAGTTCGTGTGGATCGTGATCGCGGCGGCCCTCATCTGCCTGGTCGGGGTCCTGGACGACCGCTTCGAATTGGACTCGCTGACCAAACTTGCCGGCCAGGTGCTCGCCAGCGCGATCATGGTGACCCGCGGCGGCGTGCAGCTCGCCGAGATCTACGTGCCGGGCAGCACCCTGTCCCTCGGCCGCGACCTGGCCATCCCGGTCACCATCGGGCTGACCGTCCTGACGATCAACGCCGTCAACTTCATCGACGGGCTGGACGGGCTCGCAGCAGGCGTGACGGCCATCGCCGCGGCGGCCTTCTTCGTGTTCTCCCGGCACATCACCACCGCGGACTTCCTGCACGTGACCAACGCGCCGACCCTGCTCTGCGCCGCGCTGGTCGGCACGTGTGTGGGGTTCCTCCCGCACAACTTCAGTCCCGCGCGCATCTTCATGGGCGATTCCGGGTCGATGCTCGTCGGCCTGATGCTGTCCGCCGCCGCCGCCACGGCCACCACCAGCGTCGACCCGCAATCCTTCCAGGGCGCGCTCGGCTCGGTGCCACTGGCGCTGCCGCTGCTGATCCCGATCTCGGTGCTCATCTTCCCCTTCGTCGACCTTCTGCTGGCGGTCATCCGGCGGGTCCGCCGTGGCCAGTCGCCGTTCGCCCCGGACAAGCAGCACCTGCACCACCGCCTGCTGGAGATGGGCCACAGCCACCGCCGTGCCGTCCTGCTGCTGTACTTCTGGACGGCGCTACTGGCCTTCGGCGGCGTGGGCCTGGCGATCTTCGAGGGGCCCTGGGTCGTGATCGGCTGCGTCTCGGGCGGCGTCGTCCTCGGCGTGATCGTCGCGATGATCCCCCGAGTGACCAAGGGTCGGGCCGGATGAAGCCGATTCTCTGGCTGCCGGTGCTCGGCGGCCCACTGGCGGTGGCCGGAGCAGTGGCCTTCGGCGTGGCGGACGGCGCCAAGGCGGCGCTCAGCTTCCTCGGTGGACTCGCGCTTGCCCTGGCGATCGTCGCGCTCGGCGTCGTCCTGGTCGACATGGCCACCCGGATCTCACCGAACTTCGGGATGCTCATCGCATTCTCGAACTACCTGCTGACCGTCCTGTTCTTCGTGCTGCTGCTCAAGGTGGTCGACCCGGATTCGATCGACGTACCGGCGTTCGCCACCGGGTTGGCCACTTCGGTTGTGCCTTATCTGGCATGGCAGTTCGCGCAGGCACGGCCCACGTAGACCAGTGTCAAGAGCACTCTTAACTGGCTGATAGGCTGCCAAGCGCGATGAGGGGTGGAGTGCCGCCAGAGGGTCAACAGGGCGGTGCGGACCCCTGGGCCGCGTTCGGATACCTAGTGTCCGGGGTCGGGGTCTACGGCTTGCTCGGATGGGGCCTGTCAGTCTGGCTTGACGCCAGCTGGCCGATCCCGGTCGGCATCCTCGTCGGCGCTGTGCTCGGCCTCCTGTTGGTCTACTACCAACTGGTGCGGATCACGGGACCAAGCACAACTGAAGGCAAGATCGACAGCAGGCAATCTGAGCCGGACGACCCCGACGACGGGCCGACCGAACGAGGAGATACCGAGTGACGCACGACGTTGTGCTCGCCGATGGTGGTGAGGGCTACCACGCGCCGGGTCCGGCCGAGTTCTTCCTGCCGGACGTATTCGGCGGCGACCAGGTCCTGCTGACCAAGTCCTCCCTGCTGCTGGTGCTCGCAGCGGTCATCGTCTTCGTGCTGTTCCTCGTCGCGGCGTCCAAGCGTGCGCTCGTCCCGAGCAAGCTGCAGTTCGCCGGTGAGGCGGCCTACGGGTTCGTCCGCGACGGCATCGCCAGGGATGTCATCGGCGGCAAGGACTTCATCAAGTACGTCCCGCTGCTCGTCACGACCTTCTTCTTTGTGCTGGTGAACAACCTGTACGGGCTGGTGCCGTTCCTGCAGTTCTCGTCCTTCTCGCGCGCCGGCTTCGCGTACGGCCTGGCTGCGCTGGTCTGGCTCACCTACATCGGGGTCGGCATCCGCAAGCACGGCCCGGTTCACTTCCTCAAGAACCAGACGGTCCCCTCCGGTGTTCCCAACTGGATCCTGCCGCTGCTGATCCCGCTGGAGTTCCTCTCCAACCTGATCATCCGGCCGGTGACGCTCTCGCTGCGTCTGTTCGCGAACATGTTCGCCGGGCACCTGCTGATCCTGCTCTTCTCGACCGGTGCCTCGTACCTGCTGACCAACGAGGGCAACAATGTCGTCCAGCGCGTCGCCGGTGTCGCGTCGTTCGTGCTGGGTTTCCTGGTCGGTTTCCTGGAGTTCATCGTCGCGCTGCTGCAGGCCTATGTGTTCACCCTGCTCACCGCGACCTACATCTCGACGTCACTGGCGGCCGATCACTAAACGGTCGACCGCATCCCACCCCAAGCTCCGCCTGGCGAGAACGTCCGGCGGGACATCACCGAAAGGAAGCCTCATGGCTGACACTGTTGTTGGCTCGGTCAACATGATCGGGTACGGCCTTGCCGCCATCGGCCCCGGCGTTGGTATCGGCCTCATCTTCGCGGCCTACATCAACGGCACCGCGCGCCAGCCGGAGCTGCAGAGCCGTCTGCAGCCGATCGCCATCCTCGGCTTCGCGCTCGCCGAAGCGCTCGCCATCATCGGCATCGCGCTCGCCTTCGTCATCAAGTAACGGCGCGACTGATCCCTGAGGTCGACTGATGTCATTCCTGACTGCCACTGGCGCCGATGCCCTCGGCGTCCTCGCTGAGGCATGCAAGGCCGGCGAAGAGGACTGCGTCAAGGAGCCGAACCCGCTCCTTCCGCTGTGGCCCGAGGTACTCCTCGTCGCCGTCATCTTCCTGGCGCTGCTGTACCTGATCACCAAGTTCGTGGTCCCGAAGTTCGAGTCGACGTTCTCGGCGCGTCGCGACGCGATCGAGGGTGGCATCGAGAAGGCCGAGGCGGCGCAGCTCGAGGCCCAGGCCACGCTGGCCCAGTACCAGCAGCAGCTGGCCGAGGCCCGTGCGGAGGCCGCGCAGATCCGCGAGAGTGCGCGCGCCGAGGCGCAGCGCATCGTCGAGGAGCTCCGGGCGTCCGCGCAGGAGGAGTCGGCCCGCATCGTCGCCCGTGGCGAGGAGCAGCTGGCCGGCCAGCGCGCCTCGGTCGTCCGCGAACTGCGCGGCGAGATCGGGACGCTCGCCGTCGAGCTGGCCGAGAAGATCGTCGACCAGCGCCTCACCGAGGACGCCCAGGTCAGCGCGACGGTCGATGCGTTCCTTTCCAATCTCGAGTCTGCCGACCTCGAGTCGCAGAACGGTGCCTCTGCATGACGGTCATCCTTCGTTCCGGGACGCGGAAGGCGCTGGCGGCTCTCGCCGAGCGCCGTTCTGTCCTGTACGACGCGGTGGGTCGGGAGAGCGGTGGGGGCACCCCCGGCAGCGACGACGTAGCCGCTGGGGGATTGTCGACGGTCGCCGACGAGCTCTACTCGGTGGCCGGACTGCTCAACGCGCAGTCCCGCCTCCGGCGCACGCTGGCCGACCCGAGCACCTCGGCCGAGTCGCGCGCCGAGCTGGTGACGAGCCTGCTCGGCGGCAAGGTCGACCCGACCACCCTCGAGGTGGCCAAGACGGCCGCCGAGCTGCGCTGGTCCTCCCCGTGGGACCTGCCCGACGCCCTCGAGGCGTCGGCGGACGAGGCGCTGTTCGCCGCGGCCGAGAAGCAGGGCGTGCTGACGACGGTCGAGGACGAGCTGTTCCGTTTCGAGCGCATCCTGTCGGGTGCCGGCGAGCTGACCACGCTGCTCGATGAGAAGGCGGTCGACCCGGCCCGCCGGGTCGCGCTGCTGGAGAGCGTCGTGACCGGCAAGGTCAACCCGATCACCGTGTCGCTGCTGCGTCACGCGGTCCGCAGCGACCGCAAGCGCAGCGTCGTGCTCGCGATCGACGACCTGCTCGAGGCGGCGGCCGGTCGCCAGGAGCACTCGCTGGCCCGGGTGACCACGGCCGTCGAGCTCTCCGCCGAGCAACAGCAGCGACTCGCCGCGGTGCTGACGGCGCTGTACGGCCGTCCGATCAACGTCCGCACCGCAGTCGACCCCACCGTCCGCGGTGGCCTGGTCGTCCGGGTGGGCGACGAGCTGATCGACGGCAGCATCACCAGCCGGCTCCTTTCGGCGCGCACCGCGCTCGCCGGCTGATCACGACTTCTGACAAGCAAGACCAAGACGAGAACGAGGGACGAGCTGATGGCAGAGCTGACGATCTCCGCTGACGAGATCCGGAGCGCGATCGAGGGGTACGTCGCGTCGTACAACCCCGAGACCTCGCGCGAAGAGGTCGGCGTGGTGGCCGAGACCGGGGACGGCATCGCCCGTGTCGAGGGTCTTCCCAGCGCCATGACCAACGAGCTGCTCGAGTTCGAGGGCGGCACGCTGGGCATCGCCCTGAACCTCGACGTCCGTGACATCGGTGTCGTCATCCTCGGCGATGCCTCCAAGATCGAGGAGGGTCAGCAGGTCAAGCGCACCGGCCGCATCCTCTCGGTCCCGGTCGGCGACGCCTACCTCGGCCGCGTGGTCAACCCGCTCGGCACTCCGATCGACGGCCTCGGCGACATCGCCGCCGAGGGCGAGCGCGCCCTCGAACTGCAGGCCCCCACGGTCGTGCAGCGCAAGGAGGTCAAGGAGCCGCTGCTGACCGGCATCAAGGCGATCGATGCCATGACCGCCATCGGCCGCGGCCAGCGCCAGCTGATCATCGGCGACCGCCAGACCGGCAAGACCACGGTGGCGCTCGATGCGATCATCAACCAGCGCGACAACTGGAAGACCGGCGACCCGAACAAGCAGGTCCGCTGCATCTACGTCGCCATCGGGCAGAAGGGCTCGACCATCGCCGCGGCGAAGGCGACGCTCGAGGCCGCCGACGCGCTGGAGTACACGACCATCGTCGCGGCCCCGGCGTCCGACTCGGCAGGTTTCAAGTACCTCGCCCCGTACACCGGCTCGGCCATCGGCCAGCACTGGATGTACGCCGGCAAGCACGTCCTGATCGTGTTCGATGACCTGTCCAAGCAGGCCGAGGCCTACCGTGCCGTGTCGCTGCTGCTGCGCCGTCCGCCAGGCCGCGAGGCCTACCCGGGTGACGTCTTCTACTTGCACAGCCGCCTGCTGGAGCGCTGCGCGAAGCTCTCCGACGCCCTCGGCGGCGGCTCGATGACCGGCCTGCCGATCATCGAGACCAAGGGCAACGACGTCTCGGCGTACATCCCGACCAACGTCATCTCGATCACCGACGGCCAGTGCTTCCTGGAGACCGACCTGTTCAACGCCGGCGTCCGTCCGGCCGTGAACGTCGGTATCTCGGTGTCCCGTGTCGGTGGTTCGGCGCAGCCGAAGGCGATGCGTGCTGTCGCCGGCCGCCTGCGTGTTGACCTGGCCCAGTACCGCGAGCTCGAGGCGTTCGCCGCCTTCGGCTCCGACCTGGACAAGGCGTCCCAGCAGCAGCTGGCCCGTGGTGCGCGTCTGGTCGAGCTGCTCAAGCAGCCGGCGTCCAGCCCGTTCCCGGTCGGCCAGGAAATCGTCTCGATCTGGGCCGGCACCACCGGTCAGCTGGACGAGATCGACGTCGCGGACATCCGCCGCTTCGAGGCTGAGTTCCTCGACTATGTCGGGCGCACCAACGCGGGCATCTTCGAAATCCTGGCCAACGCCAAGGGCTTCGAGGACGACCACGAGGTCACGCTGAGCAAGCTGATCACGGACTTCAAGGCCACCTTCGTCGCCGGCTCCGCGGCGAGCGAGTAGGTCTGACCTGTGAGTGAGAATCGCAGGGCCGCCCGCGGCCCGAGGATCGGAGCGAACAGCGATGAGCGCTTGCGCGAAGAGCAATAAGTAATGGGAGCCCAGCTTCGCGTCTACCGGAGCCGAATCCGTTCGGTCCAGTCGACCAAGAAGATCACCAAGGCGATGGAGCTCATCGCCGCGTCGCGCATCGCCAAGGCGCAGGCGCGGATGAACGCCGCCCGTCCGTACGCCGACGAGCTCACCCGTGCGCTTGCGGCGCTGGGCAAGGACGCCTCGCTGACCCACCCGCTGCTGGTCGGCGTCGCCAATCCGAAGCGCACCGGCATCGTCGTGGTCACCAGCGACCGCGGCCTGGCAGGCGGCTACAGCGTCAACGCGCTGAAGGCGGCCAACGAGCTCGCCGACCGGCTGACCGCCGAGGGCCGCGAGGTCGTCCGGTACGTCATCGGCCGCAAGGGCGTGGGCTTCTACAAGTTCCGGCACGTCGCGGTCGCCGACAGCTGGACGGGCTTCTCGGAGCAGCCGAACTTCGCCGACGCGAGCAAGGCCACCGAGACCCTCGTCTCGGCGCTGGGGGCCACCGGCCTTAACGACGGGATCGACGAGCTGTACGTCGTCTACACCCGATTCCACAACATGGTCAGCCAGACGCCGACGTCGCTGCTCGTGGCGCCGGTCAAGTCGGCGGGGGAGCCGGAGCCCGAGGCGAATGCCGGATCTGCTGCTGCCGCAGCGGGAGCCTCGCTCCCGTCCTACGACTTCGAGCCGGAGCCAGACGAGCTGATCGGCGCGTTGCTGCCCAAGTACGTCAGCGCGCGGATCTTCTCGGCGCTGCTCGAGTCGGCGGCCTCCGAGTCGGCGGCGCGCCGCCGCGCGATGAAGTCCGCCAGCGACAACGCGAGCGAACTGATCAGGACCTACACCCGGCTGGCGAACCAAGCTCGCCAGGCCGAGATCACCCAGGAAATCAGCGAGATCGTCGGTGGCGCCGACGCCCTTGCCGCAGCAGGAACGGAATGAGCGCGATGACCGCAACCGCAGAGCCCACCCTCACGACCACCGGTCGCGTCGTCCGAGTCATCGGGCCGGTCGTCGACGTCGAGTTCGGCCGCGACAGCCTCCCGGCGCTGTTCAACGCGCTCACCGTCGAGGTCGAGCTCGGTGAGCTCTCCAAGACGCTGACCCTCGAGGTCGCCCAGCACATCGGTGACGACCAGGTGCGCACCATTGCCCTGCAGCCCACCGACGGCCTGGTCCGCGGTGCGACGGTCACCAACTCCGGTGGCCCCATCACCGTCCCGGTCGGCGACGTCACCAAGGGCCACGTGTTCAACACGCTCGGCCAGCCGCTGGACGTCCCGGAGTCCGAGCTGGACATCAAGGAGCGCTGGAGCATCCACCGCGAGCCCCCGGCCTTCGACCAGCTCGAGTCCAAGACCGAGATGTTCGCGACCGGCATCAAGGTCATCGACCTGCTGACCCCCTACGTCACCGGCGGCAAGATCGGCCTGTTCGGCGGTGCCGGTGTCGGCAAGACGGTGCTCATCCAGGAAATGATCTACCGCGTCGCCGAGGAGTTCGGTGGTGTCTCCGTGTTCGCCGGTGTCGGCGAGCGCACCCGTGAGGGCAACGACCTCATCCAGGAGATGACCGAGTCGGGCGTGCTGGAGAAGACCGCGCTGGTCTTCGGCCAGATGGACGAGCCGCCGGGCACGCGTCTGCGCGTCGCGCTGTCGGCCCTGACCATGGCCGAGTACTTCCGTGACGTCCAGGGCCAGGACGTGCTGCTGTTCATCGACAACATCTTCCGGTTCACCCAGGCGGGTTCGGAGGTGTCGACCCTGCTCGGTCGTATGCCGTCCGCCGTCGGTTACCAGCCGACCCTGGCCGACGAGATGGGCCAGCTGCAGGAGCGCATCACCTCGACGCGTGGTCACTCGATCACCTCGCTGCAGGCCATCTACGTGCCCGCCGACGACATCACCGACCCGGCGCCGCACACCACCTTCGCCCACCTCGACGCGACGACGGTGCTGAGCCGCCCGATCTCGGAGAAGGGCATCTACCCGGCCGTCGACCCGCTCGACTCCAGCAGCCGCATCCTGGACGCGCAGTACATCGGCCAGGAGCACTACGACGTCGCGAACCGCACCAAGCAGATCCTGCAGCGCTACAAGGAACTGCAGGACATCATCGCCATCCTCGGTATCGACGAGCTCTCCGAAGAGGACAAGATCATCGTCAACCGGGCGCGTCGGATCGAGCGCTTCCTGTCGCAGAACACCTTCGTGGCCAAGCAGTTCACCGGCATCGACGGTTCGTTCGTCCCGGTCGCCGAGACGATCGATGCGTTCAAGCGCCTCTGTGCCGGTGAGTTCGACAGCTACCCGGAGCAGGCGTTCTTCATGTGCGGTGGCCTCGAGGACCTCGAGCGCAAGGCGCACGAGCTCCGGAACGCCTGAGCCCACCGTCATGGCGAACACGACGCACGTCGAGCTGGTCTCGGTCGAGCGCCCGATCTGGTCGGGCGAGGCGACCGCGGTCTACGCCGTCACGCCGGAGGGAGGCCTGGGAGTCCTGCCCGGGCACGCCCCCCTGCTGGCGGCGCTCGTCCCCGGCAGCACGGTGCGCATCCAGACCGAGGGTGCGCCCGAGCTGACGGCGACGCTCGCCGGCGGCGGCTTCCTGTCCGTCCGTCCTGACGGGGTCTCGGTGCTCGCCGAGACCGCCGAGGTTGCCGGCGAAGCAGTCTGAGCGAGCGTCACGATCATGCGCGCTGTCGAGATCGTCGCGGTGTGCGTGTTCGTGCTCGTCACCGGGACGATCATCGCGATCATCGCCCGGCAGCGCTGGTTGCTGAAGTCCGGGGGAGCGATCCCGCTGGCCGTCTACCGCGGCCAGGGCCGCTGGTCCTACGGGACGGGCCGCTACTTCGGCGGTGAGCTGCGCTGGTACCGCGCGATTGGAATCGGTACCCGGGCCACCCGCGTGTTCGCGCGCTCGGACCTCACCATGGTGACGCACCGCAAGCCGACGGCCCAGGAACTCTCCTCGCTACCGGAGACCGTCGTGGTCGTGGAGTGCCGGGCCGGCGGACGCAAGTGGATGTTCGCCCTGGGCGACAGTGCCTTCACCGGCTTCGTCAGCTGGCTCGAGGCCTCCGCCCCTGCTGCCTAGGTGATGACCCAGAGCAGCGAGATGAATCCGAAGCCGACTACCGAGACCAACGTCTCCATGACCGACCAGGTCCTGAAGGTTTGGCCGACCGAGAGCCCGAACATCTCCTTCACCAGCCAGAAGCCGGCGTCGTTGACGTGGGACAGGAACAGCGAACCCGCGCCGACCGCCAACGCCAGCAGCGCCAGGGAACAGGATCGTCGCCATCGTCACGCCGAACGAAGGGATGTGCCGGGCCGGATCCTCCTTCGCCGTTACGGGGCGCTCGGCGACATCCACTCCGCCCGCACGGTCCGGTGCCGCCACAGGTACCCACCGGGCAGCGAGGTAGGCGACCCCAGCCCCACCACGGCCGAACCGACGATGAGCGCAAGAAACGGATGCAGCTTGGCCCAGGAGATGAGCACGACGATCACGGCGATGGCGCCTACCGCCACGAGGATCAGCCGGGTGTCGTGGGAGTTCCACGGCGCGAGGTCGTTCGCAGCCAGCGCGCGGACAGGCCGAGCCGTTCCACGATCAACTCGGCCTGCTTACGGGGAGACGGGCCGACGTCGAGGACGAACCCCTGCTCGTCCTCCCGCAGCGGCTCCAGGGTGTCGAACTGGGACCGGAGTAACTCGGGCGGCATGAAATGGCCCGTGCGCGCGGTCAGGCGAGTACGGATTACCTCATAGGTTCCCGCCAGGTGCACGAACCACACCTCGGGGGTGCGCAGCACGTCCCGGTACCGGTGCCTGAGGGCCGAGCAGGCGATGATGCCGGACCGTCCTGCAGCGGTGTGCTCGTCTATCCAGGAACGGATCGTGGCCAGCCAGGGGGCGCGGTCCGCGTCGGTGAGCGGATGCCCGGCGTGCATCTTGGCGACGTTCTCCGGCGGGTGCATATCGTCGCCTTCCGCGAATTCCCATTCCAGCTGTCCGGCCAGCAGCGCGGCGACCGTGGACTTCCCGCTGCCGGAGACGCCCATGAGGACCAGGATCGTCACGCGCGGTCGCCCCCCGGCCTCCAGAGCACGTCCCCACTGGGATTGGCGACCCGCGCCAGGATGAACAGCAGGTCAGAGAGGCGGTTGAGGTACGTCAGCGCCTCGCGGTTGGTGTGCTCTGGGTCGGCCTCGTACAGGAACCAGGCGCTGCGCTCGGCGCGCCGGGCGAGCGTACGGCTCTGGTGCAGCAGTGCCGCTCCAGGGGTGCCGCCCGGCAGGATGAAGCTGCTCAGCTTGGTGAGCCGCTCGTTGAACTGGTCGCACCAGGCCTCGAGCCGGGCGGTGTACTCCGGCAGGACGCGCAGGGGCGGGTAGGCGGGGGCCGGGACGACCGGGGTGCAGAGGTCCGCGCCGACATCGAACAGGTCGTTCTGGATCGTCTGCAGCACCGCGACGACGTCGTCCGCAAGCCCGCCCAACGCGATCGCGACGCCGAGGGAGGAGTTCGTCTCGTCGGTGTCGGCGTAGGCGCCCACCCGCGGGTCGGTCTTGCGTACTCGGGACATGTCGCCGATCGCGGTCGTCCCGTCGTCGCCGGTCCGGGTGTAGATCCTTGTCAGGTGAACGCTCACGCGCCCAATCTAGGCGACATCCCGGAACCTGATCTCGGTGACGTCACCGACCGGGACGTAGCGGATGGCGGCCCAGTTGGCCTCGTCCCAGAGCAGCGGGTCCAGATCCCACAGGTCGACCCCGCCGTGTCCGCCGCTGGCAGCGTGGAAAACGGCGGTGATCTCGGCCGAGTCCAGCCCGATCGTGCGGTCGACGACCAGGCGGTCGGCGCCGAATCGGTCGTGCGCCTTCTTGGTGGCCCCGTCCAGCATCTCGAGCAGACGGATCTCGCGGACGATGCGAGTCAGTGCCGCGGTATCGGCCACCGGTGCCTCGCGTGTGTCGTCGCCGTAGTGCGTGCCAGCCATGTCCCGTCATCCCCCGATGTAGGTCCGTTGGTGTGTCTGCAAAGGGAAACGAGGCTCGCCGAATCGAGAAACGCAGCGACCGCGGCGACGGCCGTTACCGGGACGGGCCGGCGTGGTGGCCCGGTAGCCTGGGCCGGTGCAGGTATTGCGGGTGACCGGTGGTGCGAGACTCTCCGGGAGTGTCGATGTCGTCGGTGCCAAGAACAGCGTGCTGAAGCTGATGGCGGCGGCATTGCTGGCCCCCGGCGAGACCGTGATCAGCAACCTGCCCGCGATCTCGGACGTGCGCATCATGAGCCAACTGCTGGAGCGACTGGGCTGTGAGGTCACCGAGGCGGTGGCCGCCGACGGCACCGACCAGGTCGCCATCCGGGTGCCCGACGAGCCCCTCGCCGAGGCGCCGTACGAGCTGGTCCGCAAGATCCGCGGATCGACCGCACTCATCGGCCCGCTGCTGGCCCGCACCGGACGGGCGAAGGTGGCGCTGCCGGGCGGCGACTCCATCGGCTCGCGGCCACTGGACATGCACTTCGCGGGACTCGAGCGGATGGGCGCGAGCATCGGGGTGGAGCACGGCTACGTCGTGGCCGAGGCGAGCGAAGTGCGCGGCGCCTCCATCTGGCTCGACTTCCCCAGCGTCGGGGCCACCGAGAACCTCGTGACGGCTGCGGTCCTGGCCAAGGGCACGACGGTCGTCGACAACGCGGCCCGCGAACCGGAGATCGTCGATCTGTGCACCATGCTCGTCTCGATGGGTGCACAGATCGACGGCATCGGCTCGTCGACGCTGTCGATCCACGGCGTCGAGGTGCTGCACCCCACGAGCCATCGGGCCGTCGCCGACCGCATTGTCGCCGGAACCTGGGCGATGGCAGCGGTGGCGACCCGTGGCGACGTGACGGTCCGAGGCACCGTCCCGCAGCACCTCGAGATCGCGCTGGACAAGCTCGTCCGGGCCGGCGCGACCGTGGACGTGGGCCAGGACCACTTCCGGGTTTCCATCGACGACCGTCCCAAGACCTTCGACGTCGTCACCCTCCCGTACCCGGGCCTGGCCACCGACCTGCAGCCGCAGGCGATCGCGCTGCTGTCGATCGCCGACGGCACCGCGATGATCACCGAGAACCTCTTCGAGGCCCGGTTCATGTTCTGCGACGAGATCGCCCGGATGGGGGCCGATGTGCGCACGGACGGGCACCACGCGGTGATCCGCGGCCGGGAGCGGCTCTCCGGCGCGCCGGTGCGGGCCACCGACATCCGGGCGGGGGTCGGCCTGGTCATCGCCGGCCTGGTCGCCGACGGCATCACCGAGGTCGCCGAAGTGCACCACATCGACCGTGGCTATGTCCGCTTCGAGGAGCAGTTGCGGGCCCTCGGGGCCGACGTCGAGCGGGTCGAGTCAGACGCCTTCGGGAACTGACGGCCCCCGCTTGGCCCGCTGGTCGTGCACCAGTTTCGCGATGGAGAGGTACAGGAAGTACGCAGTCCCGATGTAGATCAGGAGGCGGACGGCGTACCAGTGGTGCGGGTAGGCGAACATGCCGAGCACGATGCCGCCGATCCAGCACGTCCCGCCCAGGGCTGTCCACTTGCGCATCCACCGGGCACGGGCCATGTGGGGGTACGGCAGGCTGGTCAGCTGCAGGACCGAGAGCACCAGCGTCAGGCTCGCGCCCACCCACGTGCGGGCCTCCATGATGAACAGCAGAGGTCCGACGATGTTCCAGGCGGCGGGGAAGCCGCGGAACCAGTGATCGGGTGTCTCCATGTCCTTGCGGGCGAACCAGATCGCCGACGTGAACACCATGATGCTCAGGATGACGACGCCCCAGTTGTTCTTCGGCACCACGTCGAACTGCCACATGAACGCGGCCGGGACGATGACGCAGGCGACGTAGTCGATGATCAGGTCCAGCAGGTAGCCGTCGATGCGCGGCACGCGGCGCTCGGTCTCCACCGCCCGGGCGATCGGCCCGTCCACCCCGTCGATCAGCAGCGTGAGCAGCAGCCAGAAGATCGCGTGGCTGGGCTGGTCGGTGAGCACCGCCTTCAACGCCAGCATGCAGGCGACGATGCCCAAGGTCGTGAAGACGTGCACCGCCCATGCCTGGCCGCGCTGACGGACGGTCAGGTCCGGGTGCGGGCGGTACGGATTGTCTGTCTCCACCAGGGCGACGCTACCGGCCGGGACTCAGGTACTCCCGCAGGCCGCGCTCGCCGCCCTTCATCATCACGTCGTGGTTCAGCCTCAGGACGGGCCCGACCACGCGTCCGGCGGTGTTCAGGAACGGGCTGGCCAGGACGACGTCCTCGTCGAAGACGGCCATCGAGTCGCCGCGGTGGCCATCGCGCACCGACCACTGCGACCACCCCACCAGGTCGCCGTCCAGGGTGGCCCGCAGCGTCCGTCGCTCGGGGTCCTGAACGTCGGCCGTGAGCCGGAAGGTGATCTCGTAGGGCAGCGCGCTCCTGCAGGTCAGCAGGCCGGAGCGCTCGTCCAGCGGTTCGGCGCTCTTCACCTGCGGCCACCAGCGCGGATAGGAGGCCACATCCGCGAGCGTCGCGTAGACGCGCTCCGGCGGTGCGGGCAGCGTCCAGGCGCTGCGGAAGACGAAGTGGTGCTCACGCATCCTTGTTCGACGTCCCCACCACGGGCGGTTCGGTCGACCACGGGAAGTTGATCCACAGGTCCGTCCGCTTCCAGACGTACTCGCACTGGACGGTCGAGCGCGGCTTCTCGTAGATGACCGCGCAGCGCACCTCGGCGACGTGCTGCTGACAGAACTCCTTGACCAGCTTGAGGGTCGCGCCGGTGTCGGCGACGTCGTCGGCGACCAGGACGTGCGCCCCGGAGAGGTCGACGGGCTGGGGAACCGGCGGCAGCATCACCGGCATCTCCAGTCGGGAGTCGACCCCGGTGTAGAACTCGACGTTCATGACGTGCAGGTTCTTCACGTCCAGGGCGTACCCGAGTGACCCGGCGACGAAGAGGCCGCCGCGGGCGATGGACAGGATCAGGTCGGGCTGGAAGCCGTCGTCCGCGATCGTCTGCGCCAGTTCGCGCACGGCGACGCCGTATCCGGACCAGGTCAACGTCTCACGCACGTCACTCACGGGTGGAAGCCTGCCAGAGAGAAGTCGGCCACAGTTATTACGGCTGGGTAACCTGCGTTCCTAGGATCGGTGGATTCTGCAGGTGACAGTGACGTCAGTGGAGGTGCACGGTGCCGTTCCCGAGTGATACGACCCGCGACGGTCCGTGGTTGATGCGGACGTACGGCGGTCACAGCTCCGCCGTCGAGTCGAACAAGCTCTACAAGGGGAACCTGGCCAAGGGTCAGACCGGCCTCTCGGTCGCGTTCGACCTGCCCACCCAGACCGGCTATGACCCCGATGCGGAACTGGCGCGTGGCGAGGTCGGCAAGGTCGGCGTCCCGATCTCGCACATCGGCGACGTCCGGACGCTGTTCCAGGACATCCCGCTGGACAAGATGAACACGTCCATGACGATCAACGCCCCGGCGATGTACCTGCTGGCGATGTACCTGACGGTTGCCGAGGAGCAGGGTACGCCGTTCGAGAGGCTGAGCGGCACCACGCAGAACGACATCATCAAGGAGTACCTGTCGCGCGGGACCTACGTCTTCCCGCCCGGCCCGTCCCTGCGCCTGATCACCGACATGATCGCGTACACGGTCGCGAACGTGCCGAGGTGGAACCCGATCAACGTCTGCAGTTACCACCTGCAGGAGGCCGGGGCGACACCCGTGCAGGAGGTCGCTTTTGCGCTGTCGACCGCGGTGGCCGTGCTGGACTCGGTGCGGGACTCCGGTCAGGTGGCGCCGGAGAGGTTCGGCGAGGTCGTCGCGCGGATCTCCTTCTTCGTGAACGCCGGGGTGCGGTTCGTCGAGGAGATGAGCAAGCTGCGCGCCTTCGGGCAGTTGTGGGACGAGATCACCGCTGAGCGCTACGGCGTGACCGACGCGAAACAGCGGCGCTTCCGCTACGGCGTGCAGGTGAACTCGCTCGGCCTCACCGAGGCGCAGCCGGAGAACAACGTCTACCGCATCCTGCTCGAGATGCTGGCCGTGACCGCCTCGCGCGACGCCCGTGCCCGGGCCGTTCAACTGCCGGCGTGGAACGAGGCGCTCGGCCTGCCGCGCGCGTGGGACCAGCAGTGGTCGATCCGCATGCAGCAGGTGCTCGCGTTCGAGTCCGACCTGCTGGAGTACGACGACATCTTCGAGGGCTCCAAGGTGGTCGAGGCCAAGGTTGCCGAGATCAAGGCCGGCGCGAAGGCGGAACTGGATCACATCCTGTCGCTGGGCGGGGCCGTCGCGGCGGTCGAGTCGGGCTACCTGAAGTCGGCCCTCGTCTCCTCCCTGGCGCTGCGCCGCCGCAGGATCGAATCCGGCGAGGAGATCGTCGTCGGCGTCAACAAGTTCACCGAGTCCGAACCGAACCCGCTCGTGTCGGGTTCGGACGGTGGCATCCTCACCGTCGACCCGGCCGTCGAGGAATCCGCCAAGGCCGCCATAGTGGCATGGCGGGCCGGTCGGGACGCCCTGGCGGTATCCGAGGCCCTGGACGCGCTGCGCAAGGCCGCCAAGACCGAGGAGAACCTGATCGCCGCCTCGATCGCCTGCGCCAGGGTGGGCGTGACGATCGGGGAGTGGTCGGCCGCGCTGCGCGAGGTCTTCGGCGAGTACCGCCCGCCCACAGGCGTCGCCGCGGCCTCCGGCGGCGGGCACGAGGCGTCGCTGTCCGCGGTGCGCGACCGGGTGAAGGCGTTGGGCGCCGAACTCGGGCGCCCGCTGAAGTTCCTCGTCGGCAAGCCCGGGTTGGACGGGCACAGCAACGGCGCCGAGCAGATTGCCGTCCGCGCACGCGACGCCGGCTTCGAGGTCGTCTACTCCGGGATCCGACTAACGCCGGCGCAGATCGTGGCTGCCGCGGTGGAGGAGGATGTCGACGTCGTCGGCCTCTCCGTCCTGTCCGGCTCGCACCTGGCGGTGATCCCCGAGGTCGTCGAAGGTTTGAAGGCGGCCGGCCTGGCGGACGTTCCGGTGGTCGCCGGCGGCATCATCCCCGAGCCCGACGCGGTGACGCTGCGGGCGGCGGGCGTCGCGAAGGTCTTCACCCCGAAGGACTTCGAGATCTCCAACGTCCTCGGCCAGGTCGTCGACGCCATCGAGGAAGCCCGCAAGCAGCTCGGCGCTGCGGCTGGGTAGCCTGCTCCGGTGCGTCTTGTCATCGCCCGCTGCAGCGTCGACTACGTCGGGCGTCTGACGGCGCACCTGCCGATGGCGACCCGGCTGCTGATGGTCAAGGCCGACGGCTCCGTGCTCGTCCACTCGGACGGCGGCTCGTACAAGCCGCTGAACTGGATGAGCCCGCC
>Ga0068859_100001141_pt1 | contig 27059 bp, 19 predicted proteins | sample KBSSwiS22_FD_66585 | JGI IMG/M metagenome (GOLD analysis project Ga0068859, IMG submission 66585) | Switchgrass rhizosphere microbial communities from Kellogg Biological Station, Michigan, USA - KBS Switchgrass S2-2 | ecosystem: Host-associated > Plants > Roots > Rhizosphere > Soil ...
TTCTGCCCTGGATGAATGGGGAACGCTCGATCGAATGGAATGCGGATTTGAAGCCGAGTTGGCACGGCCGAAAACCGGGCCATTCCCCGGCAGAACTCTCGCGCGCAGCGGCCGAAGGTGTGTTGTTTAACATCGCGCAATATGTGGAAACAATCGAGCGGGAATCCGGAGTTGCTGCGGAGCAGATTGTCCTGTCGGGTAATGGTTTCCGGGAACCGATACTCGCTTCTCTGCTGGCGACACTTCTTCGGAGAGAACTACTGCAGCCCGAAGCCGCGGGCCTCGGCTCGTTGCGCGGCGCCGCCGTCTATGCGTGGCGCGCGCTGGGCCACGATCCGTCCCCTGCGCTGGAAGCGCTTCTGGAGGGAGCGAAGCGTGTGACGGCTGGGACAGACGCGGCGCTTCTCGATCGATTTGAACGTTTCAAGGAACTCCGTTCCCTCTCCGGTCGGGAGAAGGACTCCGTTGCCTTTCCCGAAAGGAGTGAAGCATAATCCGCGCGACTTTGGAGGCAGGCCGATCGAATTCAACGATGTCCGACTGCAATATGAGAATCTCTCCGACGAGATCAACGCGGCAATAGGCGGCGTCCTTGCCTCGGGACGCTACATTCTCGGGCCGGTCGTCGAGGCTTTTGAGGAAGAGTTTGCGCGGTACTGCAAGTGTGCGAGCGGCATCGGAGTCGCGTCAGGAACCGATGCGTTGAGGATTGCGCTCGCGGCGGTCGGCGTTCGCGCGGGCGATGAAGTTCTTGTCCCCGCTGTCAGTGCTGCAGCGACGGCCATGGCGGTGACGCAGTTACGCGCGGTCCCGGTCTTTGTGGACGTTGATCCTGAAGACTTCACGATGGATCCACGGGACGCTATGGAAAAGAAATCGTCCCGGACCAGAGCTGCAATTCCTGTTCACCTTTATGGAATGCCGGCACGGCTCAAGGAACTCTCTGCGCTTCGTGTACCCCTCATCGAGGACGCCGCCCAGGCTCACGGCAGTGAAGCTTCATGGGGACGCTGCGGATCTTTCGGAGTCGCGTCCGCGTTCAGTTTCTATCCGACAAAGAATCTTGGAACGTATGGCGACGGCGGCATGATCGTCACTTCGAATGCGGATGTTGCCCGTCTCTCGCGCCTGCTGCGTAACTACGGACAACGCGAGAACTACGCTGCAGAAATTCTCGGAGACAACAGCCGGCTCGATGAACTGCACGCTGCGATCCTGCGGGTGAAGCTGAAGCGGCTGGATTTTTCCAACAGGAGACGTCGGGAAATTGCGGCGAGCTATCGCGCGGCATTCGCCGAAACCCCTCTGTCGCTGCAGAAGGAGACAGGCAAGAGCAACTATCATCTGTTTGTCGTCACCACCACGGAACGTGATGCGTTGCGGCAGCATCTTCTATCGCACGATGTTCCAACTGCAATTCACTATCCCACGCCACTTCATCGGCAAAAGGCGTTTGACAGCCTTCGGCTGTCGCCCCGATCCAGTCACTGTCCTCATGCCGAGCAACTCTGCGCACGTGTTCTGAGTCTTCCGATGCACGCGCACCTGGCGCCTCATGACGTCGATCGCGTTATCTCCGCGGTGCGTTCGTTCTTCACCTCGCGTCGCACAACGCCGCGAAACGAGGACTGAGGGAAATCGGTGCCTGGCCACCTGGTTCCTATTTTCCCCCGCGAGTCTCAGCCACATCCCTCGAATTGGCCCGGGAAAATAGGAACCAGGTGGCCAGGCACCGATTTCCCTAAAGGATCAGGCAGACGTCGCCGAACTCATGACACATGTAGCCGGCTGCGGCAGCGTGCCGCCAGCCGCGGCGAAGAAAGTTTTCATCGGCAAATGCTCGCAGCAGCCGAAAGTGACTTTGCGCCGGATCGTGCATGCCGGTAAGAAGCCCATCCACGATCTGCCGCTGGAAGGATCGGTCGATAACCAGATCGGTGTAACCTTCGCCGGCCGCGAGACAGCCTTTGAGCGCGACGGATCCCTCCAGTGCACGAACAACGGTCGTTCCGATGGCAATGACTCGCCCGCCTGCGCGCCGCGCCAGGGCAACAGCATCGACAGTCTCGGGCGGGATTTCAAAGTGTTCGGGAAAGGGAAGCATCGCATCGATGTTCTCATGCCCGGTCGAACTCAGTCCGGCTGCATGAGTCACTCTGGCAAGCCGGACGCCGCGCTTCTTGAGCTCCAACAGCGTTTTCCATGTTAACGAATAGCCGGCCGAGGGCATTTCGACGGCCCACGGCCGCGAGGCATACACGGTCTGCACGGACCACAGTGGCTGATCTTCACCCAAGTAGGAGTACTGAACGGGCCGTCCATGCGCGTAAATGCCGCTCCACATCCCGCCACCTCCCTTCGAGAATCGCACCGTCACCAGATGGCACGCTTCGATGGAGACTTCGATGATTTCGGCCGAGAACTCGCGCGAGATCTGCAGTTGATCGCCCAGTCTCACGGGCTCGGGCAGGTCTCGCAATTCCGTCGGGATCCTCCACGTACCCTCTCCCATCAGAATGGCCTTCCAATCGGATTCTCCGATCTGGCTGACAAGACGGATCTCGACAGAAGCCCCGCGCGGGCCTGTCGCTCGAAGGGAAGCTGGAAGCGTGGCTGCGTCATTTACCACGACAAGATCCACGGAGCGAAGGGCCTGCGGAAAGTCCTGAATTGTGGAGTCGATGAAGGTGTTCTTCGTTCTATCGAGGATGAGCATCCTCGCGTGATCGCGAAAGGTGCGCGGCTGAGTTGCGGCAATCATTGAAGCACCTCCAGTTCTGAAGCCACCAGCCTTGATCCGTTGGGAAAGGCCTGGGCATGTCGAATGATTCCGAGAAGGCGTCGAGCCGCGCTCTCAGGACTCTGGAGATTTGAGCGATCCGCATCAGGAAGGGCCGCCGAGTGCATTGCGGTATCCATGTCTCCGGGATCGACGCAAAGAAAGTGCACTCCCGTGTCCTGCAGTTCTGCGCCGAACAGCCGGTTCATGTGGTCCAATGCGGCCTTGCTGACACTGTAAGCGCCCCATTCGGGATACGCCTGGACTGAAGCGTCGGAGGAAATGCTCAGGACAAGCCCGGTTCCCTTCAATACCATTGGTCCCGCAAGTACCTTTGCGAGACGGAATGGGCCGACGAGATTCACTTCCAGTGCGCGTTCGAGATCTTCGCAGTCGGTGTCGAGTAACAGCCGCAGCGGGACCGGTCCAAGGGTGCTCGCGTTTTGAATCAGGATGTCGATGGGGCCGGCAAGAGCTGCGGCCTGCGCTGCGATGGCATGGATCGCGTTCTTGTCCCCGACATCGGCAACGATTCCATATGCTTTGCCCCCGGTTGAACGGATCTCCTCGACCGTCTGATTCAATTCTTCCTGTCCTCGCGCAACCAGGACCACTGAGGCACCTTCCGCAGCAAGGGCTCTGCCGAGTGCGCGTCCCAGCCCCCGACTGCCACCGGTTATGAGAACGGATGCGTTCGCGATGTTCATCGTTCTGTCCTCCTGCGCAGAAGATAAGACCGCATTGTTGTGTATTCATCAGGATTGCCAATATATTGTCGGAAGGATATTGTTTTGGAATGGCCGGCATCGCCACGAACCTTGCCTCCAATATCCGTCAGTTGCGGGAAGCTCGCGGCATGACCCAGGAGCAGATGTCGCGCATTTCTCACGTACCGCGTCCGACATGGGCGAATCTTGAATCCGGCCAATCCAACCCCACGCTTTCCGTGCTCACGAAAGTTGCCGCTGCGCTGAAGGTACCGCTGGAAGAATTGATCGCTCCCCCGCGCGCAGTCGTGAAGGTGTACCGATCGGGGAGTCTTCCCGCGACCACGCGAGGAAAAGTGCGGCTAAGTAAGCTCCTGCCTGACACGATCGCGGGACTCGAGATTGACCGAATGGAACTGCCGCCAGGGGCTTATATGCCCGGCGTGCCGCACACTTCGGGAACGCGAGAATACCTGACCTGCGAATCGGGGAAGATACAGCTTAGCGTGAGTGGCGAATCCTGGGACCTTGAGGCTGGGGACGTCGTGGTTTTTCGTGGCGACCAGAAGCACGGCTATCGGAATACGACGAATTCTACGGCCGTGGCCTACAGCGTGGTGGCTCTTGCGCCGGCCGGACTCGCTCCCTGAATCAGGCCTGCTTTTCGAGAGAGCTCAGGCGCGTCTCCAGGCGATCGAGGATATTCATCTGCGACTGCTGCATCTCGAGCAGCGTTTTCCATTGCACTTCGCGGGCTTCATCGAGTTTCGTGTGCAAGGCCATCAGCTCCATTTCAGATTTGAGATTTACCTCGTAGTCGCGCTGCGCGGCTTGCCGGTCCTTCGCTGCCTGCCGGTTCTGGCTCATCATGATGAACGGCGCCTGGACGGCCGCGAGGCAGGAGAGCAGGAGATTGAGAAGGATGAACGGATAAGGATCCCATTCTTGTCCACGCGTCGAGTTCAGAAGAATCCAGCCAAGCAGGAACGCCGCAAAGAGGCTGATGAACGTCCAGCTGCCGCCGAATTCGGCGATAACGTCGGCGACTCGCTGGCCGATAGTCAGATCCGTCGGCTCTCTCGAAGGATCCTTCGAGACGGGTTGCCGTCGCAGGATCGCGCTGAAGACACGACGTTCGACTTCACCGAGACGCTTCACGTAGGTCTCGAGTTCCATGACGCCCGGCACCGAACCATTGCCCGTTGTCAGTCCGGCGTGATACGTCATTCGCTGAAGAAGCCGGCCCATTCCAACGAGAACCATCGCGCCAACCACAGCAACGGCAACATGCGCCGCGCTCCCCGCAACCGGCACTTTCCCTCCAAGGCTTCCGAGCATCCAGGCGCCGATCACGCCGCCGAGAATGCCCAGTGTCACATCACCGACGAAGCCGGATTTGCGTCCCTTCATGACAATGCGAGCCAACCAACCTGCCAGGAGTCCGCTGATCAACCATATGATTGCCTGCATAGCACGTCACCTCGGCTTCAGGATAATCGAAGGTCAATCAGGGGGCTTTGTTAATGGGTAATTGTCATTTTTCTGATGGGTGTCGAATTAAAAACAGTTCGGGCTATGGAGTTCTTCTGCTTCCATAAAAGACAAAAAAGAGGGCCCACTGGTTTCCCAGCGGGCCCATTTTTCAGGGGGGATTAGAAGTTCAGTCGCATCTGGCCCTGGAACAAACGTCCGCCGCGCTTGTCCGGCATCTGTCCGAATGGCGTGGCGCCGTTGATGTTGAATGAGGCGCCATTCGCAGCGAAGGTCGGCACGGGATGATTGAGGACGTTCTGCGCATCGATCCGGACCTGGAGGCTCTTGGATTCAGTGATCCGGAAAGTCTTACCAATGTTGGCATCGAAGCGCCAGCTGCCCAGGCCAATGACGGTTGCGTTGCCGAGATTGCCCTTCTGTCCAGGTTTGGGATGTTGCAGGACAATCTGAACTGTCTGGCCGGTGGGCAGAACCTGTGAATCGGGCGTACCTTCAGGTACCACCATTGCCAGCGCGTCCAGAGTGCAGCGGTATGCCAGGTTCGGATTGAATACTCCGCCCGGGGCTCGGCCGCTCAGGTTTTGAAGATCGGTTGGAACTGCGCAAGACGGATCATCAACCTTCAGGAAGACGTCGCCATTGTCGAAATAGCGCCCTTCAAGGTTGATGCCGTTGCGAATCCCCCATCGGGTTCCCTTGATCTTGTTGAAATCGACGGGGTGGCGCACATCGGGCAGACCATTGCCGTAGAGCATCGTCTGCGCCGTAATACTGACCGGCGCGCCCGAACTCAGGTTGTAGATCAACCCCAGCTGCCATCGTTCCACAAGACGCGCAACCCAGCCCGAGCTGTTGCCCATCACCAGTTTGTTCGGACCGATCGGCAGATCGATCGTACCGTTGGTTCGGACGGAGTGGCCCGGGTTGGCGTTGATGGCGGTGTAATTGGCGGCACGATCCACCGGGTTGGCGACCGTCAACACACGGTTGTTTTCGGCCAGTCCAAGGTTTTTGCTCCAGTTGTAGTTGATCGATCCACTGAAGCCCTGAATCGGGCGAGTCGTCACCTGAGCCTGGAAGGAGTGGTAGTTGTTGTAGCCGCTGTTGGTGAAGAGGTTGGCTGTACCGAACTGCGGATTGGTGTCCACGAAATTATCGGGGAATCCGTTGATCCGCAGAGCTTGTCCCTGATAGCCGGTCGGAATCGCCGGCAGGAGCTGGTTTGTACAACCGGTACAAGGGGAGTTGTTGTAGTTGAAGTTCTTCACGGTGCCGGCAAGTGTGTTGTAAGCCGCGTTTGCCAGATCTCCCTGGAAAGTTGAACTGGCCCTCATCTGGTAGGCCGCGGTTTGATAGATGCCATTCACAATCTGGCCAATCGGTCCGGAAATGAAGTTCTGCCCCGTAACGCCGGTGCTGCACGTTCCGTTGGTGGCGGTGGGGTTGGTCGCACTTGTCACGACCGGATTGCACAGATTGACTCCCGCGAAGATCTGATCGAGAAGACTCAAAGGGTCGCCAGAATTCTTCGTGATTTCCGTACCGTTGCGAACCCGCTCGAAGTCTTCAAACAGACCGTTGTAGAGGAAGTTGCTCTGATTGAGATCGAGTGTGTTGTAGGTCTTCCTGGACAGTGTGCCGACATAACGCAGGTCCAATGTGATGTTGCGGTTGACCGTGCGCGTTACCGAAAGCGTGATGTTTTGAACATAGGGACTCGTGTAGTTTGGATCGAACGCCTGAAGCGTCGCATTGCGCGGCCCTGCCGTTGAAATCGGCTGCAGGGGTTGAGACGTCTGGGTCAGCGGAATTGCCGTATCCAGATTGGTCAGATCCAGATAAACGTTTTGCTGAGCGAACGACACCGGCAGGTTGCTGCCCGGCGTGGCGCTCAATGCACCCGCTACCGTACTGAAGCGACCGCCACCCTGATACGTGATCTGGTAACCGCCGCGCACGGTTGTCCGGCCTTCGCCAAACCACGGCACTTGCCAGGCGAACGCGAGCGAAGGCCCGAAGTTGTGGAAGATCTTCGGGTATGCCGATTTGCCGGGATTGGGAGAATTGGGGCCGACGAATTCAAACTGGGTCACATCTCCCCGAACGCCGGGATTCATCCAGCCTGTGAAGTCACGGCCGGAGATTCCAAACGCCGAGGCGCCTCCGCCAACCAACCCAGCTGTCAGGCCCGATTCGAGATAGGGAACCCCGTAATAATCCCACCGGACGCCGGGAGTCAGAGTCAGAGTACGTGACACCTTCCATTCATCTTTGGCCCAGGCGCTGAACTCAGTCTGCTTGGTCGTGATGTTGATAAATTCTCCCGCCGTTCTGTAGTCCGACCAGGCCGTGGTGTTATTGGGATCCGACAGGAAATAGAGGCTCTGCACGGCCGACACGCTCCCTGCCAGATAACTCATGAGCAAGCGAGCATTGGTGGTATTGGTGCTGGCCAGTCCGGTCATCGCCGGGTTGGTGTTGGAGATATTGTTTGAGCCGCTTAGTGGAAGGGTACCCGTGATACCCGTGACGGCCCCGTTGGCAATCGTTGCGCCGGTGACGGTAGCAAACGTGGCGCTCTTCGATCCGAAGTTTGCCGTCGTGGGCGTCCGCGTTTCGCTGCTGTTGAGGCGCAGTTCGCCGTTAAACCGGAAAGCATGGGCGCCCTTTGTCCAGCTCAATGTGTCCGAGAACGTATAGGTTGGGGTGCTCTCTAATGAAGTTCCGGTAAAGAGACAGCCTGCCCCCGGGGGCCGCGCACCGCTATGCGGATTACAGAATCCAAACGGGGCGAAGTCTGTGATCACACGGAAGCCGTTCACATCGGGTGGCATCAACGCGCGGATATCGGTGTCAAACTGTTCCTGATGCCACGGAGCGATGACGTTGATACCCTGGCGCCTCATGCCGAAGCGCGCTTCGTTGAGCAGGCTCGTTGACAAGGTTGAGGTGAACCCCCCCGAGATAACGAGCGGGCGCCGCTTGTTGAGGTTGGGGAAAGTTCCCGGAAGAGACTGGTATACGTCATCGGAATCGACCATTTCATAACTGACATTCACGTTGGCCTTGTGATTTGCGGTGAAGTTGTGGTCGATCTTCACATTGATCTGTTCGCGGTCTCCCGTCGCTTCTCCACTCCCAAACAGGTTGTCCACGCCGCGATAGTGACGCAGATAGCGATATCCGGCCGTGTTCAAGCCGTCGCCGGTCTCGAAGTTGTTGGGCGTTGGATAGAAGCCAAACACTCTGTTGATATAGCCGCTCCTGTCCAATTGCTGCCGGAATTGATCCCATTGTCCGGTTCCAGGAGTAACCCCGTTGGGTACCAGCGTGGTCGTATTGACTGGAGCATCGGAGCAGTCGGGCTGCTGGGGAACGCTCTGAAGAGGCCCGAAGACGCTGATGGCTTGCATGGAATTGTTATAGCCCGGCACAACAACTCCCGTAGGTGGGGCTTCCGGCGGAGCGGGCGTGCCATCGAGGTGTACGGATGGCCGTGCGGCGTTCGCTCCCGTGCCGATGGCGGTGTTGACGTTGCCGTTGTTCCAGTTGTTGAAGTAGCGGAAAATTCCCAGTCGCGCGCAGGGTGTTGGCACCGTGAAGTTATTGGATGTGCGGCCCTTGTTCCGGTTGAAGTCAAACAGAGCAAAGAAGAATGTCTTGTTTCGAATGATCGGCCCGCCATAGCTGGCCGTGATCTGGTGCGTGTTGCTCCAGTCACGCGGGGTTGCAACCGGCAGCGTTCCGGGTGGCTGGTTCTGCGGTACCGTCTGGTTGCGGTTGTTCAGCCATGAATTCGGATCCAGGGCGGTGTTGCGGAAGCTCCACACGGCGCTTCCCGAATACTGATTGGTTCCCGAACGCGTTGTGTACTGGATCGAACCGTTGCCGCGACCCAATTCCACGTCTACCGGCGCGAGGATCAGTCGGATTTCTCCGACCAGATCCGGGTTGATCGTCGTAATCGAATAAATTCCGTTGGGATTGCGGTTGTCCTGCATCTGAATACCGTCGCGAACGATCGAGATGTTGTCGGCTCGAACGCCGGCGAAGGTCGTGTTCTCGCGACCGAATGCATTTGCCGCACTGGGGGGATTCGTCGGAACGATGTTCTCGACACCAGCCATAACCGTGATCAGATCCAGGATGTTGTTGCCGACGAGCGGCAGGTCCTGGACTTTTTGCTGATCCAGCACTTGTCCAACACTGGCGCCCTGCGTCGCCAGAATCATTCCCGCCGACACGCTGACCTCCACCTGCGTGTTCACACCCGCTACCGCGAGTTCAAAGTTGTAACGGTACGATGTGTTCTGGCTCAGTTGAACATCTGTCAGATTTTTCGTCTGAAATCCTGGCAGTGATGCGGTGATCGTGTACTTTCCAGGAAGCAGGTCTGCGAAGTTGTATGCGCCGGCTTCATTGGTCACCGTCGTCTTAACAACGCTGGTTTCGACTGCGGTTGCCTTGATGGTGACACCCGGAATCAGTGCGCCGGAACTATCGGAGACGGTTCCAGCAACGGTTGCAAATAGTCCCTGGCCAAACGCCGAAACTGCGACTAACAGGAGTAACGGCACGGCTAGCCAGAACGCGAGAGTTTTCATGAGTTCCCCCCTTGAGAACACAAATGGCAGTGCTCCAACTGTTAATTCCAAACGCGAATTCCAGACGTGATGAGGCGGCCCCGTGCCACGCCCGTGTTGCCAATCAATTTCGCGAAGAGAAAGTTGGAAGGCATATACCTACGGCGGAGTGCCGCCCGCATCGGCGGGATTTCCCTGTACGTGTGGGCGGAATGTGCCATGTCGGGGAGGATTTCACTCCGATCAAGGTGCTCGTCAGCGGATTTTCCTTCGAGCGAGTGGGGACTTCCTTCTCAGGCTGAGAATCCCTGCTGCAAAAAAAATGGCGGACCCTCCTTCGTCTAGTGACCAGGAAGGTCCGCTTTTCAGGGGAGCCTCGGAGCCTGTATGGCTCAATTTCTATGAGTGCTTAAAACTTGTCGCAGTTATATTTCGGGAAGGGTGCAGCCGCATCGGAGCAATGTCCGGCTTCTTATGGGACTCTGGTTCTACTTGTCTTGGGAGCGTGGCTGATTCAGGAGGTCGGTTCGTCGGGCGTTTGGCCAAGGCCGTGATGAAATGCGTAGACGGCCAGTTCGAGTTTGTTTGAGACCTCCAGTTTGCTCAGGATCGACGTGATGTGATGACGAACCGTGGCTTCGGAGATTTTCAATTCTCTGGCAATGCCGGCGCCGTTGAGGCCCCGTCGGACAACGGCGATGACTTCACGTTCGCGCGGGGTCAGCAGCGCGATTTTCGCTGCTTCCGGGTCTGCCTTCATCCTGTCGGCCTTAGCGCGCGACAGTTTGTGGAGCGCCGCCGTAGATAATGCGCTGCCGATCCAGGGTTCTCCCAGGCTGACGGCCTGAATAGCTTTCACCAGCACTTCGGGCGCCTGCTCTTTCATGACAACGCCACTCGCGCCGGCCTCGATCGCCATCAATTGGGTTTCGGCATCTTCCACGGCTGTCAGGACCAGCACCTTCGCCGGCGCGAACTGCTTCAGCAGTTGCGGGATGAGATCCAGGCCAATCTCGGAGCGCAGGCGAATATCAAGCAGGATGATATCGGGTCGGGGAACCTTGGCTACGAGGGCTTCGGTGGCTGTGGTCGTTTCAGAAATAACTTCGATGCCCGGCTCTCTTTCAATGAGCATCCGAATGCCGGCACGCACAATCGCGTGATCTTCAATGATCGACACGCGAATGCGCTTTGCGGAATGGGCATCGGAGCTACGGGCGTGGCTCACAGGGGGACCTCGACGCGGACTCGGGTCTTTCCCTTTCCAGAAGCCACTTCAGTCCGAGCGCCCAGGGCTTCGGCGCGTTCAAAGATGGAGAGAGGAGTGAAGAGCGCGGGCAACTCACGGGGCGCATCATTCTCAATCGTCAACACGAGACTGTTGTCCGCCATCGTCAGGCCGACTGTCACGTTGCGGGAATCGGTGTGTCGATGGACATTACTGAGTGCTTCCGCGGTCATCTGGAAGACCTCCGCGGCAAGCCGGTCATTCATCAACATCCCGTTAACGCCGTCCACGATTTCGACATGGATCCCCGTACCGCTTTCGAACTTACCTGCAAAACGCCGAATCGACTCCACCAGCGGTGTGGGATCCATGTGCGTCTGCTTCAAGTCTCCGACGTACTTGCGAAGCTCCTCGATTCCTTCGCGAGTCATGCCCACCAACTGATCCAGCATGGTCAACCCCTTATCCGGGGAATCAAAAGAAGCTCTCGCTTCCTGCTGCAGCGCTTTGAGCCCCAGCTGCAATCCCAGGTAAGGCTGGATGACTCGATCATGCACGCTTCGCGCAATCCGGCGACGCTCTTCCTCCGCAGCATCCGAGGCCAGGTGGTCCACAATCCGCATGTTCTCGATTAGCGGCAGGACCTGATCCGCGGCCTGTTGCAGGAAGGCTGCGTCCTCGATATCGAATTCTCCCGGTCTTTCGGAGCCCACGAGCACCCTTCCGCGTACACGCTCCCGGTATCGCAAAGGCGCAGTGATGAATGAACGAACATTCAGTGCATCGGCTGTTCCCTTTGCGGATTCCAAAGGCAGTTCTGTGACGGAGTGTGTCCGCGAATCATACGACCTGTAGATGGGGCGGTTCCTCCAGAAGGACGCTCGTTCAACAAATACTGCGATTGTTGGATCGAGGCTGTCGAGAAGAGGAATCGCTGTCTTTTCACGAAGCTGCATCGGGGCTACTTCAGCCGCAACGTTGTCCCGGGTCATGCAGTAAAACGTCAGTTCGGTGTCGGCGCCCAGCAGAAGAAAGCAATAGTCCGCGCGATAGAACGCCAATAGCCTGCGCAGCATCTGGTGAATCGTGCGGTCCGCGCCAAAGCGTGGATTCGCGATCAGCGAGAGTTCTTTGAGAAAAGTCAGTTTGTTTCTGAGAGTGGCTTCCGCACCGCCCCAGTAGGCGAGAATGTAGCCAAGTGCCGCCATGTAGACTGTTCGCAACGCCAGACGCGCGAGGGTCAGTTCGAGATCGACGATCAACATTAGATTGATCGTGAAGAAAACAATGGCGCTCACGGCGGTGAGAGTAAAACCCAGGTGCGTCCCGCCCCTGCTTGAGCCGGCAATTATCGCGAACAGAAAGAAGAAAAAGAATACGGCATTGGTCCCGGTGCCCAGCGTCATCAGCGCCGAATACCACAGCACATCTGCCCAGATGACGTACTGCATCGTTTTCCAGCTGAAGTTCGTCTGGTGTCTCGCGAGCAGGTAGATCGCGAAGGAGTAAAGGATGTAGCCGACCAGTGAGGCATGCGTCAGGCTTTGAAACCGGCTGGGCTCTGTGGGATCGATCAGGATGATCAGAAACGCCGAAATGGACAGAAGCAGGCGAAGACCGGCGAGCGTGCGATCCGTAATCGCACCGAACCCCGTTTTCTCGCGCGGCGCATCGAGAAGGTACTCGTGAATACTCATGTGGCCTTTGCCTTCTGACAGGCACTCTTATCTTTTTTGCAATCAAAGTGCAACAGCGAGATGTGAAGAGGCATTGCTTCGGAGGCAGCGGGAAGGGGATTGTTGCTGAGGCTTTAAACAGATGGACCAGAGCGATTCGGTGCCGAATTCGCTCTGGTCCTCTGTGGTGCGACGATGCTTAAAAGGTCACTTTCGCGGCGTCTTCCAGGATCATTTCCCGATACATTGGCAACGACCAGCCGGCTTTTTCCATTTCATCAAGACTCTTCTTCACGCGATCCACATAGGTCTTCTTGTTCGTGTAAAGCTTCTGCAGTTGTTCTTTCGAAAAGGCCACCTGGTAACCGGCGAGCCGGCACATCAGGGCGGGGGAGTTCGCATGCGCTGCAATCCACGCACTGGGGTTGGAAATCGGCGGGTTGGCGGGAGTGTTGACCACCCCGAATGCTGCAGCCGGCACGTCAACATAGGGATTTCGGATGCCGCCCTTGGCATTCTTGTTTTCGTCGAGTTCCATGGGCGATCCGTCATCGTTGTTGTTGTCTTTTTTGATTCTCTCGGCGCGCGGCGCAACTTTGCCTTTGTCTACCCAGTCATACAGATTGCGCAACGCCACCGACATGTAAGCTTGCTCGGGGAACTGGCTTGCATCCTGTGCACAGGGGTTTGGCTTGAACCGAACGCTGTCGCGGCTGTCCACGTGGGCCATTCCGGCAAATTCATAAACTCGGAACTGGTCGCCGGGTTCGTCTCCATCCGGACGCGCGGTCAGTTGTTGCCCGACGACTTCCGTCATCGTGGGAACCTGAATCAAAGGAACGTCGATCTTGCGAATCGTCGCGCCCGTTGACATCGGCAGAAACCCGTCGTAGATGCGCTGCATATCCGGCGTGCGAAACACCATATGGCCGGGCAGGTAATTGATCAGAATGCCCGCTGTCGCCGAAGTGCCCGCCATGACAATTTTTCGCGGCGCGAGATTTCCAAATGCCGGCCCGCTTGGCTTTCGTTTGATCAGTGCGCCAACCTGCGCGAGTACTTCAGGCACCTGATCGTTCGTGATCTTCATGTCCTTGTAGCGCTCGGGATTTTGAGCATTGGGTTCGTCGAAGCTCGTCACGACTTCGACGGCGATATGCCCCGAGTTCATCGTGTAGTCTGAGGTGAACTCAAACATGTGGGCTGCGCCGCTGGGGTGCATCGCTTCGACCATTGCCAGGCCGCTGAACTTACCGTTGCTGGCTGGCTTGCGGACCACGATCCGCGTGGTGTAAGGCTTTCCATTCGCCGTACCCGAGATGAAGTATTCCTTCGCCTCGTACTTGTAGTGCGCAAGGTCCCTTCCCGGTGGAAGCGAGGTTGCGGAGTCAAACATCTTGCCCGGGGAAGTGATCTCTGCCGAAACCGTTGGGAGCGTAACAGCAGTCGGCTGCTCGGGAAGGACGGTGGGAGTGCCTCCACCACCGCGACCGCCTCCACCACCGCGACCGCCTCCGCCTCTGGCGTCTCCACCTTGAGCCGGTCCGCCTTGACCGGCACCTCCGCGCTGCGCGGCTACCGACAAGACCATTGCGCTGATTGCGATGACGAGCGCGATCATATTGACCAAGCGAGTACGTGTCATGACTCTCTCTCCTTGACGGGTGATACGTTCAATGGGGTGGCATTTTAGGCGGACTCCCCTCGCGAACACAAACAGGAACGGGGGAGATTCTTCCTAGTCGTCGTGTGAATGAAGCTGCTTGTGATACTCGTGCTCTTTGTCGCGGTGTGCCGCCTTGGCCTGAGCGCGAGCGCCCTTCATGTTGAGCTCTCGAGTGTGTTCCGAACTGACCGAGCACAGGGAAAGCAACCGTTCGAGGTCTTCTCCACTGCACTTCGGACAGGCGGGGATATCGCCCTTACGGATCAGCTGTTCGAACGCATGTCCACATTTTCGACAGGAGTATTCGTAAATCGGCATAGTGCCGCTAGCATACCTCGACACGGATGCCGAGAAAAAGGTGCACTTGCCCTATTTTCGACCCATGAACTCCAGGCGGAATTCCTCCGGGGATTGTTGGCAGGAAAACCTTCCCCGAACTATACTTGCGCCGCAGCTTTAGATCGGATCTGGAGGGAGGGATCAGCTTGTTAACGAGAGCAATCACATTCGCGCTGGCTTTGTGCCTGACCGCGGTCCTTTTGGGGCCGTTACGGGCCCAGCAGAAGCCTTCTGCTCCCTCAACTCCTGCCGCTGCTGCACCTTCCGCCATCCTTAATACTTATTGTGTGACGTGCCATAACGACCAGGCAAAGACGGGCGGTTTGTCTCTGGAAAAGGCGGATTTATCCAGGGTGGCCGGCAATGTAGAGACCTGGGAAAAGGTGATCCGCAAGCTTCGCGTGGGGATGATGCCACCGCCGGGAATGCCGCGTCCCGACAAGCCTGCCCTGGACGGCTTTGCATCGTTTTTTGAAACCTCGATCGATCGTGCCGCCGCCGCAAAACCAAATCCCGGCCACGTCGTGATGCATCGCCTGAACCGCGCGGAGTATGAAAACGTCATTCACGATCTTCTGGCTCTCGACATCGATTCGACGGCGCTTCTTCCACCTGATGATGAGAGCAGCGGATTCGACAACATCGCGGATGTGCTGAAGGTCTCGCCCTCACTGATGGAGCGGTATCTTTCGGCGTCGTGGAACATCAGCCGCATGGCGGTTGGCAACACCGGAATTACCCCGACCACATCGACCTATCGCGTGCGTCCGGATCTTTCGCAGGATCAGCATATTGATGGTTTGCCGCTCGGAACGCGCGGAGGAATAGTCGTCACACACACGTTTCCGCTCGACGGGGAATACGTTATTAAGGTCCGTCTGTGGCGCAATACATTCGACCTGATGCGAGGCATGGAGGATGCGCATCAGATTGAGATTGCCATGGACGGCCAGCGTCTTCAGATGGTCTCGGCCGGTGGCCAGGAAGATTTCGCGGCGATGGCAGAAAACCCGGGAACGTTCGGGGCCGATCTCGACAAGCGGCTCACCGTCAGGATTCCAGTCAAGGCCGGCAACCATACGATTACCGCCGCCACGATCCTTCGCAGTCATGCGCAGCGGGACAATCTCATCAAGCCGTTCATGAAGACAACGATTGACGGACTTGATATTACGGGTGATCCGTCGGTGGACCGTCTCACGGTGGAAGGTCCTTATGGACATACCAGTCCTGGGGATACTCCTTCTCGACGCAAAATTTTCACCTGCAAACCGGCAGCTGCAGCCGACGAAGAGCCCTGCGCGCGCAAGATTCTTTCATCCCTCGCACGTCTTGCATATCGCCGTCCGCTGGAAGACGCGGATGTCGATATGCTCATGGACTTCTATCGAAAGGGGAGAACTGGACGCAGCTTTGACAGCGGCGTGGAATCCGCTCTCCAGTATGTGCTTGCGAGTCCCGAATTCCTGTTCCGTTTTGAAAGTGATCCCGCAGGGGCCGCGCCGGGAACGGTCTATCGCCTGAAGGATCTCGCGCTCGCGTCGCGGCTCTCGTTCTTCCTGTGGAGCAGCATTCCCGACGACCAACTGCTGACGCTCGCGTCGCAAAACAAGCTGAAGGATCCCGCAGTCCTCGAGCAGCAGGTCAAGCGCATGCTGGCGGATCCGCGCTCCAATGCCGTGATCGCCAACTTCGCAGAGCAGTGGCTGCATCTGCGCAACCTCAAGAGCTCCGCACCCGATTTGGAAGCCTTCCCCGATTTCGATGACAACCTCAGGCAGGCGATGAAGCAGGAAACAACACTGCTATTCGACAGCATCCTCCGCGAAGATCGAAGCGTGATGGATCTCCTTAACGCCGACTATACGTTCGTGAATGAACGTCTCGCGCGGCACTACGGGATGCCCAATATCTACGGGAGCCAGTTCCGCCGCGTCAAGGTCCCCAGCGATGCGCGTCGTGGGATGCTGGGGCACGCAAGCATCCTGACTGTGACGTCTTATCCCAATCGCACGTCTCCAGTCGAACGCGGGAAGTGGATCCTGACGAATCTTCTCGGTGTTCCACCGCAACCACCGCCGCCCAATGTACCTCCTCTCAAAGAAGAGACTGCGGAGGGCAAGCCGCGTTCCCTGAGGGAGAGCATGGAAGCGCATCGCGCCAATCCGGTTTGTGCGGGTTGTCATAAGGTGATGGACCCCATCGGGTTTTCCATGGAAAACTTCGACGGCGTCGGCCATTGGCGGACAAACGATCACGGATCGCCGATTGACGCATCGGGAACGCTGTTCAACGGAGGCGCTGTGAACGGGATTACAGGACTTCGCCAGATGCTGACCGGCAATCCGGATGTTTTTGTCGGAGTAATGACGGAGAAGATGCTGACCTACGCTCTGGGACGAGGTATTACGTATAACGACATGCCGGCCGTTAGAAAGATCGTGCAGGACTCCCGGGCGGGGAACTTCCGGTTTTCGGCGCTCGTGACCGGAGTCGTGAAGAGCACACCATTTCAGTTCAAGGAGGCCAAATGAGGATCATCACCAAAACGCACCTCTCGCGCCGCACATTTATTCGAGGCATGGGAGTGACGATGGCGTTGCCGTTCCTGGAATCCATGGTACCGGCGCAGACTCCTCTGGCTCGGACCGCAGCGAATCCGCAAATCCGGCTCGGGATGTGCTTCATCCCGCATGGTGCGGTGATGGCCAACTGGACTCCATCAGAAGTTGGCGCGCTCAAACTCTCGCGAACGCTGTTGCCGCTGGAGCCTTATCAGGATCAGGTCGTCGTTCTCAGCAACCTTGCCCATAAGATGGCGGGCCCGCAGGGGCCTGGTGATAACGGTGGAGACCACACGCGTTGTCCAGCCGTCTTCCTCAACGGCGTTCATCCCAAGCGCACGGACGGAGCAGATATTTTTGCGGGCGTGACGATCGATCAGATGGCAGCGCAGCAGATCGGCCAGGACACGCTGCTTCCGTCACTCGAACTTGCCACGGAAGACTACAGCGGCCTTGTGGGCTCGTGCGATGTCGGGTTCAGCTGCACCTACATGAACACAATTTCCTGGAGTTCACCGACAACTCCGATGCCCATGGAGATCAATCCACGTGTTGTGTTCGATCGAATGTTCGGCGATGGCGCAACGTCTGAAGAAAGACTGGAACGGATCGAACGTCAGCGCAGCATTCTCGATGCTGTTACCGGTCAGATTCGCCGTCTGCAGGGTAACCTTGGCCCGAACGACCGTAATCGCGTTTCCGAGTATCTGGACACTGTCCGGGAGATCGAACGGCGGATTCAGCTTGCGGAAAAGCAACACGGGGACTCGAGCCTGAATGTTCCCGCTTCACCGACCGGCATTCCGGATGACCATCAGGAGCATTCGAAGCTGATGTTCGACCTCATGGCCCTCGCCTTCCAGGCGGATATCACGCGCGTTTCTACATTCATGATGGCCCGGGAGGTCAGCTATCGCACGTTCCCCATGCTGGGCATTTCGGAAGGTTTCCATCCGGCGTCCCATCATCAGAACAATGCAGCAAAGCTCGAGGCATTGACGAAGATCAATTCCTATCACGTGTCCCTGCTCTCTCATCTGCTCGAGAGGCTGAAAGCGACGCCGGACGGAGACGGCAATTTGCTCGACCACTCGCTGATCTTGTACGGAAGCGCGATGAGCAACAGTAACGTCCACGACCACGCGCCGCTGCCGGTTCTTATGGCGGGCGGTGCGAACGGAAGGTTGAAGGGTGGGCGCCATCTCAAATATACGGAAGGGACGCCGATGGCGAATCTCCTGTTGACCATTCTGGACAAAGCGGGCGTTCGTCGCGACAGCGTCGGAGACAGCACCGGATTGCTCGTCGAGGTCTAAGGCAAGGCAATGAAGATGAAATCGAGACAATGGAATGGGATGTGGCTGACGATAGTTCTACTCTCCGGTTTTGTCGGCGGTCTTGCCGGCGCTCCGGCAGCTGAAGTGGCGGATGCCGTGCGAACTCGGAACACAGGGGCGCTGCAGACCCTGCTTAAACAGCGCGCGGACGTCAATGCGGCTCAAGCCGATGGAACTACCGCACTCCACTGGGCTGCCCACTGGAACGATCTTGAGACGGTGAACCTGCTGCTTCGCGCCGGCGCCAACGCAAAGGCCGTCAATCGCTACGGAGCCACGCCACTGTCAGAGGCCGTCACTTCAGGAAGCCCTGCGATGATTCAGGCATTGTTAACCGCCGGGGCAGATCCGAAAACGCTCACGACGGAAGATGGAGAGACTGTGCTGATGACCGCGGCACGAGCGGGCAATATCGAAGCCGTACGGATTCTCGTCGATCGCGGCGCAGACGTAAACGCGAGAGAAAAATACAAAGGCCAGACGGCGCTGATGTGGGCCGCCGCCGAACGCCACGCTGACATCGTCAAACTGCTTCTCGATCGCGGTGCAGACTGGAAGGTCCGCTCTTCCGACAAAGAGACGCGACTGCCCCGGCTGAGTGCCGCCTCCTCCGTGTCACCGATGGCCCGTGGTGGATTTCCTGCGCTTCTGTATGCGGCACGCGAGGGCGATGTCGAGTCGGCCCAGGTCATGGCCGACAAGGGTGTCGATCTCAACTATGGCGACGTGGATAACACGACTGCTTTAACCGTTTCGATTCTCAACAAGAGATACACCTTCGCGAAATTTCTTCTGGATCGTGGAGCGGACCCCAATATTGTCGATGCCAGCGGGCGAACAGCGCTCTACGCAGTTGTAGAAGCCCGCAATGAGGACTGGACCACTCTGCCGGAACGGCGGACGGACGACACGCTGCCGAGTGTTGAAATCGTCAAACTGCTGCTCGCTCATAAGGCGGATCCTAATGCCGCGCTGACCAAACCTCTTCCCGGCAAGAGTGGAATGGACAGCGGCGACACTGCGCTCGGCGCTGGAGCAACGCCTCTGATGAGAGCGGCGAGATCGGGTGATGCGACAAGCATGCGCCTGCTCCTGGCTGCCGGTGCGGATCCAAAACTCGCAACCAGAGATGGCTCGAATGCGTTAATGTTTGCGGCCGGTGTCGGATACCGCGACAAGAACACGAAGGGCACCGACAGCGAGGCTCTCGATGCTCTCAAGGTTGCGATCGGCGCGGGGCTGGACTTCAACGAAGCGAATTCGAAGGGCGAGATGGCTATTCATGGTGCTGCATTGCGCGGCGCCGATTCGATCGTGCAGTTTCTTATCGACAGTGGCGCGAAAATCAACGCCAAGACAAGACAGGGATTTACTCCTTTGGATGTCGCACTGGGGAAGAGCATCGTGGGGCAATTGCCGGTTCCAAAGGACAGTACCGTTGCGCTTTTGCGCAAACTGGGTGGACTTGAAGGCAAAGATGTTAACTGACAGAACTCGGAGGAATTCATGAGACTTGCTCGCTGGAGCTTCTTGATGGCAGCTCTTTTGGTGTTTTCACTGACCGCTATGGTCGTTGCTCAGGGTCAGGCCGGCCAGCAAGGCGGACAGCCTGCCGGTCCAGGTGCCGGCGCCGCCGCACCAGCGCAAGGTGGTGCAGCGCCTGCTGCCGGTGGCGGTGGTCGTGGTCAGGGCCGTGGCGGCGGTGGCGGCGGAGGAAACCGTGGCGGTGGTGGAGGCGGTGGTGGTGCAGCAGCTGCTGCCGAGCCGGCACCTCGCTGGCCGGATGGAAGGCCACGACTGGGTACGGAACCCGGGAAAAAGGGGCTTTGGCATGGAGGGTTCACGATTACCGCGACCAATATCCCATACCAGGAATGGGCTCGCGGAATCGCGGCAGTGCGTCAACGCGATAAGCTGGAACCCCATGCGCGATGCAAACCCTCCGGCGCGGTTCGCCAGTTCCAGACACCTTACGGGGCCGACTTCGTTGAGGTCCCCGAGCTGAAAGTGGTTTACATAATCGATGTTGGCGGTCCGCACACGTTCCGCGTTATTTACACCGATGGCCGCGAACACCCAAAGGATCTTTCTCCGAGTTACTACGGACATTCCATCGGAAAGTGGGAAGGCGATACCTTTGTGGTGGACACTGTAGGCTACAACGAAAAGTTCTGGATCGACCGTGGCGACAGCGCGAACACCGGATTCGTCCACACGACCCAGCTCCGTACGATCGAAAAGTTCACCCGGACCTCGGCCACTCAAATGAGGTATGAATTGACGGTCGATGACCCGGGCGCTTACACGGCGCCCTGGACCGCTAACCCCTACACCTTGACCTTGCAGACGGCTGAGGAACTCTTCGAATACATCTGTCAGGACAACAACCTTGGCAGTGAACTGATGGTGGGTGGCGCCGAGTTCGTCGACCGAAGCAGCCGAATCGTTCCGTAGGAGCTTTGATAACTTCGCCTCCAGCAACGGAACCGGCATGTGCCGGTTCCGTTGTTGTGTTTAAAGCACCTTCTCCCTCCGGGAGAAGGTGGCCCGAAGGGCCGGATGAGGGATTTTCATGGTCTGCAAATCCCTCACCCGCCGCTTCGCGGCTCCCTCTCCCGGAGGGAGAGGGAGTCTAACCCATGCGATTCCTTGTCACCGGCGGCGCGGGCTTCGTAGGCTCCCACATCGTCGAGGAACTTCTTCGCAGGCACCACCGAGTTCGAGTACTCGACAACTTCACTACCGGAAAACGAGAGAACCTCAGCTTTGCTGCGAATTCAGATTCGCTGGAAATCATTGACGGCGACATTCGTGATGCGGAAGTCGTCGCGCGGGCTGTCGATGACGTCGAGGGCATTTTCCACGAGGCAGCTCTCGTTTCGGTTCCCGCGACAGTTGAACAGCCTCGTCTCAGTTTCGACATCAATGCGGGTGGGTCGTTTAACGTTTTTGAAGCTGCGCGGCAGGCGCGAGTTCGCCGTGTGGTGTACGCGAGTTCCGCGGCTGTTTACGGCGATAGTGCCGAACTTCCTCTCGCGGAGACCGTCCGGCCGCGGCCTCTATCGCCTTATGGACTCGACAAGCTCTACACCGAATATCTGGGCGCGCTTTATCAATCTCTCTATGGCCTCGAAACGGTGGCACTGCGTTACTTCAACGTGTTTGGGCCGCGGCAAGATCCGAACTCTCCTTATTCGGGAGTCATCTCGATCTTCGTAAATCTTCTTCGGGCAGGGCGCACGCCAACGATTTTTGGTGATGGCGAGCAGACGCGAGATTTTGTGTATGTCGGAGATGTGGTTGACGCGAATCTTCGAGCGATGCTTGCGGAGTATCGTGGCTTTCGAGTCTTCAATGTTGGCGCAGGACGTCAGACCAGCCTGAATCAACTCCTGTCGGAACTCCAGCAGCGGACCGGCACATCGGTTGTGCCGAAATTCGCGGAGGCCCGTCCCGGAGACATCCGGCATTCGCTGGCAGACATTTCCCTGATTGAGCGAGAGCTTGGTTACTCATCTTCACGAACTCTGGCTGAGGGACTGAGTTTGCTGCTGGACTCGGTGCGGTAAGGGAGGATCTTTGCTTTGGTAATCGATAATTCTTTCATGAGCGTTCGTGGTCTGATGTTCGCGACGTTTGCTGCCGTCATGCTATTGACGGGGTGCTCGGGTGGCTCGGCCCTCGGTTCGATACAGGAAGTTGCTGTCCCGGCCAGCGGCGAAAGCGGACAGCCCAATCTCGCCGTCGGGCCAAAGGGAGACATGTATCTGAGCTGGATCGAAGTGAACAATGCAGGATCAAGGAACCTGAGGTTCTCAAAGAAATCAGGCGAGGGATGGTCTGAGCCGCGAACTATTGCAAGCAGCGAAGCTCTGTTCGTCAATTGGGCGGACTTTCCATCTCTCCTCGAACTCGCGGACGGAACGCTCGCCGCTCACTGGCCCTCCACAGTGCCCGCTCGAGGTGGATACGACGTCAGCGTTGCCATTTCTCGGGATAAAGGTGAAACATGGAGCGCTCCGGTCACACCACATCGCGATGGAACCCCCACTGAGCACGGATTCGTGTCTCTGGCTCCGACGAGCGATGGTGTTGCCGTTATCTGGCTGGATAGCCGCAAACTGGACAAAGGAGCCGACGACGTCTCGCTCATGTCCACCAGCGTGAGCCTGGATGGGAAGATCGGGACGGAGACTGAGATCGATCCCCGTGTTTGCGAATGCTGTCAGCCGTCATCGGTCCCTGTGCCTGGTGGATTTCTCACGGTCTACAGAGATCGGTCAGACGAAGAAATCCGAGATATCGTCATCACTCGATTTGACGGCAAGGAGTGGTCTGCCCCAAAGACAGTCTTCGATGATCATTGGACAATCTCTGCTTGTCCGATCCAGGGTCCCGCAATTTCCGTTGCCGGAGACCATATTGCCGTGGCGTGGTTCACGGGAGCCAACAACACGCCGAAGGTGCAGACGGCGTTGTCGTCTGATGGCGGCAAGACTTTTCGCTCTCCCATTCAAATCGATGAAGGCAATCCTGTCGGTCGGGTGGATGTGGTGGCGCTCGACGATGGCGGCGCTGTTGTCACCTGGATTGAGCATTCAAAACGTGGTGGCGAAGTGCGCGCGCGCCAGGTCACCGCGGGAGGCAAGGCGATGGAACCGGTCACCGTGGGAATGACCAGTATCGGCAATGCCAGCGGCTTCCCGCGCGTCGAGCGTGCCGGAGATGCGATCGTCTTTGCGTGGACTGACACCGACAAGCGGCAGATCCGAACTGCCATGGCTCGATGAGAAAATCGGCGTCTGGCCACTCGGTTCCTATTTTCTTGCCGTAAATCTGCTCAAATCCGAGTCTTCTTCAGCCAGGAAAATAGGAACCGAGTAGCCAGACCCCGATTTACCAGTAGTGAGTCTTGTGGCGTTTGTAGTATTCGACGGTTTTCACAAGCCCGTCTTCCAGTGATGTCGTGGGCTTCCAGCCTGTGGCGAAGTTGAACTTCATGAAAGAAGAAAAGGCGCTTCCGATGTCGATACTCTTTCGCTCTTCGGGGAAGGGAACAAGGCGGTAAGATCCCGTTCCCGCAGCCCGAAGCAAAGTCTGCACGAGGACTTCCAGCGTGACCGGCTGCATGCCTCCAAGATTGAAATAGTCGCCAATAACGTTGTTGTTGCAGCCTGCTGTGAGCAGAGCGGTGACAACATCGTCGATGTAATTGAATCCTCGGAATTGCTGGCCGTCGCCGTAGATCTGAATTTCCTCGCCGTCGATCGACTGGCGGATAAACCAGCCAATGAAACCCTGGCGCGCATGCTTTACGAGTTGCCTTGGGCCGAATGTGTTCACCATGCGAAGCGATACGGTCGGCATTCCATAGGCCTTGTGATAGACCATGTGAAACGCCTCGCCGGCCATCTTGCTCACTCCGTTTACATCGACCGGCTTCAGTAGAAGGTTCTCGACCACCGGAAGGATGTCCGGCTTGCCGTAGGACTGGCGGGTACCCGCATACACAACACAGGCTTCGCGGTTTTGCTTTCTGCACGCTTCAAGGACGGTCAGGGGACCCGTGGCATTCATGCGAAGATCACTGAAAGGATCCTGCATGGACTCGATATGGCTGACCCGTCCGGCAAGGTTGAAGACGTGACTGCATCCGGGAACGAGTCGTTCCATGAGTGCGAGATCGGTTGAATCACCTTCGACGATTTCTAGGTCATTCCTGACGGGATCGAGATTGAAGTAGTTTGCTCCTCCGGCGGGATCGAGATTGTCCGCGACCACAACGTTCGCGCCGAGTTTGACGAGCTCGATTGCGAGGTTGCTTCCGATGAAGCCGAGACCGCCTGTGACTAGGACTTTCTTGCCGCGGTAGTGGTCCATACCGGTAGCCAGCGGGATATGACGAGACTCCACCAGATTCGAAGCAGTCCCTTGAGGGTGTGTGAGAGGTGGTGAAGACGGAAGAACTGGCTTCGGCCGTGAAGACGAGGATAGTGACTGACCGGTACTTCCACCATGCGGAAGCCGGCTTCGTCGAATTTTCGGGCCATCTCCACGCAGATCACACCACTGGTCGATTCGAGATTGATCACGTCGAATACTTGTCTGCGAATGAGACGGAAATCGCAATCCACATCGCTGATCGAGAGCGCAAACGCAAATCGCATGGCGCGCCGATATGTGGCGCCGATCAGGATGCGGTACCAGGCGTCGGAGCGCTTGACCTTGTAGCCATTGACGAGGTCGATATTCGGTCGCAGCTGGGCGAGCAGATTATGGACTTCACGGACATCGTACTGGCCGTCCCCATCCGTATAAAAGATCAGCTCTTTGCGGGCGTTCTTGAATCCGGAAATGAGAGCGGCGCCATACCCCTGATTGTGCGGATGGTGGATGGCGCGTACAAAGGGAAGTTCTCCAGCGAGCCGGTCAGCAATGGCCCCTGTCTGGTCCTTGCTCCCGTCGTCGATGACGAGTATTTCGAAGTTATCAGTAACCTTCTGTATCTCTCCCGCCGCCGCCCGCACGATCTGTTCGATCGTGTGCTCGTCATTGTAGGCGGGGAAGAAAGCTGTTAGAGAAATCCTTTCCATGCGTTACGCGCAGGTATCCGTCCCGTCCCCCCCATCTGAAGTGGCGCCATCGTAGTCTCGCCGGCTTCCGGTGTCAACGCGGAAACAGGGTTTCTGGAGAAATTCTTGGAGGTAAGTCCTTGCGTTTATTAGCCAGGAAGACATGCTTTCCACGAAGTTGACGTTTCGCGTCAATGGATTGACCAAGTTTGTCATTAGTTGTCATATTAAGTTGTTGAATTTAAAAGGTACAGACTTTGGCGAGAGGATTGCTTTAATGAAGACATCTGCTGATTTCCCTCTCCAGAATCCCCAAAGGGAGTCTCGAAAACGGATTTCGAGGCTCCCTTCTCCTCCCCTCTACAGTTGTGAAAGTAGCTTCAATCTGGAATCAACTTGGTAGGACCTCCACGATCCAAGATATTGAAATCAAAGGCGACGGCCAGTTGGCCCCCGATTTGCAGCATCCAGGAAGTCTAGTGCTGATTCCTTTGGGTGCCTACTAGGGAGTCTCGAAAGAAGTTTCGAGCCTCCCTTGTTTTTTGTAGGGCTATACTCGCTGCCGCATGGCAGCTTTCCTTCTGCGCCGTCTGACGCTGACGATTCCCGTAATCTGGCTGGTGGTGACGCTTGTTTTCGGGCTGATCCACCTCGTCCCTGGGGATCCGGTCGCGCAGATGCTCGGCGAAGGTGCTCCCCAGCCTGAAATCCAGCGAGTCCGACACGACCTTGGTCTGGATCGCCCCCTGCTGGATCAGTACAAGGCCTATGTGCTTGGGTTGCTCAAAGGGGACCTCGGCACGTCGTATCGCAATCAGGAACCGGTCCTGCATTCCATCGCTGCGCGCTATCCCGCCACAATCGAGCTCACCCTGGCTGCGATCCTGGTTTCCCTGGCTCTGGCGCTTCCGGCAGGCGTGATCGGCGCGGTCAAGCGGGGAACGCTGGTTGACAAGGCGATCGGTGTATTCAGTCTCTTTGGTGTCTCCCTGCCGAATTTTGCGCTCGGACCTCTGTTGATCCTGTTGTTTTCGATTTTCCTGGGCATCCTGCCGGTATCCGGGCGGGGAGGCATCTCGCATCTCATCCTGCCTGCGGTCACGATGGGCGGGGCGCTGGCAGCAATCACAACTCGGATGGTCCGCTCGTCCATGCTCGAGGAGATTCATCAGGATTACATTCGGACGGCACGTGCCAAGGGACTTCCGGAGAGGATCGTCCTTTTCAAACATGCGCTGAGGAATGGGCTTCTACCCATTATTACGATACTTGGCCTTCAGGCTGGTGCACTGCTGGCGGGCGCGATCATTACGGAAACGATTTTCGCATGGCCTGGGTTGGGGCGGTTGACGGTTCAGGCGATCAATGCCAGGGATTACCCCCTGCTTCAGGGCTGTATTCTCACGATCTCGCTCAGTTATATCCTCATCAACCTCCTGACCGACGCCCTCTATTCTGTCGTGGATCCACGCATACGGTATGACTAGCTTCTTTGGGAAGAACAAACTGGCATTCCTGGGCTTCGTCATCATTACGACTCTGACTTTGGTCGCATTGTTTGCTCCATGGATCTTGCCGTACGATCCGTCGGTGCAGGATCTGGAAGGGAGACTGCAGGGGCCCTCCTGGGATCATCCTTTTGGTAACGATGAGTTGGGCCGTGATATCCTTTCCCGCGTCCTGCTGGGGACCCGCATCAGCATGCGGGTAGGGGCAACGGTTGTATTGCTCTCCGGGATAATTGGCGTTCTCATCGGAGGATTCGCCGGATACGTGGGTGGTGTTATCGACACCTTTGTGACGGTGATCGTTGTTAATTCCTTGATGGCGTTTCCGGGGATACTCCTCGCCATCGCATTGGTGGCGTTTCTGGGACCTGGGATTGATCGCCTGATTTTCGCACTGAGTGTTATCGGTTTGGCTGGATATGCGCGGCTGGCGCGGGGCCAGGTCTTGAAGGTGAAGACGCTGGAATTCGTCGAAGCCGCCAGAGCGATTGGCGCGTCCGGCCCTCGAATATTTTTTTTGCATGTGCTGCCCAGCATCGTTCAACCGATTCTGGTTCAAGTCAGTATCGGAATGGCGGCAGCGATTTTGTTGGAAGCGTCGCTAAG
>Ga0068859_100001144_pt1 | contig 27039 bp, 24 predicted proteins | sample KBSSwiS22_FD_66585 | JGI IMG/M metagenome (GOLD analysis project Ga0068859, IMG submission 66585) | Switchgrass rhizosphere microbial communities from Kellogg Biological Station, Michigan, USA - KBS Switchgrass S2-2 | ecosystem: Host-associated > Plants > Roots > Rhizosphere > Soil ...
CGCCTTCTGACCCGCCGAGCGCTCCTCGATCGACGGATCCGCGAACTGGTAGTAGACGCTCGGCTGCGTCAGCTTGATCGGCCCGGCGATGTCGGGCGTCGCCAGCAGATGATCGATGACCTCGACGAGACGATCGTTGAAGTAGCCGTCGGGGTAACCCAGGTCGACGTACGCCTGCTGGAACAGCGGATAGAAATGCCGATACATGGACGCGACCTGCGCGACGTCGGCATTTTTCACGATGTTGATGAACGGCGCGTAGCGCTCGGCATTGTCGGGACTGAGTGTCGGCTCGCCGCCCGGTGCTACCGCCAGCTCGCCGCCGATCGGCTTCACCGGCCACAACTGCACCGCCGTCTTCTTGCGCGGCAGGTTGTCGACCGTGACGACGAAGTGACGAACGATGTCCTTCGGCACCAGCACCTGCTCGATCGAACGCCCGAGCGCGCCGACCAGCGAGTCCTGCACCTGCGCGTCGCTTTCAGCCAGCGCGGGCAGCGGCTTCTCGTCGGCGACCTCTTCGATCGGATGCTGAACCGGCGGCGCGACAGCCGGTGGCGCTTCGGTCTGCGCCACCGGTGCCGTTTCCGGTTGGTTATGCGTGCGGTTGTAGTAGAGCGCGACGCCCGCGCCGATCACGACGACGACCGGAATCGCCCAGTAGAGCCAGCGCTTTACGTCTTCGTCCACGGCAGTCCTTTATTTCGGTTTCTGGAACTTCACCAGGAAGTTGTCGGCCTCGCCGATCGCCAGGTATTTCGCGCGATCCGTCTCGCCCATCTGCAGCGTCGGCGGCAGCGTCCACACGCCCTTCGGCCAGTCCTTGGTGTCCTTCGGATTCGCCAGCACCTCGGACTTCTCGACGACCTTGAAGCCGGCCTTTTTCGCCAGCTCGATGGTGTAGTCCTCGCGCACGTAGCCGTTCTCGGCCTTCGGATCCTGCGGCTTGTCGGCCGGCGCGCGATGCTCTTCGACGCTCAGGATGCCGCCCGGCTTCAGCGCTTTGTAGAAAGCGGCGAACGCCTGGTCCGCAATGCCCGCGCCCATCCAGTTGTGCACGTTGCGCGAGGTCATGACCAGGTCGGCCGAGCCGGCCGGCACGATCTCGTAGCTGTCCTTACCGAACTCGGCGATCTTCACGTTGCCCCAATGCGCCTTGTTGTCGGCAAGTTTCTTGTTCCAGTCGTCGACCTGCTTGGCCGCCCGCTCGCTCGCGGTGCGCGGGGTCATGGCAATGTAATACGTGCCCTTGTCCTTCAGGTAGGGGGCGAGAATCTCGGTCCAGTAGCCGCCGCCCGGTGCGATCTCGACGACCGTCGAGTTCGGCTTGATCCCCGCGAATTCCAGCACTTCCTGCGGATGGCGATACTTGTCGCGCTCCACCAGGTTGGGCGAGCGGTGTTCGTTGCTGACGGCCTTGGCCAATGCCGCATCTTTGGCCAGTGCGCCCGAGAGCGGCACAGCGGTCAGCAGCGCGGCGGTGAGCAGTGTTCGAATTCTCATTGATGACTCCAATGGATGATCCCCGACAGGCGTGCGAATGTATCAAACTGTCGCGGGTGCCAACACGGCTGGTCCACCGGCCACGTCTTACAAACCGGACAACGCATGAGGTCACAGGTTCCTGCTTTAGTAGCGTGGATATTTTGCAGCGCAATCGGCGCCGCATCTGCCGACGAGCCGCTGCGTCTCGCCGACTGTCGCCTCGAGAGCACGGTTGCGGGTGGCAGCGTCGCCGCCCGTTGCGGCCACTACCGAGTGCGGGAGAATCGCGACGACCCCCACGATAACGTGGGCAAAGAATTGCAATTGCACGTCGCCATCATCCCGGCGTTGCGTTTGAAGCCCGCCGCCGATCCGCTGTTCATCCTGAGCGGCGGTCCCGGACAGGCGGCCAGTGATTTCTATCTGAGCGTTGCGCCCGCGTTCTCGCGCATCCGCCGCGACCGTGACCTCGTGTTGATCGATCAGCGGGGCACCGGGCGCTCCAACGCGCTCCAGTGCACGATGCCCGACGACACCGGCGCGTTCGATCCGCAGAAGGTACAAGCCGCAGTCCGTGAGTGCCTCGCGTCGTTGCCCGGCGATCCGCGCTATTACACGACCAGCATTGCCGTGCGCGATCTCGACGACGTGCGTGCAGCGCTCGGCTATCGCAAGGTGAATCTCTACGGCATCTCGTACGGTACGCGCGTCGCGCAGCACTACATGCGTCGCTATCCGGATCGCGTGCGCAGCGTAGTTCTCGACGGCGCCGTACCTGCAGAGGTCGCGCTCGGGCCGGATGCTGCGATCGAGGCGCAGCGGGCGATCGACAGCGCCTTGCAGCGTTGCGCACGCGACGAGGCGTGTGCGCGCGAATTTCCGGACATTCCGGCGCAGTTCAGAGCGCTGCGGGAACGGCTGCGCCAGGAACCTGTGAAGGTGTCGATCGCGCATCCGCTCACGGGATCGCTGACGGAAACGACACTCGATGAAGCGCGCTTCGGCGCCGCAGTTCGGCTGCTGAGCTACTCGGATGAAACAGTATCGACGCTGCCGCTGCTGATTCACGAAGGACAGTCGCTGCACAATCTGCAGTCGCTGGCGGCGCAGTATTTGCGAGTGCAGAGCGCCATCGAGGAACAGATCGCCGAGGGCATGAACTACGCCGTCATTTGCAGCGAAGACGCGCCGCGCTGGGCGCAGCAAGATGTTTCGGAAGAGCAGCTGGCGAATACCTACCTGGGCACCGCGTTCATGCGCGGCATGCGCGCGGTTTGCCAGGAGTGGCCGCGCGGGCCGGTCGATCCGGACTTCGGCGAGCCGCTGCAAAGTAGCATCCCGACGTTGATCCTGTCGGGCGCCAACGATCCCGTGACCCCGGATCGCTATGCGGTTGAGATCATGAAAGGGTTGCGCAACGCCAAGCACCTGGTCGCGGCCGGACAAGGTCACGGTCAGCTCGCGACCGGCTGCATTCCGCGCTTGACGGCGGAGTTCGTCGCTGTCGGCTCGACGGCCAGCCTCGACGATGCTTGCGTCCGCAACATCCGGCCGGCGCCGTTCCTGTTGTCGAGGACTGCACCGGCACCATGATTCGCGTCGAACAGCTGAGTAAGAAATTCGGTGCCGTGCAGGCGTTGAGCGACGTCTCCTTCGAAGCTCATGACGGCCGCATCACTGGTCTGCTCGGGCACAACGGCGCCGGCAAGTCGACTACGTTGCGCATCCTGAGCACGGTGTTGCGACCGGACGCAGGACACGCCGTCGTTGACGGCCATGACTGCGTCGAGGCGCCGCTGCGAGTCCGCGGTTCGCTGGGCGTGTTGCCGCACGCGAGCGGCTTGTACGCGCATCTCACTGGTCGCGAGAACATCCGTTATTACGGCAAGCTGCACGGCTTGCAGGGCGCCGAGCTCGATCGGATGACGGGCGAGCTGATCGAGCGCCTCGGGCTTGGCACCGTCGCCGACCGACGCGCCAAGGGTTATTCGCAAGGCGAGCGTTTGAAAGTCGCGCTCGCGCGCGCGCTCGTGCATCAGCCGCGCACGATCATTCTCGACGAGCCGACCAATGGCCTCGACGTCAATGCAGTGCGCATGCTGCGCGAGCTGATCCGGCAATTGCGCGCATCCGGCCGCTGCGTGCTGTTCTCGAGCCATGTGATGCAGGAAGTCGCCGCGCTGTGCGATGACATCGTGATCATCTCGCACGGCCGCGTCGTCGTTCGCGGCACGCCGGCGGAAATCCTCGCGGCGACCGGCGCAGCCGATCTGGAAGAAGCATTCGTGCGCGCGGCCGACGGCGGAGTGCCCGCATGACGCGCGCCGTCCGCATCGTCTTCGTCAAGGAGTTGCTCGAGAACCTGCGCGATCGCCGCGTGATCCTGTCGGCGTTTCTGTTCGGCGTGCTGCTCGCGCCGGTGATCTTCGGCCTGACGACTTCGGTGGCGTCGAAGCGCGTAGTGGAGAATCAGGACAAGCCGCTGCGCCTGACGGTGTCGGGCAGCGAGCACGCGCCTAACCTCGTGCACTTCCTGGAAGAGAACGGCACCGAGATCAAGACAGTCGCGATGTCGGCCGACGAAGCGATGAGCGCGGTGCGCGGCGGCGGCGAAGACCTGGTGCTGCTCATCGACGCCGAATACGGCAAGAAGCTGCAGGCTGGCGAACCAGCGCCGCTCGATCTCGTCGTCGACACTGCGAACAACCAGACCGGTGCCGGCGCCGATCGTGCGCGACGCTTGCTCGAAGCGTACGGCGGTCAGCTCGCCGCGCTTCGATTGCTCGTGCGCGGCGTCAGTCCGGAAGTGATTCGTCCCGTCGACGTGCGCATGCTCGATGTCGCGACCCCAGCGGGCCGCTCGTTGCTGATCCTCGGCATGATGACGTACTTCTCGTTCATGTCGATGCTGGTCGGCGGCTTCTATCTCGCGATCGATACAACCGCCGGGGAGCGCGAGCGCGGCTCGCTCGAACCGCTGCTGGCACTGCCAGTGCGGCGCGCGGAGCTGATCGTCGGCAAGATGCTCGCGACGTCGGCGTTCATGTCGATCTCGCTGCTGCTGACATTGGCTGCGTTCGGCGTGGTGCTGCAGTTCATCCCGCTCGAAGCGCTCGGCATGTCGGCGAACTTCGGCCCGCGCGTGGTGCTGGCGATTTTTCTGGTGATGTTGCCGTTCGTGCCGCTCGGCGCCGGATTGATGACGGCAGTGGCGTCGTTCACGCGTAGCAATCGCGAGGCTCAGTCGTGGTTGTCAGTGGTGATGCTGCTGCCGATCGCGCCGATCATGTTCGCGGTCGTGAACGGGACGAAGCCAACCGCGGCGCTGATGATGGTGCCGAGTCTGAGTCAGCATCTGCTCGCGACGAGCTTGATGCGCGGGGATGCGATCCCGCCGCTGCACGCTGCGATTTCCGCGGGGACGACGCTCGCGCTCGGAGGGCTGCTCGTGTGGATCGCGATACGCCTCTACAAACGCGAAGCCATCCTGGGTTAACCCCGACGTTAGTTGTTGCGCTGTAGGTCGGGCTTTAGCCCGACAATCCGTGCGGAGAAGAGACATTCCGGAGTCGGGCTGAAGCCCGACCTACAGCGCAGCTAAGAACCTCGGTTGTGCAGATACGCCGCCACGCGCTGCTCCACGTTCTTCCTCATATTCATGTGGAACAGGTTGTAGTCGTAGATGTGGTAGTTGTCCTTGCCCATCGGGCGCGCCGCGTAGTTCTTCGAGTGAATCTCTTTCACCAGCAGCATGCCATCTACGCACTGCGCGTCCGCGACGCCCGCCTCTAGCACCGGCTTCGCATCGATGAAGTCCTGCGGCACACCCTTCACATCCGCGAGCGTGCCTTCGAACGTGCCGGTGTAGGCCACGCCGCCGAGATTCAATGAGGCTTCCGCTGCCGCGCCATCCGCGCGCCAGGTCAGCGGGTTCACACAGATGTTCTTGCGCGGATCGCCCCACGCTTGCGCGTGTGGGCCGACGGCGTTCCAAGTCACCACGCAGCCGATCTGCTCGGCCGACTCGCACACGGGCACATCGGGTACTGCTTTCGCCATCAACTCGCGATCGATACCGAACCCGATCGGATACGCGGCCACGAGCCGCTCACGCAGCGCCGTGCCGGTGATGCGTCGCTCCAGCAACGTGCGAACGTGCACCGAGCCCTGACTGTGTGACGCGAGGATGAACGGCCGACCCTGGCTGTAGTGCTCGATGAAGTAATCGAACGCGCGCTCCACATCTTCATACGCGAGCTGCAGCGCCTGTTTGCCGCTGCCCGAGTTGTCCATGAACGAGTAGATCGTCGCCTGCCGATAGCGCGGCGCGTAGATCTTGCAGCAGCCGTTGAACACCGCGGCCTGGCCGCGCAGCACGAACATGTCGGTGAGTTGATTCGTCGAGCTGTCGGCGAGCGCCTGGTTCCAGCCCGCCGTGCCGAAGAACGTGGTCGGATGTACGAAGAACACGTCGACTTCCGCGGTCGACTGATGATCCTGCACGTCCGCGCTCGGCACGACATCGGCCGCGTCCTCGCGATCCGGCAACGCGGCCCAGCTTTGCGCCTGCGAGTAGTCCGGCGCCGGCGATGGCGGCGCTTCCGCGAACGTCATCGTGGGCTTCAAGCGCCCGAACGCCATCATCATCCCGATCTCATCGCGATACAGGAATGCCGCGCTGGCCGCCGCGACCACGACCACGGCGAGGACGATCAGTATCTTCTTCATGCTACTTCTGCCGTCGCGAGAGCCAGTCGACCATCGTGTCGCTCACGATCTGCGGCGCGTCCTGCTGCACGAAGTGGCCGGCGCCGGGCACGGTCACGATCGTCAGATCCTTCTCTACCCACTGCCATGTGCCATTCAGCGCGCCGGGCAGCAGCGCCTGGTCGTCGAGACCGTGGAACATCAGCACCGGCACTTTCACTTTCGGGAACTGCACGTCCGCGGCAGGCGGCGGCGCGTCGGGCTTCGGATAATTCGCCTTGTAGTAGTTGAGCATCGCTTCGAAGTCGGACTTGTTGAACGCCTCGATGTAGCGTGGCTTCGCCGCCGGATCGCGCACCCAGCGGGCAAGACCTTCGGCAGTGAGCGTCTTGTGCGCATCGGGCTTCTGGAAGTTGAACGCGTACTCGCTGTTCTTCTTCTGCTGCGGATTGTTCGCGATCTCGCGCGCGATGCCTGCCGGGTGCGGCAGGTTGCAGATGATCAGCAGCCGCGTGATCTCGGGCTTCATCATCGCGACGTTCCACGCGACGGCGCCGCCCCAGTCGTGACCGACGATGATCGCGTCGGTCTGCTTCTCTGCCTTCACGACCGCAGCGATGTCGCCGACCAACAGCGGGATCGCGTAGTTCTCGACGCCCTTGGGCTTATCCGACAGGTCGTAGCCGCGCATGTCGACGGCGGCGACGCGGTACTTGTGGTCCGCGAGCGCGCGCATCTGGTTGCGCCACGTGTACCAGAAGTCCGGGAAGCCGTGGATCATGACCACCAGCGGGCCTTCGCCCAGTACCGCGTAGTGGATCTTCACGCCGTTGGAATCGGCGTAGCGATGCTCGACTTGATCCCAGACGTCCTGGGAGAGAACCGGGCCGGCCGTGAGCAGCAGGCAGCCGAGCAGCAAGCCGTGGAGGAGTGCGCGCATCGAGATTCCCCAGGGTAGTTCGATCGTTGTTGGAGAGTGGCAAGCATATAACGGTATTCTTCCCGCGTGGCGGAGTTGTCGTTCGACCTGTTGTTAGTGCTGGCCGCGGCGTTCGCCGCAGGACTCATCGACGCGATGGTCGGCGGTGGCGGGCTGATCCAGATTCCTGCCTTGTTCGCCGTATACCCAAACGTTGCACCGGCCACGCTGCTCGGCACGAGCAAGTTCAGCGGACTGCTCGGCATGGTCAGCGCCGTGGCCCGCTATGCGCGGAAGGTCCACATTCCCTGGCGTGCGCTGCTGCCGATGGCGCTGGTCGCGCTCGTCATGTCCGTCGGTGGCGCGTGGCTCGCGCGAGTCGTCGCGCCGGAAATCTTTCGCCCGCTCGTTCCGGTCATGCTGCTCGCCGTCCTCATCTATGTGATGTGGCGCAAAGACCTGGGCGGCGAGCACGCGCCGCGCGCCTTCTCCGGCTCGCATCACATCGTCGGCGCCGGCTTGATCGCGGCGATCGGCTTTTACGACGGCTTCTTCGGGCCGGGCGCGGGCAGCTTGCTGATCTTCGTCTTCGTACGCTGTTACGGCTATGACTTCCTGCATGCCGGCGCAGCCGCGCGAGTGGTGAACGTCGCGACCAACGCCGCGGCGCTGTCCTACTTTGCGTCGCACGGCCTCGTGCTTTGGCAGGTCGGCGCCGGGATGGCCGTGTGCAACATCGTGGGCGCGACCATCGGCGCCCGGCTCGCGCTGCGCGGCGGCAGCTCGTTCGTGCGGCAGGCGTTCATCGTGATCGTCAGCCTATTGATTCTGAGGACGGCGTGGACTGCGATTCGCGGGTAGCCGGCAAAAGTCACGCCTTTTGACGGCGCTTGTCGAAAGGGCCTTGGCCGCTTTCGACCAGAGAATTAGAGTAGCGTTCCGCTTCCCGTCACTCGCGGAGCTGACATGTCTCTCAAAGGCAAGACCCTGTTCATCACCGGAGCTTCGCGCGGCATCGGCCTGGCTATCGGTGTGCGCGCCGCGCGCGACGGCGCCAACATCGCGATCGCCGCGAAGAGCGATCAACCGCATCCGAAACTGCCGGGCACGATTCACACCGCGGCGCGCGAGGTCGAAGAGGCCGGCGGCAAAGCGCTCGCGATGCAGGTGGACATTCGTGACGAGAACGCGGTTGCCGAGGCTGCAAAAAAATGCGCGGAGCATTTCGGCGGCATCGACATCCTCGTGAATAACGCTAGCGCCATCTCGCTGTCGGGCACGCTCGAGACGCCGATGAAGCGCTTCGACCTGATGTTCGGCGTCAACGTGCGCGGCACGTACGTGAGCTCGCAGGCGTGCTTGCCGTACCTCAAGCAGTCGGCGAAGGCCGGCCGCAATCCGCACATCCTGAATCTGTCGCCGCCGCTGAGCATGAAAGCCAAGTGGTTTGCGCCGCACGTCGCCTACACGATGGCGAAGTACGGCATGAGCATGTGCGTCCTCGGCATGGCGGAGGAGTTCAAGCACGACGGCATCGGTGTCAACGCGTTGTGGCCACGCACAGTGATTGCCACCGCCGCGCTGCAAGTCATCCCATTGGCGAATCCAAAGCTCGGCCGCACGCCAGAGATCATGGCCGACGCCGCATACACGATCCTCACTCGCGATGCGCGCCAGTGCACCGGTAACTTCTTCATCGACGACGAAGTGCTCGCGAGCGCGGGCGTGAAGGATCTCGATCGTTACGCGGTGACCCCGGGCAATCGCGATTTCCTGCCGGACTTCTTCGTCGACTGAGCGTCATGCACCGAAGGTACGAGAATGCATCGATCCGTCCTGCTGCACATCCTGTTGCTTCTGGCGCTCGCGCTCGGCATTTCCACGGTTGAGGCCGCAGCGCCCGTGCAACCCGCAGGCACCTGGCACACGCTCGATGGCAAACCGCCGCTGGTGATCGCGCATCGCGGCGCGTCGGGTTATCGACCCGAGCACACCATCGCGTCGTACACGCTCGCGATCGAGATGGGCGCCGACTACATCGAGCCTGACCTGGTCGCGACGCGTGACGGTCACTTGATCGCGCGGCACGAGCCGCTGCTCGACGACACCACCGACGTGAAGTCCCGGCCGCAGTTCGCCGATCGTCGCAGCACCAAGCTGCTCGACGGCAAATCCGTCACGGGCTTCTTCGCCAGCGACTTCACGCTCGCGGAGATCAAGCAACTGCGCGCTGTGCAGTCGAACCCGGCGCGCTCGAAGGAGTACGACGGCAAGCTCGAGATTCCGACGTTCGAGGAAATCCTGGACCTGCGCGAGCGCGAGTCCGCCAAGCGCGGTCGCATCATCGGCGTTTATCCGGAAACCAAGCATCCGTCGTTCCACCTGGATCTCCACCTGCCGCTCGAAGAGCGCCTGCTCGACGCACTACGCAAGCGCAAGCTCGATCGGGCCGATGGTCCGGTGTTCATCCAATCGTTCGAGAGCGCGAACCTGCAGTACCTGCGCCCGAAGACGAAGTTGCCGCTGGTGCAGCTGCTCGACGACGGAGCGCTGCTGTATGACTCGTCGGGCAAGCGCGTCGTCGGCGTGAAGATCCCGCAGTACGGCGACCAGCGCGGCGGCGCCGCGCCGCAGAGTCTGGAAGACATCGCGAAGTATGCGAACGCAATCGGGCCGTGGAAGCGGCAGATCATGCGCGACGTCGGCGCGCCGCAGTTGTTGCGGACGACGGTGATCGAGCAAGCGCACGCCGCCGGACTGCGCGTTCACACGTACACGTTCCGCAGCGAGCCCGCGACGCTCGCGCCCGAATATCGCGGCGAGCCGAAGCTCGAGTACCAGCAGTTCTATGCGCTCGGCATCGACGGCGTGTTCTCCGACTTCGCCGACGTCGCGCTCAATGCGAGGAAGTGACCGCGAGCTGCTTCCACAGCTCTGGCCATTGCTCGACCCAGCAGCAGACGTGATCGTTGGCCTCGAGCCGTCGCTGCGCCTGCGGGAAGCGCTTGAAGTACGCGTCGGCCGTCGCCGGCGGCACATTCTCGTCGTGCACCCCATATAAATGAGTCTCCGGCCAGCGATGCACGGCCGTGCTCGTTGCCGGATTCAGCGATCCCGTCAGCGGCAGATAGCCGTGATATTGCGTCCAGGCATCGATATCGAGATTCGCGCCGACCGTGACCACGGCCGCGACATTATCGAGCCGCTCCGCAATCAACACCGCGAGCACACCGCCGCCGCTGTACCCGACGAGCAGCACGCTGCGCGCGTTTGCCTGCTGTGCAGTCGTGCGCACGACCTCAGTCATGCTCGACACGATCTCGTCCGAGTAACGCTCCATCGTCCAACGCTCGGGCGTGCAGCGAGGCGCGCTCATATCGTTGTAGCAAGGGCGCGTGACATAAGCGCCGGGCGGCGGCGTCACGCCGAGCAGCTTCAGCGCGATCGGATCGGCCGTTGTCGGGTCAAGACTCGGCTCCCGTCCACCGACCCACGGCACCCCATCGCCCTCGATGAAAATCGTCAACGGCGCATCCTGGGGCGCGGGGACGCCATGCGTGTATACGAGGCTGCGGAAGCCGCCGGCCTCCACGACGCTGCGTGACATTCCCAGCGACTCTGCGAGCTTGTCGATGCGTATCGCGTTAGTAGCGCAGCCGGCCAAAAACAAGGCCAGAAGCAGGGTCGCAGAACGGTGCATGCCGACGATTGCGACGCGCATCACGACGATTGTCAACCAGCGCGGGCACAGTCCACGTTCTGCGCGTTCGCCTGTGCTGCTGGTACTTACGGGCGTTGCTGCTCGCTCAGCGGGCCTGTTTAGATACTTGTTGAGCCTCGGTCTGCCGCCGATGGGGCTGCCGAGCCCGAACAGACGAATCAATAAGACCCGGGAGATAGGACCATGTTCGTTCGCTGGCTTGCGCGCGCAAGCTCGTTACCTATTGCGCTCGTCGGCACATTGCTCGCTGTCCTGATGCCCTCAGCGCAGGCCGCCCCGCCGCGGATCACCGGCACGCCCGTGACGGCGCAAATGCCGAACATCAGCGATCTGCCAATCACGATCAACCTGCGCGAGCTCGGCGTCATCGACGGCTCCGCGCCGTTGGTGGTGTCAACCACCGGGCTGCAGATTTTCGATCAAGCCGGCGCGCCGACGGGTCTCATCCCGACCCTGTTCCCGAACAACGGGCCGGGGCGCGTGTGCATCACGATCGCGAACAACGGCAACTTCACTGTCGGTCCGGGGCAGACATTTCAGCTCAGGCTGACCGTGACGAATCTTGCGAACGACACCGCCGGCCCGATCACCGTTCCGGTCACCAACACGCCCGGCAATGTCGTCGATACGACACCTGAGCAGGCGGCCTGCGACGACCGCAACAATCCGCCGACCGCCGACGCGGGCCCGGACCAGATCCTCAACGACACGGATGGCCGCCCCGGTGAGACCGTCATTCTCAACGGCGCCGCTTCGTCCGATCCGGACCCCGGCACTGTGCTCCTTTATCAGTGGTTCGAGGACGGAGAGTTCTCGCTCGGCGAGGAGACCTCGACCCCGACGCTGAGCGTCAATCTCGGCCCGGGCACGCACCGCATCGTGTTGCTCGTCACCGATGGCAGCAGCGATCCGCAGACGTTCTCTGCGCAAGACGAGGTGATCATCACAGTCGAGTCCGCGACCCTGCCGGTCGCGAATGCCGGCATCGACCGCACGATTGCCGACACCGACCAGCAGCCAGGCGAGGCGGTCACGCTCGACGGCTCGGCCTCGAGAGACCCGGACGGCACGATCACTCAGTACGAGTGGACCCGCCGCATCGACGCCGAGTCGTCGGAACTGCTCGGCACAGGTCCAAGGCTCAACGTCACGCTGCCTGACGGGGCCAACGACATCACGCTCACCGTGACCGACAACGACGACAACACCAGCGTCGACGGCGTGAGAATCACTGTCGGTGCCCCGGGTAGCGCAGTCGGCCCGACGGCCAACGCCGGACCGGATCAGACGCTCACCGACACTGACCGCGAGCCCGGCGAGAGCGTCACGCTCAACGGCACGGGTTCCACCGACTCTGACGGCACCATTGCTTCGTACGTGTGGAGCCGGCGAGTCGATGCCGAAACGACCGAGCAGCTCGGCACCGGCGCGACGCTCACGATTCGGCTGCCCGACGGCAACAACGATGTGCACCTGCTGGTCACGGACAACGACGGCAATATCGCGACCGATGCCGTGTTGATCTCGGTCGCAGCGCCGTCGCCCGCGACGATCCTGTCGGAGATTCCGAACCTGACGCCGAACCAGCAGCGCATGGCCAACAAGCTCGACGGCATGTGTGACGCGCTGACGGCGCTCTCGAACAACGAATCGCCGCTCAGTGCCGATCAATCCGATCTGCTGAACAAGTGCAACGGCCTGCGCATCAACAACACGACTGCGAACCAGGTCGAAGCGATCGAGGAGATGATCCCGGACGACTTCTCCGCGGCGCGCACGCAGACGCTGCTGTTCGCGAACACGCAGTACGCGAGCATCATGGATCGACTCATCGCGCTACGCGGCGGCGCCAAGGGTCTCAGCCTCGCCGGGTTGAACATCATCGTCGACGGCAAGATGGTGCCGCTGGCGCAGCTCGAAGACATGGCGAAGCAGTTCTTCGGCGGCGGCGCCAGCTCCGACGGCAGCTCGGCCGACGAGCCGGGCGGCCTGCTCTCCGACAAGTGGGGCCTGTGGGCGCGCGGTAACTTCAGCTTCGGCAAGAAGGACAGCAGCCCGACCAGCCCCGCGTTCGACGCCGATCAGTGGGCGTTCGTCGGCGGCGTCGACTATCGCTTGTCCGACAAGGCGGTGATCGGCGGAGCGATCTCGTACGGCTCGTCCAGCGTCGACTTCAAGTCCGACGACGGCAAGCTCGACACCGACTCGTACTCGCTGTCGGTGTACGGCTCGGCGTATGCCGCGAAGAATTTCTACTTCGACGGTATCTTCAACTACCAGAACTCGAGCTACGACGCGTTCCGCAACATCACCTACGTCGACGGCCTCGGACTGGTGGACGTCGACGCCACGGGCGACACCGACGGCACGACGTTGAGCGGCGGTCTCTCGGCCGGTTACGACTTCCTGGCCGGCGGGCTGACGATTTCACCTAACGTCGGCTTCTTCTATATCGACACGACCATCGACGGCTTCACCGAAGGCGGCGCCGGCGGTCTGAACCTGATTTATGACGAACAGAAGTTCAAGTCGATGACCGGCAACGCCGGATTGCGACTCACGTACGCGTGGAACGTGTCGTGGGGTGTATTGTTACCGCATCTGCGCGTGGATTACGTCCGGGAGTTCGAGGACGACGTCGACGTATTCGGCGTGCGCTTCGCCAACGATCCGAATGCAGCGAGCACGCCCCCGGTGCTGGTCGCGACGGACAATCCCGATACGTCGTACTGGCGGTTGGCCGGCGGCTTCTCGGCGCAGTTCAAGCACGGCATCTCCGGCTATATCGAGTATCAGCGGCTGGAGAGCTTCGAGTTCATCAGTTTCGAGGACGTGAGCATCGGCTTGCGCTTCCAGCGCAGCTTCTGAGAGGAATGACCTCCATGACACCCACTCGCTTCGCACAAGTCTTCGGCCGCGTCGTGCTGGTGCTCGCACCGGCGGCGCTCGTGGTCGCTTCGGCGGCGTCGGACGACAAGGCCGCGGCCACCAAAGGCATGGTGAAGCGCTCCGATGTGGAGATCGTCGACTGCCTGTTGCCGGGCCAGGTGCGCCAGCTCGGCAACAGCACGTTCCTCTCGCAGCGGCGGCCGATCCGCACGACTACGGCCGAGTGCACGATTCGCGGCGGCGAGTACGTCGCCTACGATCGCGCCGACATCAAGCAGGCGCTGCGCATCTGGATGGAGACCGCGCAGGGCGGCGATCCGGAAGCGATGACCAACGTCGGCGAGATCTACGAGCGCGGTATGGGCGTGCCGCCGGACTACGTGCAGGCGGCGCAGTGGTATCAGAAGGCCTCAGACAAGGGCTATTCACGCGCGCTGTTCAACCTGGGCACGATGTACGAACAAGGGCTCGGTGTGGAGCAGGATCAGCTCAAGGCGCTGAACCTGTATCGACAGGCGTGGGGCATCAAAGAGGACAACATCATCTTCGCGTCCGCCGCGCAGCGCGAGCAGGATGAGCTGCGCAAGCAGCTCGAAGAAGCGATCTCGGAGAAGAACTCGCAGCTCAACCTGTTGCAGAAGCAGTTGAAGGACATGCAGGACAAGCTCGCCAAGCAGCCGGCCGGCGAGAAAACGGCCGATAACAGCAAGGAAGTGGACGCGCTCAAGAAGTGGATCGCGCAGCTGGAAGCCGAGCGCAGCAAGAGCACCGAACGCCTCGCCGGCATTCCGAAGACGCGCACGCCTTCGGGCACGACCGAGTTGACGCCGATTCCGCCGACCGCCGACGAGCGCACGCTCTCGGGCATGAACTTCGGGCGCTACTACGCGATCGTGATCGGCAACCAGAACTACCAGCAGATCGAGAGCCTGCAGACGCCGAAGTACGACGCGGCGCGTGCCGCTCGCATCCTCGCGGACAAGTACGGCTTCACCGTGCAGATCCTCGACGATGCCAACGACATCACGATGCTCAAGACCATCAACGATCTGAACGCGGTCCTCAAGCCCGAGGACAACGTGCTGATCTATTATGCGGGCCACGGCGCCCGCCTGAAGAGCGGTGCCGGCGCGATGGAGAGCGGCTACTGGCTCCCGGTGAACGCGGACGCGCCGCCCGAGGATCGCTTCTGGGTACCGAACGAGCAGATCACCGGGCATCTCGGCCGGCTTACGGCCAAGCGCGTGCTCGTGGTGGCGGACTCGTGCTACTCGGGCCTGCTGTCCACGGATCCGAGCTACCTGTTCCTGAACGACAAGGTTTCGTACTCGAAGGAGTACATCAAGTACAAGCTGCCGAAGCGCTCGCGCCTGCTGCTGTCGTCGGGCGGCGATAAGCCGGTGCTGGATGAAGGCAGCGGCGGCAACTCGGTCTTCGCGCGCGCATTCCTCGACGAGCTGGAGGCGAACCAGGGCATCCTGTCGAGCCCCGAGCTGTTCAGCCGCATCCGCAAGCGTGTGGAAGTCGCGGCCGCGAAGAACAAGTTCGTGCAGACGCCGGAGTTCAAGTCGATCAAGGGCGCTGGCCACGAGGTCGGCGACTTCTTCTTCGTGCCGAGACAGAAGTCAGGCTGAAGCCTGACCCACAGTTTCGAGCTGAGGTTTGCTGCCGGTGTGGGTCAGGCTTCAGCCTGACTCTTCGCTGATATGATCGCCGGCATGAAGCCGCTGCTGGTCGTGATATGCGCCCTTCTGGCTGCCTGCGGTCACGAGGGCGTATCGGCCGATACGCAGCGCTGGCATTGCGGGCAACTGCACTGCGCAGTGGACTTCCTTCTGACGAACGATTCCATGAAACGGCAACAGGTCGCCTACGTGCTGCGCGCGCATGCCATCACCTCGACAATGCCCGGCTCGAAGGCCAAGAAGCAGGAGACTGTCGGCGAGCTGCATGGCGAGGTCGAGTTGCTGGGCCGGGAGCAGCGACAGATGCGCCAGATCGTGCCTGTCACAGGACGACCTGACTTGATCGTCACGACTGCGTGGGTGCTCGACCGATGAGATCGGTCTTGCACACCTGCTTGGCGCTCATCCTGTGCTCGTTCATCTGTGCGCCCGGCGTCAATGCAAAACCGCGCGCGCGCGAACTCGGCATTCCGTTCGACGGCACTCCAGGTCAGCTCAACGCTATCACCGATGTCGCACCCGTCACCGTCGGCTACACCACTCTGATTTCCGGAGCTGGCGAGCACGCCGTGCGTACTGGCGTCACGGTGATCCTCCCGCGCGGTCGCGCGACGATCGACAAGCCGGTGTTCGCGGGTGTGTTCAGCCTCAACGGCAATGGCGAGATGACCGGCACGCACTGGATCGAGGAATCGGGCTTTCTCGAAGGACCGGTCGCCATCACCGGCACGCACAGCGTCGGCACGGTGCGCGATGCCGTGATCGCGTGGCGCATCAAGCAAGGCAAGCCCGATCCGAGCGGCTACTGGTGGTCGTTGCCCGTCGTCGCCGAGACGTGGGACGGCGACCTGAGCGACGCGAACGGCTTTCACGTCAAGCCGGAGCACGTCTTCGCCGCGTTGGACAGCGCGAAGGGCGGAGCGCTCGCCGAAGGCAATGTGGGCGGCGGGACGGCGATGATCTGTCACGAGTTCAAATGCGGCACGGGCACGAGCTCGCGGGTCGTGGAGATCGCGGGACAGCGCTATACGATCGGTGTTCTCGTGCAGGCGAACTACGGAGTGCGCAGCGAGTTGCGCATCGCCGGTGTGCCGGTCGGCAAGTTCATGCCGCTGACGCCGGAGGCGCCGGACCATGGCTCGATCATCATCGTCGTTGCGACCGATGCGCCGCTCTTGCCGCAGCAGTTGAAGCGGCTCGCCCGGCGCGCGTCGCTCGGACTCGCGCGCAATGGCAGTTACTCCGGTGACGGATCGGGCGATCTGTTCATCGCGTTCTCGACCGCGAACGCCGCGGCGAATCAGGTTCAGAGTTTCGAGCTGCGCACGCTGGCCAACGGTCAACTCAATCCGTTGTTCCTCGCGACTGTGCAGAGCGTCGAGGAAAGCATCGTCAACGCGCTGGTCGCCGCCGAAACGATGACCGGCGTGAATGGCAAGACCGTGCCGGCGATCGATACCGGCGAGCTGAAGAAGATCCTGAAGCGCTTCGAGCGGCTGCAGCGCTGAGAGCTACTTCGCGCGTTCGAACACGCGCAGCCCCGTCCACTGTCTGCCGTCCTCAGTCCACTTCGGCCGCAGGATCAGCCGATCGCCCGAGAGCTCGAACGGACGCTCCTGGTCCGTGCCGACGAAGACATCAGACAGGTCACCTTCGACATGATGGGTCACGACGCTGCGTTTGGTGTCGACGCTGTAGGTGCCGAAGTAAGCGGTGTATGCGTCGTACAGCGCGGCCTTCTCCTGCGGCGTCACTTTCTCCTCGGCGCCCGAGGCGATCTTGGGATGCGGCACCTTCATCAGCTGGATCGACATGTGGCCGGTCGCGTCGTACATGAGCTGGCCGCTCGGCTTCTCGCCGTAGGGATATCGCACAGGCTTACCCTCGGCGCGATCCTCGTATGTAACGACCTTCCAGGTGCCGACGATGGCAGCAACAGCGTGCTTGTCTTGCGCGCACGCGACGAACGTCGCGAAGGACAACATACAGGCGCAGACCATGCGTGTCGTGAAGCTCATCGTGCGCGCCAGTCTACAACGAAGCGTGCGCCGCCGAGCGCCGACGACTCGACGTGCGCGCTGCCGCCGTGCCATTCGACGATCCGCTTGACGATTGCGAGCCCGAGGCCGAAGCCGGTTTTCTCGCCCGTCGGTCGCCCGAGCTGCACGAACGAGCCGAATACGCGCTCGCGATCAGCTTCGGCGATGCCGGGCCCATCGTCCTCGACGCACAGTCGATAGCGCTGTTGCGCGACGAGCGCGAAGGTTACGCGAATCTGGCGATTCGCATGACGGATGGCGTTGTAGAGGAGGTTGCGCAGCACCGTCTCCATCAGGTGCACGTCGCACACGACCGTCTTCGCGTCGCGGTCCACCTCGTACTGGATGTTCAGGCCCGCACGCGCGCCGCGCTTCACCGACTCGGTCACTGCGGGCACGATCGTCGTGAAGTCGTGCGGGGCGATGTTGAGCGACATCTCTGCGCGTTCGAGCACCGCATATTCCAGCGTCGCGGTCACGAACGAGTTGAGCTCGGTGACATCCGTGTTCAAGTGATCGAGATGGCGCTGCAGCGCCTCGCGATCCGCCGCAACGCGCGCCAGCTCGATCTCGAAGCGCATGCGCGCGAGCGGCGTCTTGATCTCGTGCGACAGCGCGTTCGACATGTCCTTGTGCGAGCCGATCAGTCCGTCGATGCGCGCGGCCATACGTCGGAATGCTTCGGCCAGCGGATAGACCGGCGAGCGTGTCGCGATCCGGTTGTCGAAGCTCCAGTTGCGATCGCCGAACCGCACGGTCGAGCGTTCGAGCGAGCGCAGGTCGCGTGTCATCGGCCACAGCCACACCATGATGACGAGCGCGATGGCAGCGTAGAACACGAACGCCAGCAGCCAGTCGGGCAACCGTCGCGGCGAATCGTTCTCGAAGCGGAAAGCGAGCACGCGGCCATCCTGTTCGAGGCGCTGCAGGAGCCACGCACGCCCGTCGGTCCCGCTCATCAGCACCGGCTTGCCACGCGCGAGCCCGGGGATCTCGCCGGCACCGGCGACGTCCTGCTGCTCCAGGAGATCGAGGTCGAGCCCGGTATCGCGCGCCACCTTGGCCACGAACGCCACTCGCTGCGAGTTCGGTACTGCCTGCAGTTGTCGGCGAATGATTGCGAGCACGCCAGCCTGCGGCAGCTCGCTCGCCTCCACGCCGCCGTACGAACGCCACAAACGATCCTGTCCCCAGCTGACCGCGGCGAGCACGACCACTATCGACAGGTACAGCGTGAAGAAATGCCGGGTCATGCTCAGGCGTCGGCCGAGAACAAGTAGCCGCGGCCCCACACGGTGCGGATGCGATCCGTCCCGCCCGCGTCGCCGAGCTTCTTGCGCAAATGTGAGATGCGGACATCGAGCGTGCGATCGAGCCCGTCGTACTCGCGCTTGTAGAGCTGCACGTAGAGCGTCTCGCGCGACTGGATCTCGCCGGCGTGACACGCGAGATGGAACAGCAGGTCGAACTCGTTGCCCGACAGCGTAACTTCGCTGCCGCCGACAGTGACCGAGCGGGCGGTGGCGTTGATCGTCAGCTCGCCGAACCGCAGGACTCGCGGCTCGATCTGAGTCGCCGCCCGCGCCCGCCGCAAGAGCGCGTGAATGCGCGCGACCAGCACACGCGGTTCGACCGGCTTCACCACGTAATCGTCGGCGCCGAGCTCCAGGCCCACGACGTGGTCGATGTCGTTGTCGCGCGCCGTGACGATGAGGATCGGCAGCGTCGACGCCGCACGAAGCTCTTTGCAGACGGCGAAGCCGTCGCGGCCCGGCAAATTCAGATCGAGCACGACGAGGTCCGGCGCAGTGCTCTGCAGGTGCTCGACCACGCGATCGCCGCGATGCTCGACGACGACGCGAAAGCCGTTGCCCTGCAGATACGTGCGCACGAGCTCGGCAAGACGCAGATCGTCTTCGACGAGCAGGACGAGCGGCGCGGGATTCACTGCAGTGACTGCCATCAGAAGATGTTCCAGGGCGGACGCCGCTTGTGACGGAGCTGCAGCGCCTGACGGATGACGGCAATCGCCTGCGAGGCCAGCACGCGATCGAGCTCCGGGTCGCGCAGCTCGATGACCAGATCTTCGCTGAACGAGACTTCCACGCTATAGACGCCTTCTTTGTGATCTTCCCAGCACTGCCGGACTTCCGGACGGTCGACGATCAGCAGGCAGAGCGATTCGTTGCGCGGCGAGCGCCATTGAGCGTGCACGGTCGTGTTGCAAGTCGCTGCGTCGCCGGCAAGCGTGCACACACGCGGCCGCACTTTGAGGTCGACGGGAGGGCGCGACGCATCATCCGCGGCGGCCGCGGCTTGTACCGACAGCAGCAGGACACTCGCAAGCGCAGCTTTACAGCACTTTGAAGTTGAGGCCCGCAAACGCAGTGACTACCTCGCGGCCCGAAACCAGCGGGCTGTCGACGATCGTGTCATCGAGAAATTCGTAGTGAACGAAGGCGGTGAGCGTCCAGCGCTCCGACAGCGGCAGCGAATAGCTCAGCTTGACGAACGGGTTGAGCGCGGAGTCGGGGTGATAGAGATCTTTCACGCCGTAGAAATAGTCGACGGTTGCCTCGCTCTTCCAGGTCAGGCCGGCGTTGATGACGAGCGACTGCTCCGACTGGATCAGCGCTCGCGACACCGCTGCGCGCACTTCGTAACCCTTGTGACGGCCGGTGAATTCGTACAGCGCGCTCACCTGGCCGATGAACTGGCGGTGACGGAACAGCCATTCCGGTCCCGCGAAATAAGTCGTGTGACGTTGCCCGACCGTGAACGTCTGCTCTTCGTCGGCGTTCTCTCCGCCGAAGCCCGGCGGTGTCGAGGCGGCGAACGGCACGATGATGTTCTGCGGATCGTGACGGCTGAAGAACACGCGGTCGTAGCCGGGCGTCGCGATCAGGTTGAACGTGTGCGCGTCGCTTTCATACAGCGTCACGCCGGGCTCGAGGCTCTCGAGGAAGAAGCGCTTGCCGTAGTAGCTCAGGTACGGAATGACGAACAGCGGAATGTCATCGCGTCCCTCGACGGGATTGGTGCGCGTGCCGTACCCGAAGGACAGCGAGACCCGCAGGTCGCCGACCGGGATGCAATCGTCTGAAGGCGCTTTGCAGGGCGTCTGCGCGCCTGCGGCCTGCGGGCCGATCGCGGCCGCGATTGCGAGGAGTGCGAGTGTCGTGCGGACGATGAAGCTCATGGTGTTGCTCGCTAGGCAAGCGCGCCTGCAAGGACGCAATGCCCGCATTGTTCCAGAGCACATCTCCCGGACCTGTTCGACGGCGGTAGCAAATTGTTACGCAAATGTACGCCCGGTGATCAGTCCGTAATGAATCCCATCGCGGCGTATGTACGCCCCCACACACTTTACAAAGTTGCGACGAATCGTGCGCGGCGCGCTGCCTAGTATCCCCGACACGACGGGGATACGCGAACTCTAAAGGGAGCGGCAGATCATGACTTCACCCTGGACGAAGACAGCTGCGCTGTTGGCTCAGCTACTGGTCATATGCGGCGGTCTCGCCGCGTGCGGCGCAGGCGGCGGCGGAGCGGGCGAGGAGCCCGTCAACACCGATTACTCGGCGCTGCGGATGGCGGCGTCGCACGAAGGAGCTTTGAGCTATGCAGAGAGCGACGAGCAGTTGCTGCGAGCGTTGCGGAACGGTTTGCGGATGTCGCTGGCCGGCGCGCCTCAAGTCACTGCCGTTGCCGACATCACCGCGCCCAGCGCGAGTCCGCAAGGCACTTTCTCAGCCACGACCGTTCAGGTGGACGGCGTGGACGAAGCGGACCTCGTGAAGTACGACGGGCACTACATCTATGCCATGCGGCCGGAAAGCGCACCGGCCACACCGGGAATCACGCACAACGTGCTCACGGTCGCACGCACTGAGCCCGCGATGGCCGCTACGCAGATCGTGTCGGAGTTTTCGCTGCCAGGCGAACAGACCTCGTTGCCGCAGCTCTATCAGGTGCCCTCGCCGCAGGGAGCGACAGAGTTTCTCGCTGCCGTCAGTCAGGACTTTCGCGGCTGGATCGGCGGACCCGCGATCGACTTTCTAGCGCTGCAGCCCGACCGCACCCGCATTCAATTGCTCGACGTGCGCGATCCCGCGAGTGTCTCGCAAGCATGGCAGATCGAGATCGACGGTTGGTTGCGTGCCAGCCGCATGATCGGCGACACACTGTATCTCGTGAACAGCTATCGGCCGCGACTCGTGGGCTTCGAGCTGCCGGCGAACACGCAGGAGAAGAAGCGGGCCAACGAGCGGCGCATCCGCAACGCTTCGGCCGCAGAGCTGCTGCCGGGCTTTCGCGAGAACGGCGGCGTGAAGCGGCCGCTGCTGGTCGTCGGTGACTGCGTGCTGCCAGCAGACCTCGGGGGCAACGATGCGTATTCAGATCTCGTGGTCATTACGGCCGTGAGTTTGTCGCAGCGCCGCGTCACCGACGTGAATTGCATCAGCACCGACGTCAACGGCGTCTATGTTTCGCGCGACAGCTTGTACGTCGGCGGTCAGGGCCTCTCGATTCCGGAGGCGACGTTCACGGTGCTGCACAAGTTTGCACTGGACGGCGGCGACATCAGCTATCGCGCGACCGGCATCGTCGGCGGTGCGCTGCCGTGGCAGAACCCGTCGTACTTCATGGACGAGCACGACGGCAATCTGCGCATTCTCACTTCGCAGTTCTCCGTCAGTAGCGGCAATTCTGTGCATCGCCTGTACACGGTGCACGAGGTCGGCAGCAACCAGATGCAGGCCGTCTCGATCCTGCCGAACCCGCTGCGCCCGGCGCCGATCGGCAAGCCCGGCGAGCAGGTGCATGCGGTGCGCTTCTTCGGCAATCGCGCGTACGTGGTCACGGCGCGCGTAACCGATCCGCTCTACGTGATCGATATGAGCGTCCCGGAGGATCCAGTGATCGCCGGCACGCTGGAAATCCCTGGCGTGTCGACCTATCTGCAACCGCTCGGCGCGGCGGGTTCGGAAGTCGTGCTGGCGATCGGGGGCCAGACCGATGCCACCGGATTACGCGACGGAGTGAAGGTCGAGCTGTTCGACGTCCACGACATCCTGCAACCGCGCTCGATCGCCAGCCGCGTCTTCGGCCGGCGCGGCTCGAGCAGCGACGCGACCACCGATCCGCATGCGCTCACGCTCTACGCGCGCGCCGCTGACCGCGTGCGATTTGCGTTGCCGATCGACGTGTTTGAGACGCCGCGGCAGGACATTCCCAACGCGTTCGACTGGAACTACTCGGGCTCGCACCTGTTCGAGATCCAGGGGCTGAATGGCGGCACGCCGCAGCTCGAGTTCAAGGGCGTGATCAAGACGGCAGAGTCGGACGGCACGGCGCCGTTTCCGGTTCCACCCTACGTCGTCCCGAAGCACACAGTGATGCACGACGACGCTGTGTTCGTCGTGAACGGAGCGACGTTCCTCGGCAGTTTGTGGAACGACCTAGCGCTTCCCTGAGAACCGACCCGCCTGCGCTTCTGCGCGACGTGCGTAGAAGCGCAGCGCGGTCTCCTCGAAGTTGCTGACGAACAGCTCCGCGACCGGTTGTGCGTACCAGTTGTAGCGCGTGCTCACGCGATAGCTCATCGACAAGCGCAATATCGTCGCGCGAGTGCCCAGGGGGCGCAGCGAGTACTCCGTATCGAGCAGGTCGAAGTACTCGCCGCCAATCCGCACGTGATCGTCGAGCGCGCGCGGCGGGAAAGACTGCGACGTGAAGCGATACTGCCAGCGCACGCGGCGGTAGCACTCCCAGTCGGTCGCGACCTGATCGAACAGGATGCCTTTGCCCATGCGAATCTGTCGGACCAGAGAACCGTCCGGCATTTCTCCGGCGAGCGCCGACTCCGGCAGCGGCACGCCGATGCGATACATCAAGCCATCGCCCATTTCATCCGGCCGGATTGCCGACGCAGTCATGAGCTGATCCCAAACGTCGGTGCGCGGCGCGGCGATGGTGATCGTGCGTTCGATCGTGTGCACAGTCTGCGGCAGCGGGACGTAGTGCTCGTACACACCCAGCACCAGCGGCGCCAGCGCGAAGCAATAGGTCGCTTGCCGCATCCAGCGAGTCCCTCGAAACACGGCTCCGACGATCAAGCCAGCGACGCCGCCGATGATGGCGAACAGCGGCGCCGCGAGAATCACGCAGATCAATCCTTCGATGTGAAGGAGGAAGGTGCCGACCACGAACAGCACGTTGACCAGCGCGCCCATCCAGAAGTAGTAGGCCCAGGTGCGTCGTGCTCGGAGCTCGGCGACGAACACACTCACGGCACTGACCGCAATGGGCGCGAGCAGCGCGAAGGAGCCCGACATCGTCTCGAACAGATCGCCTGGCCTTCCCGAATAGACAGCACGCAGGATCAGACCGACCAGCACGCCGGCCACGAGCGGCCACCACCATTGCGGCTTCAGCGTGATGCGGATCTCGTCGGGGTTCATGCTTCACCTGCCGGCAGCCGGATTGCCCACACGAGCCCTGCGCGTCGCAATGCCTGCAGCACCCACCAGCCGGGATCCCATTCGTCCGGCGCCAGTCCGAGCCGCGCCGAGCCTGGGAACGCGTGATGATTGTTGTGCCAGCATTCGCCCATCGTCAGCAGCGAGAGGAAGCGGACGTTGCGTCCCTGCACTGCCGCGCCGCGGATTTCGCGCACCAGCTCGCCGTGGTTGTGCGCGAGATGCCCGATGAACCAATGGCCGAAGACTGCGGCGGCGATGCGCGCGCATACACCCCAGAAAACGAATGCCCAGCCGCCGCACGCGAACAGGATGACAGCCAGCGGTAGCTGCTGCGCCATCCACGTGCGCTCGAGGAAGCGATAGAAGCGATCCTGCGAAATGCGCGGCTCGATGCGCACGAGCGGCGGGCGCTCCAATTGCAGATCGCAGTTGAGTTGCCACCACGCATCGACGAGCGGCGCGCGGCCGTGACGCAGATAGTCGTGACAACGCGGCAGACGCTGCGCGTAGTCCCGCAGCTCATGCTGGCGCAGCAGACCGATCGGTCCCGCGAGACCGACTTGTACGCCGCAGTAGACCAGCGCGTACTCAAGCCACTTCGGACACTGAAAGCTGTCGTGCACCAGCTTGCGGTGATTGCCGAGCGAGTGACCGAACAGCAGCACGGCCACAGTGCTGCAGACGAAAAGCGCGACAGCGGTCCACGAAAAGGTGAATGCACCGCCGACCAGCGCCGCGCAGAGCATGCTGAGGAACCACAGCGATTTGAGCGGCGCGTAACGAACGCGACCGCGACACACGGCGTCGACGTCTACGGCCGCGACCCGATGTCCGTGGATGTTCGCGGCAAGTTCATGCGCGCGCAGCTGCATGCGGGAATGCTAGCAGCTGGCACCGAATGACTGTTTTTTCTGTTTCTTCGGTTCGTTCGTTTCTCTGGGTTCGCGACTTTCTCAGTCAGCCGCCGCGGCCCACCATGCCACCGCCGTCGATGACGATGGTCTGGCCGGTGATGAACGTGCCCGCGGGCGAGGCGAGGAACACCGCGGCGCCGGCGATTTCGTCCGGCTCACCGATGCGCTTGAGCGGATAGATCCGCACCGTCTGCTCGTAGATCTTGGGATTTTCCCAGAGCGCCTTGGCGAAGTCGGTGCGCACCAGGCCCGGAGCGATGCAGTTGGCGCGAATATTCTTCGCGCCCCATTCCACGCAGAGGTTGCGAGCCAACGCCATGTCAGCGGCTTTGGACACGCCGTACGCACCGATCACGGGAGTGCCAAGCAATCCTGCGACCGAGGAGATGATCACGATGGAGCCGCCGCCGCGCTCCGCCATCTGCGGCAGCACCATGTTGCACAACCAGAAGTTGCTGCGCACGTTGCTGGCCATGATCTTGTCCCAGGCGTCGTCGGCCATCTGCGCCATCGGGCCGAAGTACGGATTGATCGCGGCGTTGCAGATCAGCGAGTCGATGCCGCCCCATTTCTGGATCGCGGCGTTGACCAGCCCCTGCAGCTCTTCCTTGCGACCGATGTTGCAGGCGTGCGCGATGGCCTCGCCACCTTTCGCGCGAATGCCTGCGACGACTTCCTCGCAGGCATCGAGCTTGCGGCTCGACACCACGACTTTCGCGCCGTGCTCCGCGAGCCGTTCGGCAATCGCGCGACCGATGCCGCGGCTGGAGCCGGTGACGAGTGCGACCTTGCCGCTCAGATCGAACAACGAGCCCTTCATCGGTGTCTCTCCAGTTCCATGCGGCCGATCTGATTGCGATGGACTTCATCGGGCCCGTCGACGATGCGCATGGTGCGCGCGCTCGCCGCGATGTGACCCAGACCGAAATCGGTGGTCACACCGGCCGCGCCGTGTGCCTGAATGGCCCAGTCGACCACGTAGTTGAGCATCGCAGGCGCCGCGACCTTGATCATCGCGATCTCGCGCCGCGCCGCTTTGTTGCCGAGACGGTCCATCTTGTCTGCTGCATTCAGCACCAGCAGTCGTGCCTGGTCGATCATGATGCGGCAGTTCGCGATGCGCTCCAGCCAGATCGACTGTTCGGCGATCGGCTTGCCGAACGCGACGCGCGAGGACAAGCGCTGGCAGATGCGCTCGAGCAGCCGCTCGGCGACGCCGATGTTGCGCATGCAGTGGTGGATGCGGCCCGGACCGAGCCGGGCCTGCGCGATCTCGAAACCGCGGCCTTCGCCGAGCAGCACGTTGTCGACCGGCACGCGCACGTTTTCGAACACGATCTCGGCGTGGCCGTGCGGCGCGTCGTCGAAGCCGAACACGGGCAGCATGCGCAACACCTGCACGCCCGCTGTTTCCATCGGCACGACGAGCTGCGATTGCTGAGCGTGCTTGGCCGCGGTGGGATCGGTCTTGCCCATCACGATGAGCACTTTGCAGCGCGTATCGCCCGCGCCGGACGACCACCACTTGCGGCCGTTGATCACGTAGTGATCGCCCTCGCGACGGATGCTGGTCTCGATGTTGGTGGCGTCGGACGACGCGACCCCCGGCTCGGTCATGCAGAACGCCGAACGGATTTCGCCCGCGAGCAGCGGCCTCAGCCAGCGCTCCTTGTTGGCGGGCGAAGCGAAGCGGTCGAGGATTTCCATGTTGCCGGTGTCCGGCGCCGAGCAGTTGAACACTTCGCCGGACCAGCCGACGCGTCCCATCACCTCGCACAGCGGCGAGTACTCGAGGTTCGTCAGACCGGCGCCGCTCGCGGAGTGCGGCAGGAACATGTTCCACAGACCGGCAGCGCGCGCCTTCGGCTTGAGCTGCTCGATCGTCGGGATCGGCTCCCAGCGTGCCTTGCCTTCGCGCTTGCTGACGAGCTCCGCTACGGCTTTTTCGTTCGGATAGATGTGCTCGTCGAAGAATGCTTCGAGGCGCGCGATCAGCGCCCTGACCTTGTCGGTGTGCTCGAACTGCATGGAAATCCCCCGCCTGCTTTCTTGTGTGCGCAGCGATGATAGTGACTTGCGGCTCAGGCTTCAGCCCGACTCGACATTTCTAATCGCGCGTCTGCAATGCGGTCGATTGGCCAATGTTATCCATATGTAAAAACTGGGAACCTGTCGGCTTCGCCATCGGTCCATTG